>OGQI01001195.1_pt1 | contig 18256 bp, 11 predicted proteins | sample 1553171 | NCBI WGS metagenome assembly OGQI01 (sample SAMEA2579988, study PRJEB22360) | human gut metagenome | biome: human gut; feature: human-associated habitat; material: faeces | place: Denmark | collected 2008/2010
TTAAAAGTAAATATTTTAAAATTATCATTAAATTATCATTAAATCTTTCAATGTTTCAATTTTTTTATTTTGATTAGATATTTTCCAAAAATTTGTATAAGATTTTTCATTATCCATCTTTTCTTGTGTGGTATAATATCCAAAAATTAAAGAGGTATTTTCAATAATAAATAACATTCCTTCAAACGGATGATTACAAATTTCCGTTATTAACATTAAATCATACCAAAACTCAAAACATAAAGAATTCTGTTTTAACGTTTGTATAGTATCATTAGTATAAAGTGCATCAATAGCATTTTTATCGTTTTTTGGATGATTTACGAGTTGATGAACAGAATCCCAAACTTCATGATATTGTTTATTTTCTTCCGTTATACACTTAGTTGTTCCATTCCTATAAAGATCAATTTGATTTGGTTTCATCACAGGTAAATTACAAACATATAAATTTGGATTGTCAGAAGATTGTTCTATTTTTGGTTCTTTTAATTGACATGCAGTCAACACCATGACAATAGGAATAAAAGCAAAAATTAAAGTCGATATTTTTTTCATTTTTTACTCTCCTTTAAAATATAAATAATTGGTTGATACATATTCACCATTTATCATATTAATACCATATAAATCCATTTGTTGATACCCAATATCATTTTTATATACTATTTGATAAAATCTTACAGGTGTCCAAGTATCATCAATTTTTATCAAATAATCAAATACTTTATCTGATATTATTTTATCATATTTTTGTGGGTTGTCAAATATCATTTTTGCATTATATTTGGGAAAAGAATAAATATTATTAATTATACATTTTTCACTTTCACTTATATTAATTGGCGATTTATAGTAATCTACTAATAATCCATCATCATAATATAATTCATAATAATCTCCTGTTAACATACCATTAATCATTTTTGTATATCTTTGAGTTTGATTTGAATCAATACTTTCTAATATATATCCATTTTCTAATATAGTATTTAACAAATTTTTTGGAATATTTTTCTGAATAAAATTTCTTTTAACTTGATTTGGTTTTAGTTTATAATCACCATTACCCTCAATAATGAAAGATTTTAAACCTGTAATTTCAGCATATTTACTAGAAACTTGTTGAACTGCTTCTCGAATTGAATAACCATCAACAATATACTTTACCAGTTCTATTCCATAAGTATTTGCGTCATTTGTATATATTGATTCTTTAAATCCTAAACTAACTTCTGCACCTGCATTAACTGTAACTTTAGGCATATTCCCATAATTTGATGTTGTTTCACCTGCTGTTGAACATCCAATCCATGCAACAAAACCCCCACCATATAAATTCAAATTAGAAATATTATAATTTCTAAGGTAAGTTGTTTTTCCTACTTCATAACTTGTTCCTGTATGATATGCTACAGATGTAGCACTACCATGACCTCTAAATACATACATTGGAGCAGTAAGAGGAATAATATTAGTTAATGGATCAATTTGCATAACAAAATTTGATGTCATATTGCTAGGACTATTTAAAATAGGAGCATATCCATTTTTACTTATTAAATAGTCTTCAATTTGTTCTGTACAATATAATCTTCTATCATCAGGAGGATTGTTTCGATTATCACTTAAATATGTATTCATTCCATGTAAATAAATAATTGTTGAGAGGCTTACTTTTATTGTATAAGCTTTTTCACTATGTTGCAAAAGGTTATAGATATAAGCATAATAAATTTTTCCTTCTTCTAAATAGCAAATATTTTTTTGACCATTTTCTTTAGCATAAGTTTTTCCTAATGATACATTTGTCATATTTAAATCATATACTTCAGTTATAATGTTGCTTGAATTTAAATAGTTTAAATTAAATTCATATATTCCACTTTCATTAGGTATAAAAGTTAAAATATGTTCATCACCATATGATTCTACTATTTGTGAATGTGTAATATTTTGATGAATTAAACTTTTTTTTGAACCTTTATGTGGAACCATTATTAATTCCCATAAATCGCTAACAGGGCTACTAATTACTTTATATTTTGAAGTATTTTCATCATAATTTCCAATTGAAAGATATCTTTCATAGAATGAAGTGCTGGTTTTAATATAATATTGACCATTACCATTCATTTGATTAGTACCTACATATTGAAAATCATATCTTTGATCTTGTGGAAAGTTATCATTGTATATAGCAAGTTGATTATTATATGAATCTAATGCCATATCTGTTCTATGTCCAGCTTTTAAAATGAATTTATTTGTTTGTGTATCATAATATCTATTCCATTGTTGATTTTCTAAAGAAGTAAATCCTGTTGCATAAACTAATGTATTATTTTCTATTCCATTATCTTGTACTTCCAAAAAAAAACCAGTATTTACATTTTTTATATAATATCTAGTATAAATACTATGTTCAAGTTCTCCTGTGCTAACAATTTCCCACTCTGCAAAATCTTTTGCACTATTCTCCAAAAAAATATAGTTTTTGCTGACTACATAACTATTATCTTTATAAAATCCGCCAAAAATTTTTGTATGCGATACTGCAAGAACATAATTGTTTTCATTAGAATAAATTCTATATGTATTTGAATTAATTGCTTTAATTCTAAATTCTTGTTTTTTATCTCCCTTATTTTTTTTACTAATTATAGTATTACAATCTTCGTTTTCATTAGAAATTTGTACAACTTTTGAACTTACTTGAGGAACTAATTCATATGTTTCTTGACCTAAATAATTTATTTTAAACTTTTGTGCATTACTTTGATTTCCTTCATATGTCCATAGTTTTGTTCCATCGGCAGTTTCTGCATTTTGTACATCTAAGTATTTCCCTGTGCGCTTATTAATAATATAGTATATTCCACCATCTGCAATTCCATTTGTAAAATAGTGTGCTGAACTAATACCCTCCGGTCTATCAATTGATGAATGTAAAATAAAATTATTTTCTAGAGTACTAGCATACAATTTTCTATTATAAATTGTTATAAATACAATATTTAATAACATTAACGATATAAAGAATACTCTTTTTATAATAATATTTTTTTTCATATTTTCTCCTTTTTTCCTAAAATTATTATTTTTGCACATTATTTACTTTGTTAACTACCTTCGAGAAGTAAAATTATTTTACACATTCCCATAGTGTCCTCCTAATAAAAATATAATATTTAAACCTTCTTTTTCTATTGAAAAGATTGTTTTCAAATGTATTATATAATATATAATTTGTTCTTCTTGTCGAATTTTGAAACCTTTATTTGTTTTTTACAAAATAAAAAAGTATCTTCCCGATACTTATCATTTTTTTGAGCAAGTTGAATGTAAACATTATGGATCTTTTTTATCTATATAACAGGGTTGTTCATGCAATAGCAGTATAAGTTCAATCCATTAATGCTTTCAGGATCTAAATATTCAATTGAATCTGGTGAAATCCAACGACCCCATTCAGGGTTATAATATCTAGAGTTGCAATAGAAGAGTCCAGTCTCGACAGGACTATTACGAGTATCCTCATAATAACCATATCTTAATTATAATGTGTTAGTAATGGAATTGGTATCCAATTTGCATATATAAAGCACTTGGAGGAATATTATAAAATAATATTCTCCCTATGCTCTTTCTAAAACGTTGGACTTTAATACTGATTAGTACCAACCATTTAATTCTTTAAATTCGATAAATTCAGCTTTATAATCATAAACATTTGAAGGAACAATTGTATTTAAATTGATAGTATCATTTATCTCAACTAATCCAATAAAATATATCCCTTCTTTATCACTTTTACGTATATATCCATACACTATATATTTTGATTCATCTTTATTATTGGTCAAATAATCCATAAACAATGAGTATTCCCCATCAACTAATGTAAATTTTTCAACCAATAAATTGTGTATTTCTTTTTCGTTTGGGATTTTTTGTTTCGATTTTGATATATCTTTTCTTACACATTTATCATAATTAATTTCTTTATTCCAGTCATTAATTAATTTTAAATATGTGATTTTGCCATCAGTAAAATTTTCGATATTTTTGGAATATAATGTTTGTTCTTTTATAATATAGTTAATATCTTCATAGAAAAAAACTTCTTTTTCGTTTGAATCTTGGCATATGATTAAAGCAGAAAATGATATATCTGCCCCTTTATAATATTTTTCATAGTATATAAACATTGTTCTTCCAAAAACATCTTCCTCTATTATTTCAATTTGAGGATCACATTTATGATCTGCTCCCCATGAATAACCATTTAACCATAGCACACTATTTGATGCTACCGAATATAAATCCGAACGATTACCTGAATATCCACTATATCCACATGAGGTTAAAATTGTTGTAAATATTAACAATATCATCAATATAATTCTTTTCATTTTATATTTCCTCCAAAATTATTAGAATATAATCGCAACTTATTAGCTTAATAAAAAATATATTTAAATATGTTATAAATGTTAATGATTGGAAAACACGCTCTAATATAATAATTATAAGCTTCTCTTTTTTGTTTTTCAGAGTATCCATTAGCTAATGCTGAGCCACCCAACATACTTGCAGATAATTCCCAAGGTGTTTCGTCTCCATTTTTCCATACTGATGGTATTCCAATTTGAATAAGATAATTACCTAATCCCATTGACATTAACTGAGTATTATGTCCCCTTTCATGTTTTAACACTTCAACTCCTTGACTTTTATCAAAGAATATTAATCCTAGAGACATAGAACCTCCCATTCCACTTATTTGTAATACTGGAACTCCTTTGTAAAAAGAAAAATACTTCGAATTCATAACTTTGTTTTCATCTGTATTAAACGGATTCCAATTTATACTACACATATCGGACCAGGCCCCTTTTCCTCCATTAAAAGCCAAATCTCCTAATGCCCAACCGGCTGCTGCCACATAACCAAGAGTTGACACAGTCGCTTGAGTTATAGTCCCGCCAACCGGTGTAAATAACATCACTGCTGCGAAAATCAACCAAGGAAAATGGCCTGTAGGATCGTACTTGTTAACGGGTGTCAATAAAATTTAAAGACCCATATATATTTAGCCGATAAAATTATACTCTATTTCTATTTTATGAGTTCTAACTTTACCAACCATCACTCTTTCATGAACAATAATCTTATTTATTAACTCATTTAGTATTTTAGAATCTAATTTTTCTAAGTTTTCATATTTTGAAATAGATTCTACAAAAACTTGAATTCTTCTCTCTAGATTCTTACTTGAATTAATTTCATCATAAAGTTTATTGTTTCTTTGTTTTAATTCGTTTCTTTCTTTTTCATAGTCGATAGTAAATTCTCCAAACATTTCATTTGTGATTCTACCTAACACCATATCTTCATACATTCGCTTTGTAATTTTTTGTAGTTCTTCTAATCTAAATTCATTCTTTTTAATTTCTTTTTCGATTTGTGATTTTGTTTTACCATCTTCAAACATACTTTTATTTAATAGTTCCTTAATAAATTCATCTTTATTTTTTAAAACTGCTTTTATTTGTCGTTGAATATCTTTTAACACAAAATCATATAGAACTTCATAACGAATATAATGTGCTGAACAATAACTTTTACCAAATGAACGATATGTAACACAACAAAATGAATCCCACTTTTTATCACTTGAATATAAAGATAAAGCTTTACCACAATCTGAACATCTTAATAGTCCTGAAAACATATTTCTTTGACCATCTTTTTTTGGTCTTTTTTTCACCCTATAAAATATTTCATTTGCTCTTTTAAATAATTCTTCATCGATAATTGCTTCATGTGTGTTTCTAGTAATTATCCATTCATTCTCAGGCACTTTATACATCTTTTTACTTTTATAAGATTTTGATGTATTTTTATTACATATCAAATGCCCTAAGTATTCTTGATTAGAAATAATATTATAAATTGTAACTGTACTCCAATCACATGGATGTTTATCCCATAAGTCACTATAATATCTTCCTGAATCAGCCATTGTCTTAGCTCTAGGTTTTAGTATTCCATCATCTTTTAAAACTCTACATATTTGAAATGCACTTAATCCCTCAGAAGCTAATTTAAATATTCTCTTTACTACTGGGGCTGTTTCTTCATTAACAATTAGTTGATGTTTATTATTTGGATTTTTCTTATATCCATACGGTGCGTGAGAACCTGTAAACTCTCCATTTTTAGCTTTAATTAAAAATGCTGATTTTATCTTTTTTGAAATATCTCTTGCGTACCATTCGTTCATAATATTTTTAAATGGTGTTAACTCAGGAATACCTCTATTAGAATCCACATCATCGTTAATTGCTATAAATCTAACATTAAAGTTTGGAAAGAATTCTTCTAATAATTGACCAGTTTTAATGTAATCTCTTCCTAATCTAGATAAGCCTTTTACAATAACTGCTTCTACTTTGTTATCCATAATATCACGAAGTAGTTGTTGAAATGCTGGTCTTTCAAAGTTAGTTCCACTATACCCATCATCTACATAGTATTTAATATTTGTTAAATTATTTTTTGTTGCATATTCACATAGAATTTTCTTTTGTGTTTGAATACTTTCACTATCACCTTGTAATTCATCTTCACGAGATAGTCTGCATAATAATGCTGTTATTTTGTTATGTTGTTTCATTTTATCCTCCTTAACAACATTACTAATCAGCTCGCTACCTATATTATACAATATTTTGTTATTTTTTTCCATCTATATAGCACCTCGATTATTTAGGATCAAATCTCTTATCTTATCCTTTAATGTTTGTTTTCCTTTGTAAGTACGTTCTACTATAAAGATAGTTTTATTATCTAAACAAGGATAGTTATCAATTTCAATAACCTCCTTCAACTTATAAAATTCTCTTATGACATCACCACTAGTAAGTTCTCTATCTGTATAACCTACATTAATAATGTCTTTTAATCCATTAATCTCAATTATTTTTAAACTTATAAAAACTCCTCCTTTATCAATTCATATATGATTTTTAATTTTTTTAATATAGTTTTCATTTTAAATTCCTTTCTTGAAGCATTAGCTTCATCAATAGAACTGGGTATCCCAGTTGCTCAATAATTTTGAGAGTACCTAAAATTTAGGTACGACTCTTATCCTGTTGTTGTTGTTGCTTTAATTAGACATTTACCTAAGATTTGCATCATCATTTACTATGATTTTCTCCTAGTTCAATGTCTTAATTATCACTAACAAATAATCTATTCTTTACATTTCGGCTTCTAAATCTTCTCTATCGATAATACCTTCTTCGATAAGTCGTTCTAGTTCAGCTTTCTTTATACGTTCTTGAAATTCTAAAAATTCAATATCAACTCCGTTAATCATCTCATCCATTATGATTAATGATTGACCAATTAAATATTTCGTTTTTCTAAGTTCATTTTTTCTTCTTAAATGTTCATTTCTAATATGTGCATATTCTTTATAAACTTCTTTTCTACGCTTTACTATTTCTTTAATTAAAATATTCCCCATTCTACGTCTAACATCTCTATTAAATTTTGGTGAATATAAATAACCATATGGATCCATTTTATAATGTTCACATTTATCAATTATTCTTTCATCAACTTCTAAAATAGCATTTTCTAACACTTCAAAATGAGGTTTTAGTTTTTTACTATTAATAACAAGTTCAACAGCTTTATCAACAATAGGTCTTAGTTTACTCATGTTTTTACTGTCATAACTAACTCTACCTTCTTTAGGTATTTCCTCAATTAAAGTCTTAAAATACTCACTCAATAGCTTTTCTAATTCAATATTATCTGTTTTAGCTAAATTTATCCTAGCCTTTTCTAAGGCTATTTTTCTTCCTTGTTTAATACTTTCATTACTAGAGTCAAAATACCCATCTACTAAGAATCTTAAATAGTCAAACTTTGTTTTATTGGTCTTACCATATCGATAACGTTTCTTTTTATTAGCGTAAATATATCTTGGTTCTTTTTCAAAAAATGTAATATGAATATGTCTATTATCAGTATTTTCATGAAGTCCTGCTACCCAAATAATATTATCTACTTTAAAGTTAGCTTCTTTTAAATACTTTGGAAATACATTATTAAGTAATTCAATAGCTTGTTCAGTATTATATAAATGTTTTTTACCATAATCACTTTCAAAAGAAATAACACAATCCCATATAACTGAACCAGTGCTTTTCAACATATTTTTAATCTTTTTAATTTCATCACTTGTTAACATACCATTACTACTAAATAATCCAGATGACTTTAATTCATTACCCATGTATTCTAAATATGAGTTATCTTTAGAAGTACCTTTTTCAATATAGTTTAAATAATTATTGTCATTTCCTCCATTACAATCATAGTAATTTCTTTTAGGATGACTCTTACCAATGTACTTTTGAATAAATACTACTTTTTCCATTTGATATCATCCTTATCAATATATCCTCTAAAATCTTTTAAATTTAATTTATTTAATATTTTGGTATCTTCAATAAGTTCATCATCTGTGATTACATTACTACTTAATAGTTTTTTATTTTGTATAACTTTACTCAAATTATAATTTGCGCCAAGAAGTTTTAATTGTTCTTTTTGATTATGGATAATTGCATGATCATTTTCATATGCTAATCGAATTGCTTTATATATCTTTTCTAATAAATTTTTACTTTCTTCATGTATAGATTGAAGTTTATTTAATTCTTTAATAACATCATCATTATCTAAAATATCAATCACTTCTTCTATATCTAAACCAATAGAATCTAACTTATCAATTAATTTTAATTTAATATTATTTAATTCTTCTTTTTGTTTTAAATATGATTCAAACACATATCTTGCATATTCACTTTTATTTGCACAGCCTACATTATAAAAATCATCATTTAACTTATCGCATAAATCTAAGTCTTGAATATAAATTTGTACTTTACTAAAATCTTTTCTTTCTTTTTCTATAATCATTCCTCCAATCATTTTTTAGTATAAGTTTAAAAAACAAGTATTTTTACTTGTGTATAATTTTAGAGTTAATATATTTTAAACCCAAATAACCACATCCTTTCACTGATGGAATAACTCATCAAAACAAGTGTCGAGTTGCTCATCATAAATATAATATCATTGTTTGTTGAGTTTGTCAACACATTAAATATTATTTTTGTTGATTTTTACATCACTTTATGTTATACTATTATCGAAAGTGAGGTTATTAGGTCATGAATAATGAAATTAAAGACTTAGAATCTAATGATTTAGGACAAATTATTAATAAAGCTAGAACTGATAAAGGTATATCTCAAAGAAAGTTAGCTAAATTAGTTGGAATGGATTGTGCTGAAGTTTCACGTATTGAAGCTGGACAAAGAAAAAAGCCTAATGTTTTATACCTAAAAGGTATATCAGAAACATTAGACTTAGATTTAACAACACTAATGGAACTTGCTGGTTATAACTATCATGAAATAGATGCAAGCTCTTCTTTACCTAAGATCAACACTAAAATTGATAATAATAAACACATTGAAGAATTCATTGAATTTTATGGTGATGTTTTAAACAACATAGATGAACGTAGAAAAAATGCTTTAGAAGTCAGAAATATATGTTTTAATATTATTGATAATTTTCACAATCCAGAACACTATGGTGGAAAATATTCTTATGAAGATGTTGTAGCTATGGTAATGGATATTTCTAGAAAACTTGAACCAAATGTAAAAGAATATAATAAAGGCCAATTTCCTAATTTTGATGAATTATTAAAACCTAAAAAATAAAATAAGTCCAGATGATTACAACTAATAGTAGTATCATTTGGACTTTTTTGTTATATAAAATTGTTGTTTTAATTAATATATTCAGCCAGCAATAATAGATTTTTTTATTATGTGCCTGTCCGTTATATTCTAATATATCTCACTAAAATCAATTAATAGAACTTGAAATGGCTAATAACTCATCAATTAAATCTTGTGGTAATAATTTTAATTCGCCAGTAAATGGAATACAATATTCAGTAATTTCTGTATATTCTGTATTATCATCATTAGAGGCGATTTCATTAAACAAGTAAGCAATAATTGTATTATCTTTAATTAAATAAATAATATCAAAAGCAACATTAAATAATTCAATTCTATTTTCAGAATCATTGTATTTGCCTGATATTTTTACGATTTCAATATTTGGATAAACTCTATACTCATATTTCACTTCACTCGTAGGTAAAGATAAAATATCAGATGGTCTTTGACCCATAAAAAATGTAAAACTACCTTCAGCATCAGTAGTAAATTTACCTACATATAGTGCATCATCTATTTGAGGGTTTTGGTTCAAGAAAAATCCATTTCCATCTATGATCTGTTCAAACTGAAAATTATTATGTTCAGAATTATGAAATTCTTTAACTTGAAGTATTTTATCATTGATTAATCTTGTGTTTTCTAAAATACTATTTCTAATATATAAATCCCCATCTTTGTACCAATTATTTAAATATCCGTATTCAAAATCGTATTTTTTTTGATTTCCTATCATATTATAACTTCTTATAAAATCAATGTTTTCTCTAGTTTCCTCAACTAAATCATATTGGTTAAAATAATCATAAGGTATATTCATTTCAGTAAAAGTGACATATTCATCAATAGTAGGATTCTTTGTAATTTCATATTTATTTCTATTACAAACTGTACATCTATAAAGTGTTTCTTCTTTTAAAGTTCCTTCTATAATATCAGAATGTACTGCTTGCCATTGATGAATATTATTAAGACATTCAAAAAATTTAATTTCTTTTGTTCAATTAAAAATTATTGTATCTGGAAAACTATATCCATCTTCTTGAGATATTACTTCAAAAGTACATTTTAGATTATTTTCATCAGTAACTGTATTAGCTGAAAATACATTTACATATCCACTTGTTTTAACTTGAACAACACCAGTTTTAGTATCAAACTCAAAAATTAAATCTTCAATAATTCCTTCTTCTGCTAAGTATCTTCCTTCACTATTTCCTCTTCCAGCTTCTGCAGGAAAATAAAACATCATTGTATTATCAGTAGATAACCAATATTTAGGCTTAACATTACCTGGATAGTTTGTTCCACCACATGATGTAAGAGTAGTAATCATTACAACTAATGAAATGATCATACAAAATATTTTCTTCATGTAAATACCTCCTTATTCATAGTCTGATTAATTTTAACATTCTGAACTAATTTATTCTCTGTTAAGCAATTTAAATAATAGTAAATTTAGTAAAATAAAGAAAATTGATTCTATCACTCCAGCGATTAATAGAGTTATTAATTCTTCAAATGAAGTCAATCCATGTGTAAAAACTATTGTAGCAGTACAAGTAAATACGATTAATCCATATCCGATAATTACTGTCTTAATCTTAAATTTTTCTATTTCTTTAAATCTAGGATAATCCATTGAGATTTTATTTCTTAATAACACAAAATACACTACACTCACAATCAAAACTATCACAGATATAACATATAATAATTTAAAGATGATATGGTGACTATTACGATCAAAATATCTTGTAAAGCAAAATAATAAACACGCGATTCCTGCCAGTGCAAATGTCATTATAACTATATTAGTGTATTTAATATTTACATGATCGTTTATTGCAAGTTTAATATTTTTATCTGTTTCTTCATTATTTACATTAAGTAATTCATCTAATGAAATATTTAAAACCTTACTCAATTCAACTAGCATTGATGTATCTGGAACGCTTTTTCCAGTTTCCCATTTTGATATTACTTTGTTGCTAACAAATAATTTATCTGCTAGTTCTTGCTGTGTTAAACCTAATTGTTTTCTTCTTTTTAAAATTATATTTTTCATTAATTGACACCTCCACTATGATTATATATTAATGCGATTCAATTACCTATCTCCATAATGTGGAAATGCTCTATATTTTGTTGATTAGTGTAGTCCGAATTATTTTGATATTACGGAATCATTCATTTATAAAAATAAATAATTTCTTTATACAATTTTACCATAAAACAAAATTTAAATCACGATAAATGAAAAAATCCCTACCATAACTTACACATTATAGTAGGTATAAAAATTAATACGAGCTAATTAGTTAATGTTTTACTTAATCATAAATATTTATATCAGTTTTTTGACGCCAGCACTTTAATTTGGCATTTAAATTGATATTTTCTAATAATTTAATTTTTTTATTTTCTAAGTTACATTCACTAAATTTTTCAATAATTTCATTTAAATATTCGTGTTTTTTAGAACAAATTTCTATATTTCTCCTATCTATAATAATCAATGATAAATCATATTCGGAATTAATAAAATCATTATATGTTTCGATATCGGCCTTTAAAGATGATTTATTTCTGATAAATATCTCAGCAAACTCAGGATAGATTTCATTTTCTTCATTAATTAATTCATTAACTATTTGAATACTTGATAGATTGTCAAATTCATTAAAATCTAATGTACCATTATCTCCATATGATTCCCAATATTTAATATCAATACATTTTTGCTCAAAATCAAATATTTTAAGTAAGCTATTAATAATGTTGGGTAAATCTCCAGTGAATTTTAAAACTGCACCTACCATATGTTATCATCTCCATTTCCAAATAATATTGCTAAGAAAGCAACAAACGCTGTAGCCGTAGCAGGAATCATACCGTCATCTGCAACTCCAGCCCCTGTAACATCATTCAACGTAAACCACGCTAATGCTGCACCCGTTCCAATAAGACCTAATGTTACTAAAATTTTACTAGGTTCTCTTGCTGGTTGTCGTGGTGGATTTTTACCCCAGTCCCAATCATGGTCATGATCATATCCTGCATCCTCACCTTGATGATGGTCATGGTCAATCACTGGTCTTCCATCCGGTCCATATTCTCTTTCTTGTTTTGGAGAACCATCTGGATAAAATATTCTACCAACCGAATTAGGCAATCCTCTATTAGGGTTTCTATGATTCTTACCATAATTGAATCCAGACATCATAGCATATAATCCGAATAAACTTGTAAAACTTGAATATCTAAATAAATTGTAAGATAAATTAGAACGCAATCCGCTATGAGAAGAAACTACTCTACCCGATACGGGTCCTAATTTATAATCGACAGGATCATTTCCGCAGTACGCATATAAATTTAATCCATTAATGCTTTCAGGATCTAAATACTCAATGCTATCCGGTGAAATCCAGCGTCCCCATTCAGGATTATAGTAACGTGAGGATACCCAATAGAGCTGAGTTTCTATATCATAATAATACCCTCTATATCTATATGGATTAATTTTACCAATTGTATCCTTTTTGCTTCCTTTGGTTGATACAATATTTCCATATGCATCATATATATAACTTACTACTTCTTTACCTGTTTCATCTATAATTTTTGTAATATCTTTTTGAAGATTTTTTACATAATAATATGTTTCTGTAACACTATCTGTTGTTATTTGAAATCCTACTAAATTTTGCTCATCATAAATATATTCAATCATTTGATTGTCCTGTTTTTCGCCAATCAATAACTCTCCTACATATATATATTCTACTGAATCGTAAGTATTTGTTTCTTCATTATATATTTCCTTTTTTGTTCTTTTTCCATTGCTATCATAAGTAAATCGAAGTTTTATTTGATTGTTTTCTTTTAATGCGATGAGTTTTCCGTTTTCAAATTCTACATCATAATTATAATATTCAAGAGGATTACCATTGATATCATACGTTATTGTAAAAGTTACGCCATCAATACTATAACTTGTTAATCTTGTTTTATTATTTATATCACTATAATAATACGTAATATGAGTTGGTAAAGTTTGATATTCATTCTGCTTTATAGTTCTATTCATACTAATGATATTACCAATTTCATCATATGTATAATTACATTCTAAAATAGTTATATAACCAGTTTCATCATCTTGTTTTTCTACCTTTTCTTTTGTTAACTGATTATACAAATCGTATTCATATAAATATCGCCTATTACTAACTACTTCATTTGTAGTCGTATTTACCCCTATTTCAAGATAACTAACAATATTCCCTAGTTCATCATAGGTATACTGATAGGTATATTTTTGTTCTCCTACTGTAACTTCAGCTTTTTCAATTCGACAAGAGGAAAGATTATTGGTATTATTTTCCTCAATACTAGATTGTTGCATTGAAGAGTTTTCATCATAGGTATACTGATAAGTTAAAATATTAAAATTATCTTTTTTAACTAATTTCGTAAAATATCTACCTAGAGGATCATTTTCATTTTCTAAAATTGTTTCAATACCCTGATGTTTTATTTTATTTTTATTGCCATCTTCATCGTAATTCAATTCTACTACGCCACTAAGTTCTTCTAATAGATATTCTATTTTAGAAAGATTTGCCTTATCATCATAAAAATATTGAATTTCATTGTGATTACTATCTGATATTTTGGTAAGTTTACCTTCCATATCATAGTTGTTATAATAAATAATATTATCTTTCATATTATAGTAAATTGATACCAAACCTAATTCGTTATATATATATTTTGAGATTAGTTCTTCTTCCTCATTAGAATCATTTTTTTCAAAAACTTTACTGATATTTAATTTATTATCATACTCATATCTTATATATGTACCATTAGGATAAATAATTTTATTATAAAGACCTGTGTATAAATCATTATACATATAGTATTCATAACTAATTATATTTTGATATCCTATATCATTATTTGAAGTACTTGCTATTGAGACTATATCATTGTATCCATTATAAGTAAATTGATATTGTATATAATTGGTAAGATTACCTACCTCAACTGTTTGAACTCTTCCTTTTGTATCATAAGTATAGGTGATTTTTCTACTATTAGTTAAAATTTGGGTTAATCTTTCATACTCATCATATATATAATTAGTTGAAGTGTTTTTGGCATCAATAACTTTTTCTAATAAACCACTTACATAATCATACTCATACTTTGTAGTATTTCCAAATTCATCTGTAACTGATGATATATATTGATACCCATCCGAATACTTTGTGCTTGTAACAAAATATTTTTTTGATATATCACCAATAATACTTTCAGCTTCTGGTCCTGCTTGATAACTATAAGAAATATTTGATACATTATGAATGGTTCCCTCAATATTTATTTCTTGCTTATCATAACTTGAAAAATTTGATTCACTAATATTCACATCAAGATTATCATATTCTATTTTGTTTATGTCCCTACCATTTGTTCTTGTTATATGAATTGTTTGATGATTACTTGTAACCTTCGTCGTTTTACCATATTCATTATATTCATATGTATTTTTGTAAACATCTTCAAGTAATACTAGGTTATCAACATAAATGCTTGTATTTCCTTCATTAATTATTTCCACTGTAATTTGATGGGCCTCATCCATTGTATCTAATGTTACATTTTCAACTAAATATTGATAGTTACTAATTGTATCATTAAATGAAATTGTATAATAATCGCTAAAGGTATTTGTTAATAAATTGTAAAAACGAATTCGCATTTTAACTTTATTTTGATTTGCTTGAATATAACCACCAAAGGAAAGAGTCGTACCATTTTTGATATGAACATCTATTGTTTGACTAAGTGTCGAATTGCCATTTAACAACATTTCATAATTTCCATATATTTTAGATGGCTCTCTTTCAACAACTTCACCACCTGTCCAAAAATAATTATTTGTACTTTGATAACTGTTTTCAAAAGATGCATCACTTAATAAATTATTACGGCAGTCATTTATACCACAAACGAATGAAACATTATCAAAATAAGCTGTGGTACCATAGGATGTAGTAAGTTTAATTGTAACATCATATGTCGCCATATCATAACCACCAATAGTAAAACTCTTTATATATTGACCATAGTTATCACTTGGAAGAACATATTCCTCCGCAGTTGTTATAATACTACCAGAACTATCCACTGCTTCAATTTCAATATATGCACCTCCACCAGCATAGCCATTATTTTCTTTTACTTTTGCAAAATAAGATAATTGATAAGTTTTACCCCCGTTTAATTTTATGGTTTGTGCTACTGAAGGTTTTTTATTTTGATTATCATTTTTAATTCTTAAGGCATATTTTCCATATAAATTATTTGTACTATCTAAAGATACATTTTTAACTAAATTAGACGTACCATTTATAATTTGCCAATTTGGTATTTCATATGCACTTTGGAATTTTTCAAAACTATGATTATTGATAATATTATAGGCATTGTAAATGGCATCACTTGTTTTTAATACTTTATTGTTTAAATAAGTATTACTATTAGTAGATTCATATTGATAAAATTGTGCATATCCATCACTATCATATACATTAATTGTATGCCCATATGAATCAAATATATAGTTTGTCTGATAATTGTTGCTATCTTTAAAAGTGGTCATTCCTTTTTGATAAGTGATATCCATCATTGGCAAATGACTGAGGGATTGATGATTGTCATATTTTTTTATTTCATATTTTTCTACTTTTTTATTTGTCTGATTATAACTAATAAGAACTCCCTCTTTATTAGTTGAATTCATTTGGTTTTGATAATCATATAAAGAATTCAATCTACCATTTACATCATAGTTATATTTAGAATATGCTTTTATATTATTTGTATCTTTCACATATTCTAAAATAGAAATTAAGTTTTGATTGTTATCATACTCATAAGTTATCGTTAGAGCAGTTTCATATATTGCATTTCCATCTTCTAAAATGCTGTTTCCATTTTCATCAACCTTTTTCCTATTAATTGTTACTTCTTTTAAAAGATCGTTTTCATAGGAAAAAAGAGCACAATTTCCAATGCTATCACTGACCTCAGAAATAACTCTTAAACCACTTGGTAATTCGTTATATACTATAAATATGCAATTTGACATTCTTTCATCACAAATAAATACCAATTCACCATATACATTATATTTATAAATATATTCGTCTTCTACAATTCTTCGGTAATAATCCGTATAACTTGCCCCTATTTCAATTCTAGCATCATCACCTTCTTCATTTAAATAATATGCACTTCCTGGTATAGTTTCATTTAAGATTCCCTTTTTTTTATAGTAAGCCTTATGCCCTGTTCCATCTATGTATGTATAATAATTGCTACTATTTACTCCAACTACTCCATTTAAATTTTGCATAATTTGAGCATAATTTATTCTCCATCCTTTGCCATATCCTATATTTATATTGGCTTCATTGCTATTATAATAGTGACTAATATTAAAAGATAGTCTTTGGGAACTGTTGGTATAATCTTTTTTTTCAATAACTAAATTACCAGAAAAATCATTTACATACATAACACCAGCACTACCTACATCCACACTATGATATGTCCAATAGTCCTTTAATCCGCTGGTTTCATAATAATTGATTACCAACATTGGTTTAGACGTTGATGAAGGACCATAAAATCCTACCTCTATGTCATTTCCCGTAAAAAGTTGAGGAGAAAATTCCAAAATTATTTCATCATCTTCCCTATTGCGATGGATAGCATCAATGATATCAAATTCATAAAAAGTATCTATAATCTTTTTTTGGCTTGATAAATGCATCTTATTGTAATTCGTTGTTCCATTAATTTCTTCAAAATCAATATGACTTGTTATTTCATTTAGTGAAACGGTTTGTGAAACCACATTATCATTGATTGCATACATTTTTAATTTTGCATCAAGATAAGTGACATTTTTAGGTAAATCACTAATATCAAGACGCATAATATTTACTCTAGATATATCTTCATTGGTTGCACTATTGATATATTTGCTTATTAAAACATTATTTTGAATAGTTGAAATAAGATTTCCTTTATTAAAACCTTTAATTGTTACTTTATCATTTATCACATTATTATTATAATTAATAGTCGGATCTATTATAACGGGATAGGTGGCTTCTTTTAACCACTCTTGATTGGGTTTTACTTCAACTTTATATTCACCTTGTTTGATTTCATCTATACGAATTGTTAAATCAAAACTACTATTCCCTTTTTGATCTATCATATAATATGGATCAATTTGGTAAATTATTTCATTGCTTTCGTTTAGGAAATAAAAATAATTATTTTCATGAATTAATTTTAAATTGGTAATTTTTATA
>OGQI01001205.1_pt1 | contig 18125 bp, 15 predicted proteins | sample 1553171 | NCBI WGS metagenome assembly OGQI01 (sample SAMEA2579988, study PRJEB22360) | human gut metagenome | biome: human gut; feature: human-associated habitat; material: faeces | place: Denmark | collected 2008/2010
AGGCTACCAAGATATGCGCTCCACCTATTACGCCGCCGACAGCAATATCTGCACCGTCAATTTTGCCTACTGCCGAGACGGCATACTCTACTATACAGATCTAATCAAGGTTGGCGTGTCCCTGCGGGACGGCAGCGTGGCATCGCTGGAGGCCCGGGGCTATATCACCAACCACCACCGGCGGAATGTGCCTACCTTTACTGTATCAGAAAAGGCAGCCACCGCCAAGATCAGCCCCTATTTGGAGGTGAGAAGCACCAAAAAGTGCCTGATCCCCAAGGAGGACGGCCGGGAGGTAGCCTGTATTGAGGTGCTTACGCATTCGGCAGACACCGGAGAGGACGCGCTGGTGTACCTGAACGCCGCCACCGGTGCGGAAGAGGACATTCTTCTGCTGCTGTACAGCGATCATGGCACCCTAACCAAATAAAACGCATAAACCCGGCGCCGCCGGGCAGAATAAAACCGAAAGGAAGGCAACACCATGAAAAACCGATTGATGATTTTAGCACTGGCCGTGACCGTGCTGGCAACCGTGCTACTGGGCTGCGCCAAGCAGGAGGAAAATCCCACCACAGAACCGGACACCACCGTCAGCGAAACCACCACACGAGAAGAAACCACAGCAAAAAATCCCGGCGAGGCACTGAGCGAGGACGCGTCTGAGGCCGGCTCCAAGGCGCCGGGTGTGCGTGAAGGCGCCACCGATCTCAGCGAGGCCGCCTCTCGTGCCGGGGAGACCGTATCCCGTGCCCTGGAATAAAACGAAAAAAGAAAGGACTTGTTCATCAGAACAAGTCCTTTTTTTATACCGGAAGGCGCCGCCGCGTAAGCGGGAGCCTTGGCGTAATTATTCGTAAAATCCGATTTCGGCAATATCCGGGGTGCTGCGGCTTTGACGGATCACCAAGCGCACGCCTAAGCAATTCAATCCCCGGCGCAGCCGCACAATTTTCTTCATACCGATCACCGTGCCCTTGTAAATGCGCTTCATCTTGCCGTTTGGCTTCTTAGCCCACAGTTCAAAGGCCTCCACCCGCTGGCTCTTGCGAATCTCCTCGGACAGAATCACATATTTCAACTTATGTACACTGTCAAAGTCAAAGTCGATATACCCCTGCTCAGGCTGTAATTCGCCCAGCCGGTATGTGATGATCGGGTGCTCGGTCATCTTGCGAATGGCCTGGCCCATCCCCTTCAAGGCGTGGGCGTCTCTCGGATGGATCACGCCCTTGTTGGTAGGCGGCACATTCAGCAGCAGGGTGCAGTTGTTGCCCACAGAGCCAAGATACAGCTTAAACAGTCTACGCGCGCTCTTAACCGTGCGGTCCTCATTTTTGGACCAGAACCAACCCTTACGGATGGACACATCCACCTCCGCCGGATACCAAATCAGATCCCGGGCCATAGACAGCACCTTGCGGCTGGCCCGATCTTCGTCCATATTGTTCAGCTTTTTCAGTGCGGCAGCGTCGCCCTCGCCGTGTTGGCTCTTCTCATGCGTTTTTTCAGCGTCTGCCAGGCGAGCAGGTACCACACAGAACTCACTTTTGCGGGTTTTGCCGCCCTCGTTGCCCACCCAGCGCACATCCGGGCCACAAATGGAAATCAGCGCGTCCGGCTGCAGTTTGCGGATCAGGGCATAATACCGCGCCCAATCATACTCAAAGTTCGGCACATCGGCGCCCTTTGCACCGTCAAACCAAACCTCACTGATATGGCCGTAATTGGTAAGCAGCTCCGTTAACTGATTGCAAAAATAATCATTATAATCCGGGGTACCGTAGGTGGGCTCGTGCATATCCCAAGGAGAAAGATACACGCCAAAATCCAGTCCGCCGGCAGCGCAGGCGTCAGACACCTGCTTCACAATATCGCCGTCAAAGTCCGTGTTCTTTACACTGAACGATGTGTATGCACTGGGCCACAGACAAAAACCGTCGTGGTGCTTACAGGTAAGAATGATACCGCTGGCACCGGCAGCCTTCACCGTGCGCACCCATTGCTCCGGCTTGATCTTCTTAATGGTAAAGTCCTGCACCGTTTCTCTGCCGCTGCCCCACTCCCGCTGATTGGCAGTATTCATGCCAAAGTGCATAAAGCAGTAAAAAGGCTGCTGTGCCAAGTGAACCTGGTTGGGGCGCGGCACCACGCCAATGTAACGCTCCACTTCGCTGTCATTCAGAGGCACACCGCCGTTGGTGGTGGTCCAGTTCTGGTCAAAATTCGGCTTCATCTTATTCCCTCTCTCTTCCTCGGTTATAGCAACTGAAATAGCGACCTTTATCGCCCATATACCAAGGCAGTTTCATACGCAGGTAACGCAGTTTGTCCCCCAGGCGCATGGTGTAGTCAAAGGGACGGTCCTCGACCCGGTCATACAGCGGGGTTGCACAAGGCACAGCCACTGTATTCAGCTCCGTTGCGGCCAAAACCAGTGTTTCTTCATCCCGGGGCAATACCACCGTGTCGCCGCCCTGCACATTTAAGATCAAAATATAGAAGTACAGCTCCTTGGCAATGGCGTCCGTACCGTCCGCGTTATGGCTGTGGGTACTTACATACCCCAGCTGTCCCTCTTGAATATGGGCGGTCTCGTGCAGATCGTACAGATCCCAGCTTGCAAAACGCCGGGTACGGCTCAGCACCGAGCAAGGCACCGTTTTTCCACCTACGGTAAAGTCTAAAATCCGATTACTGTCGCAGACAGGAGCAACGCCAGCCGGCGGGTATCTTTCTTTAAGGTCAGGGTCTGACCGGCAAGGCGCAAGGCGTTCTTGCCGTCCTTTGCAATGGCAAAAGGAATACCGGCCGCCGTGACCTGATCGCCGATCCGCTCCGCAGGAATAGACAGGGGCAGCTCGCCCTGCTCGCCTTGCTTGGTGATCAACTGCACGTTCATAGGCAGTGTGAGAGGCGTTGCCTTGGCAGCGTGACCCACCTGCGCCGCCGGTTGCAGCCGTAGGGCAAAGGTCCTGATCTGATACGGTGTAAAATCCGTGACCAGGCAGCCGTCTTTCACCGTTGCCGGGCCTTTTTCTTCTTCAGAGGCAAACAGCTCTCGGGCTTCTGCCACACCGGCACCCAGGCGCAGGGCGTAGTGCTCCACCGGCGTACCGGCGCCCTCGTTCAAGCGCACCACGATCTCGTCGCCGTCCTCTGCGAACTTCATTGCCCGCAGCACCACCTGGGGGTGAGAGACATTTCCAAAACTGTACGCAGTACCCAGCACGCCCGGGTGCTTTGGCTCCACATACCCGGTCAGGGGCTGCAAAAAGGCACGGGCCTGATTTTGCGTATCGGCACCCACCTGCCCTTTATGGGAGAACAGAGCATAGCTGTATCGGTTCAGTCCCAGATCCATCATAGATTGCATGGAATCAATCCGGTAATTGCGCACTGGGCTGTGCAGCACGGTCATACGCAGGGTATTGTCCTTATACTTGTCCCAGCCGTACTTGCACTCGCTAAGCACAGACACGCCCCAGTCGCCGTTTTTATCCGTCAGATCCACCCAGTTTTGAGCAGGCACTTCAAACAGCTTTTCCGTCATATTGCCCCGGCGAATGGCGCCCAGCCCCAGGTCAAAGGTAGCCTCCGGGTTGGTGCAGGCAAATGCAAATTTGTTCTTTGCCATAGTATGCAGACTGCGCCACTCGATCTCAGAATACACCTCTACCCGGCTGCCGCCGTCGGTGAGGGCAATGATATTCTTAAAGGTAGAGTCTCCATCCTTTTGCTCCACACAGAAGGACACCCGCGCCGGGCCTTTCTCCTGAATGGTCACCGTCACCGGATTTGGCAGGCGGTCCGGGTCCTTGTTGGCTTCTTTATAATTCATTTCCCAGGCAGGCCAGGGCTTAGAGCCGGTGTACTTGAATAGCCCCAGGCTAATGGGCTCCGACAGCAGCTCCTGCTCGTCCATTTCTTTATCCAGGATGGAGGTAATGTTGCCCTTTTTGTTCAGGCGCACAATGTATTTTTGGTTTTCCATCTGATTTTCGCCGCTGATGGACAGGCTGCCCCGCAGACGGCAGGGCACATCGGAGGGCCGCACATCATAGACCGCAAAGCCCAAGGCAGGCACCGTGGCAACAAATACCAGCTCCGCCGTGCCATTCTCGTAGCGGTTCACCTGACTTTTCACTTCCCTGCCCTTGGGGTCGTATACCCGCGCACAGGCCTTGGGCCAGTGGGGCAGTTCCAGAGTCACCGCATCCGTGCGGGCCACTTCCAGACTGTTAAATACCGTCACCGGCGTGCCGGCGCAGAAGTCCGTTTTCAGCAGACTGCCCACAGACCCGGCAGCTTGGGTCAACTCACCGGCAAAGCCATTCATGGCCATACCGTAGTCGTTCCAGCTGCGGCGATAGGCGCGCTGCACGGAGGTGCCCGGCAGATCATCGTGGAACTGATGGGCGATGGTACGCTTCCAGTTCAGCTCCATAGCCTCTTTATTATAATGGGCGGTGCCCAGATAATCCGCCACTACGCCGGAACGCTCCGCCATATCCGCCAGTTCCTGGCAGCGGCGGTTCCAACGCTTACCCACGGCCCGGGAAGTGTAGCCGCCAACGCCGTGATTTTGCATTACCAGTTCCGTCTCCCACCGGGGCAGCTTGGCTTTTTGCTCCGGGGTCAGCTGGGCGTTCAGGTCACGGAACAGATCATCCGCACCGGACGCCAGCACCTGCACATCGCTGTCTTTGTTTTTGTTGATCTCCTGCTCTACAAAGGCCACAGAGGCTTCCTTGGGCGCACCGCCCCGATCGCCGATCCCGTGGAAAATCATAGTGCTGTTCAGATCGTATTTTTCGTTTTCATCCAGCTTTTGCTGCACAAAATCCCAGTCCCGCAGCTTCTTCAGCGTAAAGTAATAATCATGGGGGTTCAGACTGGCCAGCACCTGCGCGCCGTCCGGCCCTTGCCACACGCCAATATCAAAAGAAAGGCCGTAGGCGCCGCCCCAACCCAGCTTTTGGGTCGTAAAGCCCATCAGGTTGGCGTGGGCTATAATGCTGGGCAGCGCCCAACCGAAGCCAAAGCAGTCCGGCAGATAAATATCCACTGAGCGCTTGCCGAATTTTTTTTCAAAATAGCGATTGCCGTAAAGAATATTGCGAAAGAGTGCCTCCGGCGACGGCACATTCACGTCGCCATTCTCAAAGGCGGAGCCGCAAACGCTCCACCGCCCCTGGGCAATATAGTCCCGCATTTTGGCATACAGTTCCGGGTAATATTCCTCCATCAGCTCGTAACGATAGCTGCCCTCAAAATTGAAGTGATAGGTGGGATATTTTTGGAACAGTGCAAAGTTGTCCACCAAGGTATTGTAGATGTACCGGGACACGGTGGTCTCAAAGTCCCAGGACCAAATGGTATCCAAGTGGGCCGTAGCCACAGTATAGATTTTTTTTTGCATCGGAAGTCCCCCTTATGTGGTCATTGTATCATTATTTTCAGGGGATTGCAACACTGTACTGCCCCATAGAAATAGGAAAAGGCATAAGAATTGCAGATATTTCAATCGTGTCATTGGCACTTGCCTGTTTATTCGGTTTAATCATAACCGGTGCGCAAATCGGCTGGGGTCCGTTTGTTTCTCTTTACAGCTGGGAAAAAGAAGTTAATCCTATTGCCGAAAAATAGGACGCAAGTGAAAGACAGAGCAGGTGTGCCGAGAATACGCTTTCACGATTTACGGCACAGTTTCGCCACCTTATCCTTTGAACAAGGAATGGATATTAAAACCGTATCGCACATGCTTGGTCACACAGACGCAGGATTTACAATGAACACCTATATGCATGTAACGGATTCCATGCAAGAAAATGTTGCAAACACAATGGGTAATTTACTCGGCGAAAATGTGGCAAATTCATAAATGGTCAATAGATGGTCTTGGAATATTTAACGCCAAAAATCACAAAATCTCACTTTGTAAAAAAGAGCGAGATTTTTTTGTTGCATATTGAATTTTGAAATTCTTTTCTGAAAAGGAAAAAACCTGCGAAAACGACGTGTTTACGCAGGTTTTGGAGCTGATAGTCGGACTCGAACCGACGACCTGCGCATTACGAATGCGCTGCTCTACCAACTGAGCCATATCAGCATAACGTGCTGCGTTGCAGCACGGCTAAGATTATACTATATCTCGCGGAGAAAATCAAGAGAAAAATCGCAACTCCCGCGCAAAAACAAAACCGCACTGCCGGTCTTACAAAATCTCCAGCAATTTTGAAAAAACGAATTTCACAGCAGACTCGCGCACCCGGTTGCGACCCAAATTGCCAAATTGGCAAGTATAGGTCTGCACTTGATCCTGCACGCAAAAGCCAAAACAGACCATGCCCACCGGCTTTTTGGCCGTACCGCCACCGGGGCCGGCAATCCCGGTGACGCCGACGCCCACATTGCTCTCCGCCGTCTTAGCCACGCCCCGTGCCATTTGCGCCGCCACCTGCTCGCTGACTACGCCATAATTCAAGATCGTGTCCGCCTCCACGCCCAAAAAACGAGTTTTCGCCGCATTGGCATAGGTTACAAAGCTGGCATTCAGCACCTTGGACGCATTGGCTACATTAACCAGCGTGCCGGAGCACAGCCCGCCGGTGCAAGACTCTGCAAATGAAACGGTATAACCCAAGTGGATCAGCCGATCCACCACCTGTTCTTCCAACGCCACTTCATCACCTCTTGTTCAATCTGTAATTAGTATAGTCCATTTGCAAAAAAAATGCAACCATTCGCAAAAAAGGCTTGCAATATAGCGCATTTTATGGTATAGTGTTTAAGCAATCGGGGTGTGGCGCAGTTGGTAGCGCACTAGACTGGGGGTCTAGGGGCCGCAAGTTCAAGTCTTGTCACTCCGACCATAAGGACAGCTTTTCGGCTGTCCTTTTTTTATTTTACTTTTTATTTTCGGCTTAGTTAAGCCAAATTTCCGCTTACACAAAAAGCAAGAGAAACAGAAATCTTTTGGCGTTATAGTACTTATTGCAGTACTTTTTGATGCAAAATACAGAAAAAGCAGGTCATTGCCGTACCGATCATGATGGTAAGCTGTCTCTGCCTTTTGCTCATCGGACAGCGTGATTGCCATACCCCGCAGCGTGTCCAAAACCTCCTGAGCGTACTCGTCACGCACCGTGTGTTCCGGGGTGCTGTCCAGCCGCTTTGTAAAGAAGTCCTTGATCTTTTCCACAACGGACTTCTTTTCTTTTTGGGTCAGATCGGTATCTTCCGCCAGCCACTTGGCGAACTTCTCGCCGCCCTCCTGCGTGCTGGCTTCACCACTGATGAAGTCAAAGATCATCTCGCTGACGGCATCTTCAATAGAATACTGCTTGCCGTTCTCGCTGTACCCATCTACATACTTCTGCAGCAGGTCAATCTTGTCATCGTGCGCATAATCGCCGGTTGCCAGCATATACTCCACGATGGGCCGGCAGGCGTCCATCATTTCCGCCGTGTTGTAGGCATGAGTGTACTCGCCCAGCTCGTGCATAAGCGTGGCGTAGATATGCCCGCTGTCCGGGTTCAGCACCACCTTGCCGTTGGCAGGATCAATATAGCCGTTATCGTTGCTTTCCAGGCTGCCGTCCAGCACAATATCCAGCTTGGTCTTGGCCGCCACACGATCCAGGACTTCCTTTTCCTGCGGGGTAACCGTAGCTTCTCCGGTCAGTGTTACAACGCCGCCCTGGTTCTTATTTGCTTTGGTAACAGCGGTCTTGGTGGTGCCGATCTCCTTAGACTGCTCCTGACCGCTCAGGAACAACTCATTGGCAGCACCACGGTCCATAATCCCCATTTCAATCGGTGCAGACAGTGTATTGGCTGCCTGGTCAAATGTAATCTTGCCTGACGCACCGGCGTTGTAAAAGCTCTCCGCCGCGTGCAGATAGGAATAAGGGTTGACCTTGCTGTCGTAATTATTGACCAGCGCATAAGCGCCCAGGGAGCCAAACTTGGCAGCGCTCTTGTAAACCGCCTTGGTGTTGGGGTTGTTGAACTGCACATAATCCGTGGTGGTCTTCGTGCCGTCTTGCAGCTCGACCACGGTATGGCCGTCCTGCACCTTAAGAACGCCTTTCACCTGGCTCTCCGGCACAGGCTCTGCCCGCTGCAAATCCACCGGCGCGGCAGCTTCAGTGACCAGCGCATTATAACTCGTGTCCGCAGAGCCGTGCTCAGTCTCTCTCTGTTCGGCAGGTTCTTGTTCTAAGCGTTCCTGCTCCAACTGGGCAATTTTAGCCTCAGTGATACCACCATAGGTGTCCTTGAACTCATTATACCCTTTTGCTTTTGGGTTTACAAGCAGTTCATTCATATATGCAGCAGAAGAACCGCCACGCAGCATTTCATAGGCCATACTGCGGGTAGTGGATTGTGCCCAGTCAGTGCTATTGTCCTGCAGCTCGGCGTACAAGGCCTTTGTGGTCTTGTCCCCTTTAATCTTCCCTTCGCCGTCAAAATAGCTGCTCACAAAGCGATTGGCGGCCTTGTCCACGTTCTTAACGCCGCTGTCTTGCAGCCGTTGGCGCACAGCGTCCTCCAGCACGGTCTTTTGAGCCTGCGTAGTCGCAGCATCATCGCTGGTCTGCATTTCCATAGCCAGCTTTCCCAGCTGCCGCTTGGATATAGTTTTGCCGCTATCCTCTGCATCATCCAGCTCGGCGGCAATGCGATACAGCTTAGAATTCTTATCTGCTGTCAACCCGGCGTCAATCAACTTTTTTGCATTTCCGTTACTGCGTACATTCTTGCCATAGCTATCTTGCTGCAAATGCCGTTCTCCAGACATGATTGCTTCGTTTGCGCCGCTCATCGCCATACCGGACAGGCCACCGGCTAAGAAAGCTGATAAATCTTCTTGACCGGCCATAGACACGACTTTGGCAAGCGCTTGGGAATTGTTCAACCCCTGGGCACGGCATTCATCAAAAGCAGCCATCATTTCGCTTTGGTTGCCGTTTGCCAGTGTATCGACAATGCGATCAAGGATATTACTTGCTACTTCTTCCGAACCCTCTGCCGCAAAACTCTTTGCAAGGCGTGCAAACACATTGCCGCCGGCACTTAGGATCCCACCTAAACCGAGCTTTTCAGCGATATATTCAACTGCGCCATACAGTGCACCTACGCCCAGCGCACGATCGTCAGAAAAGCCCTTTTCTTTCATGTCTGTAACCGTCTGCGTTGCCATTTGTGATGACATGATCAGTGAGGTGGCTTTTTTAGTAATGTTCTTTACCTTTTCAAGTGTTGCACCACTCGTTTCACCCCCTGCTAAGCCCACGCCGAGACTCTTGCCGACCAGCATAGCAGCGACCGAATCAGCCATAGACATTCCTGCATTGTAGATCCAAGAACCGGTGTTTCCAAAAATAGTATTTTTATCTTTCCAATAGTCCTGATTCGCAATTTCTTCTGCGGTCGTTTCGCGAGTAGCGTTAGCCATCTTCCCGGACAGATTAAAAATATCGTATGTATCATCTACGGAATGGCCGGTTGCTTTAGCTGCTGCTCTGGTGATAAAACCCGGTGCACTCATTAGATTTTCACCAACAGAAGCGATATTTGCCACGGTGGCACCAACAGCACCGTCTTTAACCATTTCCTTTTGCGACTCCACAGCAGCTTCGGTTGCTCTTTGCTGCAAATCCTTGCTAATTGCTGATATATATTCATTTGCAGCGTCTGCGCCCTGTGTATTATACAGATAATTGTATGTGCCCCGCTGCACATCAGTCATTTGGCGATATTTCTCATCGTCCATCGTTTTGGTCATGCGGTTATTCCACATCGCCACATTGTCCGTGCCTATATTACTGGCAACGCTGGCAATGGACTCAGACAATCCGTTCACCTTGCGATATACATCGTCCTGATTGGACTTGTCGATCTGCTTTGACTTGTCAGCAAAATCTTTTTGATTAGGAATATCCGAATATTTGTCGACGATTTTTTGTCGCCGCTCGTACTCCTCCATCTCCTGTATCTTCTTATCATATTCATCCAGCGCAGCCATGTGCCGGTTGGCTTCCTCCTGCATTTTTGCGGCGCGCTCGCTATCCGTCCGCTCCAATGCGATACCAATCAGCTTGTCTATGGTGTTGCGTGTTTGACCACCATACTGCCGTGCATAGGACCTACGCTCATCCTGCAAGCGTTCAAGATCACTCCGATCATCGGCCGCACGGATAATTTGGCGCCGCTGTGCAAGACTCTCCTCCGGCGTTTGCTGATGATATTCAGGCACTTCATTACGCCTGTAGCTATTGCGGGCCAATACATCAGCGATCTCCTCTTCCGGGTCGTCATACTCATATCTTTTCTTTTTCGGATCGTAAAATCTGGAATTTTTTCTTGTGTCCTCAGCAACGCGCTCAGCTGCGCCGGAATGCTGTACCACTTTGGCAAAATTTTTGCTTTTTCTAATATCCATAGTTTTTCCTCGCCATTCAAAACAGTTTTGTACCCAAACTAAAGTTCGGCTTCCCGGGATTGGGCGGTATGCTCACATTGCGTTTCTTCACATGCAGATTACCGTTTTTATCCTCTTTAATCTCAACCGCCTTGCTATCAATAAGGTAGTCGAATTTTGCCTCGCTGATTGGGCCATACCCCAAAGCGAGTATCTCACTTTTTGGTACGCCATGATATTCCGGCTTCACCTTATTTTTTCTCTTACCGCCAGTGTCAAAACCAGCACCGTAGCCACCGCGTCCACTGGATCTGGAAGAGCGAGAAGAGCGTGCAGCCCTTGCGGCCTTTGCAGCCTTTGCGGCCTTGGCAGCTTCCTCCTGCTGCCTTTTCCACTGCAGTACATCCAGTTGGTAATCCTGATCAGCCTTCCACTTGGAGAGCGCTCTGTCCGCCTTGCTCTCACCCAAGTTGCCCTCATATTTGGCCATATCGCTAAGGAAGGACAGGTTATCACTGTATGCCTGGCTATCTACCGCACCGGTCTTTTCCACCGCTGCGTCCCACAGAGAGCGTGCGTTTTGTAGAGCTTCCACCTTGTCCTGGTACTTCTGATAGTCGAACGCGCCGGCCTCGTTGGCTCGCTGCCCACCGGCAGCTTTATTCTCCATTTCCCCGGAGCGGATTTGGTTTGCCGTAGACAGTTTGGACAGCAAGTCCTCATTCTGACCGGCCAATCCGTTCATATAGCTCTGCTGGGCAGCAGGCACGGTGTAGTCCGTGTCATAGCCACCGGCCATATTCTCTTCTGCGTTAGTCTGCGTGTCCGCTGCTGCCAGCTTAGAAAGCGCCGCATAGTCTCTGGCATAATCACCGAACACATCAGCGTTGCCGAAATTGGAAGACTGGGCACGGCGATTGAGAATATCATCCACCGCACCCTCTACCATCTTAGCGAATGTACCGTTACGGTAAGGGCCAATTGCGCTGAGTTTCTTGTCATAGTCGTTCCTGTTTTTCTGTGCATTTTTGGTTGCCGCAGACTGTTTCACCTTGCCAAGCGCTTTTCTGGTCTTAGAACTGTAACTCATCCAATTCCTCCTTACTTCTTGTTAAGAATTTTACGCTGCAGTTTGTTATTCCGATCGGCAATAGCCCTTTCCTGTTTGCGTGCCTGCTGGCTCTCGTTCAGGTTGCCGTAATACTGCTGTTGACCGGAGGCAAAGCTGCGATCATCGTTCCATTTCGTGTAACCGTTGGAATAGGAAGTATTGAACCGATTCGTGTTGTAATCCATCTTGTTATAGGCGTTGCCCACAGCGTCCTGATACCGTCCATACTGCTGCTGATTCACACTATCAAGAAGGTCATAGGCGTTCTGCTTGCCTTGCTGCTGTTGGTCATACTTTTGATATGCCAGGGATAAAAGCTGCGACTGTATATTAGACAGATTGTTCAGCTGTGCCTGGTTGGCAGCATTACCCGCCGTAGTCGCCGCAGAGGAGGCATAGCCACCTGTTGCTGACGCCATCTGGCCCATAGTGTCAAGCATATCATTACGGCCCTGCGCCTGGTACTGTGCCTTGTAGGCCTGGTATGCAGCGTCATTGTCTGCGTCATAAGAAAACTTTGACTTTAAGATGCCACCCAACATGTTTTGCAGCCGGGCGGTATAGTCCGTCAAGCCGTTTGCCTTGGCATACCCGCCATAGCCGCCGTTTAACAGAGAATTGTAGCCTTTGACACTGGCGTCCATGTCCTTCTTTTCCTTGGACTTCATCAGTGCTTTATAGTCCTTGGAATTGGTCCATCCGCCGCTATACTTATTGACTGTTTTTGTCCAGCTGCTTAGGTTCTTTTGCGCAGCCGTCTGTTTGGGCTTGCTTTTCTTCGGTTTGCTCTTTGCCATTTATCTGATCCCCCATATATACGATATTGTTCGTGCTGTGATCGTCACGCTGCCGCTTTTCACATTGGCAGAATAGCAGTTGTCGATCGTTACCTTATTTCCTGCATAGTCGCCGTCCACGGACCACACAGTAAAGCTGTTTGTTGCGCTAATGTTCGTATGCGATCCGCGAACGGCAGTGCAGCTACGGTCTCCGTCCAGAATAGGGCACAGGGCGTGCATCCAGCTATTGCTAAAGCGGATAAGCAGAAAGCGGTAGTTGTCCACGCTGTCATTCAGAGTGATCGTATCGCCAGCCTTTGCGGTACTCCCGCTGAACAGTAGAGCGGATGACCGACCGTCCCGGATCATCTCGTCCACCTGCTCCGTTTTCAGACCTTTTGTACTCCGCTGATCACTGTCTCCGCCATTGGTTAATGACGCCAAAAAAGTCCGCGTCAGATTCTGTTCGTCCATGTTGTTCAGCGCATAATTCAACTTATCTGCCATCTGGTTCAGGTACAGATACAGACGCTGTATCCGCTGACCATCCGTTACGCCGTCAGACGGCTTGCCAATGTTAAAAGTCATAAGTCACTCCCTAAAGTCATTGTGTTTGCAATACTGATCACCCGAACATCTCCGCAGCCTTCCAACCGCAGCGCATAGTGATCACAGGCTTGCGGAACGATATTCAATACTTCCGTCTTCGGTGTACCATTACCGGTCAACACACCCATTTGGATCCACTGCCCGCTGCTGTCGTACTGAATAAACGCTTTGAGCACAGCGCCCAGCGCAATCTTAGCCCGCAGGTTAATACGGCTGACGATCTTCTTATCCGGGTACGAAAAGTCTATGGCACCGGTCTCCGCGTACCATTCCACCTTGTCTTCCGTTTTGTACAGTTCCAGTCCGGACAAAGCGGTCTCGTTGTGTCGGCCAAGCTCATGGAAAATACAGTTCGGGTCCATTGCATAGACCGACCCGGTGTAATCCGTGATAAAGTGCAGATACCGCATTCCGTTCAGACGCACCCACAGGCCGGTATTCAGGTCATAGACAAAGGTCTCGTAGCCGCCGTCCGTCTCGTTCTTCATGGAAATATAATACTTGCCAAGGGAACTTCCGGCGTTGGCTTCTGTGTATCGTGTGTTACCCAGGGCAGCGGAAATGTTGGTCACCGTGCTGCCATCAAATACACACACGCCGTCCAGCGACTTATAGAATACTGCTCCATTCAGCACCGCCAATGAGCCGGAGCAGTCATTTTCAACGCCGCGATCTTCAATGGCAATGCGTTGGTATGCCGCCGGATAGCCGCCGTAAATGCCATAGATCTTATTCTGTTTGAAGAAGTACGGCATATCGTTTAAGGACACTGCGCCGGTAAACGGCTCGTCATCGCCCAGGGACAATGCGTAAGAGTCAGATGCTGTATTCTCGAAGCAATACCAGTTGGTCGGATCGCCCAGCTTGCTGGCGTAGATTTGGTTAATATGCTTACCTGCGGAATCTTTGCCGTACTTGCAGCCCCACACGCGGTTTTGTGCTACAGTGACAAAGTCAAATTCCGGAAGCACTTTTTCTATTCTGTTTGGACAGTGATATGTGGAATCAATAGCACGCAGAAGGCCCTTAACAATCAGCCGGCTGCCGTCATCGGCTACAGAATGTACATTCGCCCATTCGGTAACGAACACACTCTTGCCTGCAGACACCGAGAACTTGACCGTATCACCTGCCTTAACGGAAGTAAGTATATCGTCTTTGATATCTGTCGTGTCCACAAACACATAGGTCACCGGAACCGCGATCCAATCGTCTGCTGTGGCAGAATAAGCCTTGAACACAGGTGCATCATCGTTAGTGGTATCTACCCAGTATGCGTAGAACCAAGTATTTGAAAACAGCACATTATCGACTGCCACCCAAGCACCATCTTCATTTTTGTATAGCGTACCCTGACTAAATTTTTTAAGTCCGCTACCTGTTGTCCCGGTGGTATCCAGCCAATAGTCATTGCCTTTTGTGCCAGGGTCTTTATCCTGCCGCTTCCACGCGCTGGCAGCCGCAACCGTATTGAACTCGCCATTGCCTCGCACGGCCATTAGGTCACCGCTTGACCGCACAACATAAGTACCTACAGCAGCACCGGCAGGTTTTGCAGCACTATATATCAACCGCGTGTACGGAGCACCGTCCGCACTGCACATACCACAGCTGAAATAAGTGTCAGTCGTCTTGTCGAAGGCCAGCGGCAGCACACCCTTGTCCGGTTCTTCCGTGTCAAAATACAATCCGTATGGGAAGATTAGGATTTTCGTACCGAAGTTTAACAACTGCAATTTGCCGTCCACGGCTTGCAATTCAGACAGCTTTTCTCTGAAGCTATAATGACCTCCGCCATAGTACAAAACATCATTGAATGCTGCTGTGATCTGCTGATTTTTGATTAGGCAGCCAACATTCTTACCGGAAGCCGCCACATCAATGAATGTAAATGCTCGTGGATCACGTGTATTAAGCCAATCTACATCGTTCTGTGTATGGTTTAGGCTTTCCTGCTCTAACGCATCAATAATTTCTTTATCAGAAGCGTTCTGCTGTGTTTCGTCCTTGTAAATGGGTCTTTTTGCTTCCAATTCATGTTCCCTATAGATCGTATCGACCACTAAGACTTTATCCGTTTCGGTTTCCATCTTCACATTCTTGCCAAGCGCAAAAAAAACGCCATTATCAAAAGTGTGCTCGTCTGATCCAATATGAATACACACATCACCATACAGAGCAGCTTCAAATCCAACATACGAAACTGCTTCATCGAAACCATACGGATCCGAACCATCTGGTCCTAATCTTACCGAAATTTTTTCTTTCAATGCCGCCTTAAAACGAATAAAGTAGCGAATGGTCATAACCCTCCAAACTACAATTTTCGGTTCCAAAGAGCTTCCTATTTCGTCCCCTGCTTTGCCATATTTGTGGACCTGAAACGCACTATTCACAATCGACATCCGATTGTACACACGCTCATCACCATCTAATGTATAAATTTCACCTACAACCTCGCCATCAAACTCCGGATACTTGTACCGGTTCATCGGTGCGCGATTGGATAGCATAGGGTAGTCGTCCAAGGTGATATTCTCGGTATTAAAGAACTCGCCAGCCTGCTGCACAACTCGGTGGTTATAGCCCAGGAATGTGGAGATCATCTCTCGGTTGTTGCTCACATTGCTAAGCACTGGTCTTTGCATACTCGCACCTCCTAAAAGCGCAGCGGCACATTCTTGGCCGCGTGCGTGCGGTTGTACTGGTTACGGAATGAGGCCAGCATTGTATTGAATACAGAATTTACAGCGCTGTATCGGTTGAAGTCACCGGTGTACAGCAGCATTTGGGACTGCAAGTAATGTATATAAAGTTCGTCATAGGGAGACGGCACAAGCAGTTCCTGGGTATTCGGCGTTTTCTCCGTGTACCCGGCAAAGGCAGGTGCGCCCTCTCTGGCGTCCATAATTTCCAATTTGATTTGTTTATCAAGTCTATTCAGCCAGGCGATTTTTTCGTTCATCGAAAAGGTCGTGTTGGGGCACAGCTTGTCCGCCTGGTTGACTGCTTCCGCAATCGTCATATTGTTGTTCCCTCCTCATAGTAAAAAGGGCAGACGGAATATTCCGTCCGCCCTTTGTCGGTTACATACCGGCTGCTTGTGCAGCCAGCTTTTGAATTAGCTTGGCGTTCTCTGCATCCATCTGAAGTCTGCGGTTGACTACCTCTGCAATCGGCTCCGGCACTTCTACCGGGACACCACGCTCGATCTGATATGAGCCAACGCCCGCCACAGAAGCAAACATGTGGCTCTCGTTGTTCATCGGGTCCAGCGGAATAAGCACAGGCACCATTTTCCACTTAGGTGCAGTTTCTTTCTTCTCAGCCGTTTCTTTCTTCTCAGCCATTCTTAATAGTCCTCCAATCAGTTTTCCGTGGTGCTGGTGTCTGCACTGCGGTAGCTACAGCTCTCAAAACGAATGATGGCATACTCGTTCAGAATCTTTGCACCGTGCGTAGCCTTCCAGCCGGTGGAGCTACGCTGGTTCAGCGGATCATCGCCATAACCCAGCGGCTTAACGATATAGTCCAGACCCAGACCATCCAGCTCGGTAACGCCGTAAGCATTGGCGCCCAGGAACAGCGTGCCGTACACAGCCAGCTTGGAGCCGGAAGTCTGCTTGTAAATCTTAGCGTTGGAAGAGTCGACAAAACGGCACTTGCCAATCTTACCGATCTCGCCCTCGAACAGAGCGGTGGTATCCGCATACTTGTGCATTTCCTCCCACTCGCTGGACAGCATAATATCCGTCTCCACATCAGGGTGGATAATGCAGACATAGTAGCCATCAATGGGGGTAATATCCCGACGCTTCAGCTCGTTGACCATCTTCTTTACATCAGCCACGGTCAGTTTGTCAGCCGCAGTCAGTGTATCACGAGAAGTCTTGCCGCCGGCATAAGCCACGCTGGTGGTTGCCTGCATAGCATTTCGTGTCACCAGGTCAATGGTGTTGCCCGCCTGGTTGCCCTGCTCTTTGCAGTCCTCCACGATCACATTATCGAACGCGGCAGTCTGCAGCATATCGGTGTGCTTAATGTAGTCACCATACTGGCTCACAGTGGCCTTAATGGCGGTCACAGTCCGTTTGGTGCCATTAGGCGTTACGCCTTCAACAAGCGGGGTAAGAGCAGGCGGCAAGCTGGAAAACTTACGCCACTCTGCTACCTTGCCGGAGCCGCGCGGAATGGGCTTTTTCTGCCCGAACTGACCATGCACCAACTTGGGCTTGGCGTTCTCCAGCAGCTCCTTAATGTAATATTCCTTGATTTCAGCCGCAAGGCCGGTGTCAGTCGTTGCAGCCATGTTGGCGGTGCCATCGAACAGCTGCAGGTTCATTTTCTTATTCATGTTTCCTCCGTTTCTGACAGAGGATCGGTTTTTACTTGCCGCTAAGGAATCGTTTGATATCCTCCGGCGTTTTCAATTCCCCTGTCGCAATTTTCTTGTTGATGAGTTGGTGCTGCTCTCTTGTCAAGGCAGCAATGTTGACAGAAGTCTTGACCGCAGGAGCGGTAGAAGATGCGTTCTCTTTCGGCACATGACCGCGTGAGCGGATCGTGTCTGCAGCGGCTTTCGCTGTACTCTGAGCGGCAAACTGCATTGCGCCACCGGTGAGCTCGGTAAGGTGGCGTGCTTCAAAGGCAGTCTTTAGCGTGATGCCGGGGCATTTTAACAGAGAGACAAACTCAGGATCTGCCAGTTCTGCATCCAAGTCAAATGCGTCCCCATACAAGGACTTGACCGCCTCGCTCTCGTCCAGCCATTGCTGGTACTGCTGTGCTGCTGCGTCCTGCCGTTCGCGTTCCTGCATTTCCTGGCGGAATGCAGCGTTTTCACGCTCCAGCTTGTGCATCTGCTTCAGTGACTCGATTGGCACACCCTTCTCCACTGACTCCTGCTCGTAAAAGCTGTTGTCGTCTTCCAGGGCCTGCATGAGTGCCTCCGGGTCCGTAGCGTCTGCGCCGTACTTTTCGCCCAGCATATCAAGCAGGGGCAACACCCTGTCATACTGTGCCTGTGCGGCTCGTGGCAGGCTGATTCCGGCTTTCCCGTAGCACCACTGGGTAAGACCAGAACAGTCAAAAGAGGTGTTCGGGTTACTTCCACCATAGACATATTTCCAGCCTTGATACTTTAACGCTTCATTCATAACCGCCTGTACCGTTTCGTTGCTGAACTGCTTCACGGTCA
>OGQI01001213.1_pt1 | contig 18091 bp, 9 predicted proteins | sample 1553171 | NCBI WGS metagenome assembly OGQI01 (sample SAMEA2579988, study PRJEB22360) | human gut metagenome | biome: human gut; feature: human-associated habitat; material: faeces | place: Denmark | collected 2008/2010
CGGCATCAGATACGGCTGTCAATTCGGTGTGGTTGCTCAGCGTGTCGCCATACATAACGCCCGGACGCATTTCCTCTTCGGGCACCAGACCGAAAGTTTTCATACCATAAATTACATCGTAGAACGAACCGCCTTGTGAGAACGAAACGTCACCATGTGTACGCACTGCCTTGTCGGCACGGTCCAGATAGGTGTTGTGTACGATAAACATTTCAGAAAAGTCGTATTCGCCTTTGCCCATGCGGAGCAGTTCGGATTCGATGAATGCCAATCCGGAATAGCACCAGCATGTACCGGCGCGGTTCTGGTTCTTAACAGAAGTGATAGGATTTTCTTTTACGGTCGTAAAGATGAAACCTTCCTCTTTCAGAGTGTCTTGTGCTATTGTGTTTAAACTTAATAAACCCAATGCAGCCATCAGTATTGATTTCTTCATCATAATTAAAATGTTATAGATTTATTGTTGCAACTGCAAATATAGGTAGAATATCGTAAACAAAAGCTATCTTTGAAGCGTTAATTCCGACACTTATGGAGAAAATAATACATATTGATGACCGTAGCGGTCTTGTTTTGGAGGGTGGCGGTATGCGCGGCGTCTTCACTTGCGGTGTGCTCGACAACTTTATGGATCGTGGCATTCGCTTTCCCTATACCATCGGCGTCAGTGCCGGAGCCTGCAACGGACTTTCCTATATGTCCGGTCAGCGCGGGCGTGCCAAGTACAGCAATATCGACTTGTTGGAAAAATACAATTACATCGGATTGAAGTATCTGTTGAAGAAGCGGAATATCATGGATTTCGACTTGTTGTTCCAGGAGTTTCCGGAACACATACTTCCCTACGACTACGAGGCATACTTTCATTGCCCCGAACGCTATGTGATGGTAACTACCAATTGCGAGACGGGCGAAGCGAACTATTTTGAGGAGAAGCGGAGTAAAGAGCGCGTCATTGATATTGTGCGTGCTTCGAGCAGTCTGCCGTTTGTCTGTCCCGTTACCTATGTGGACAACACCCCGATGCTGGATGGAGGTATTGTGGACAGTATCCCTTTGATGCGTGCCCGTCAGGATGGATTTACCAATAATGTGGTAGTATTGACGCGCAATCATGGATACCGTAAGGAAATTCAGGGAACGAAGGTTCCACCTTTTATATATAAGAAATATCCGCTATTGCGTGAAGCTATCAATCGTCGCAGCATTGTCTATAATCAACAGTTGGAGCAGGTGGAACGGATGGAAGCCGCCGGGGAAATTATTGTTATCCGTCCACAGAAGCCGGTAGTGGTAGACCGCATCGAGCGTGACATCAAGAAGCTGACGGAGCTTTATGAAGAAGGATACCGGTGTGCGGAACAGTTTGTTTTTCGTTTTTGATTCTGAGAGAGTATACTATGAGAGCTGGTACAATTAGCATCTGCTCCCATATTGTTTTCATTCTTTTCTATTAATTTGCTGCTAAAGCTAAAGTTTATTTAGCAAAAAACACGCGTAGAATACCTTTAGAAAGGGGATGTATCAAAAATACCACCTTTCGTAACATTTGTTATAGGTGCAAATTCTGGTTTCGCTTAATTTTGCTGACACAAAACTCAATTGCAGAATTGGTTTATTATTAACTTTAAATTGATAGATATGTTGAAAAGCATTAGTCTCAGGCTTTGCACACTAATTGTGCTTCTCTTTGCGGGCATCTCTTCCTTTGCCCAGCAAGTCCAGGTAAAAGGTACTGTCGTTGAAAAATCGAGTGGTGAATCCATTATCGGTGCTTCTGTCATGGAAGTAGGTTCCAACAGTAATGGAACAATTACGGATATTGACGGAAATTTCATTCTGTCTGTAGCTTCCGGTGCCACATTGTCTGTATCCTATATAGGATATAAAACCGTTACAGTAAAGGCACAGCCCATTTTACGCATTGAGTTGACGGAAGATTCCCAGTTGATTGATGAAGTAGTAGTGACCGGCTATATGTCCGAGAAGAAGGCTAGTTTGACTGGTTCGGTGGCTGTGGTCAAGATGAAGGATGTAGCAGATATTCCTACGGGAAATGTGTTGTCGAGCTTGCAGGGACGTGTTGCCGGTATGAACATTACGACTGATGGCACACCGGGCGGTGGAAATACTTCTACATTGGTCCGTGGTAAGTCATCTTTCCGAAATGATGCCAATTCCCCGCTTTATGTCATTGACGGTGTGATGACCCGTGAGAACATCTCGTCTATCCTTTCTTCCAATGATGTAGAATCCATTCAGGTATTGAAGGATGCCGCTTCCGCTTCTATTTATGGTGCACAGGCTGCCAATGGTGTGATTATCATTACTACCAAGCGTGCCAAGAAAGGGGAGACCCGTGTGGATTTTGATATGTCGTTGACTTTGCAGACCTATCAATGTGGTTTTGATATGTTGAATGCAGATGAGTGGGGCCAGGTTTATTGGTCGGCTTATAAGTATGCCAATAATGGAGCTACGCCAAGTAGCGAAATATATGGTAATGGTGCAACTCCCCAACTTCAGGACTATATCGGCCTGAATGGAGCTAAAGTACATGCCGTTGATACGGATTGGCGCGATGTGGTTTATCGCACTGCCTTGATGCAGAATTACAGTGCGACACTTTCAAAGGGCTCTGACAATGGTGCCTTCTCGTTAGCGTTGAACTATCTCGATCATGACGGTCTGGTAGAGAATACGAATTTCCAGCGAATCAATACCCGTATCAGTTCTAACTATCATTATCTTGACAATCGCTTGCGCATCGGCGAGAACGTTGCCATCAATCGTTGGACACAGACCCTCAGTCCGGCCGGTGTAGATGAGAATGCCATCAAACAGCATCCTGCCAAGACGGTTTATGATGAGAATGGTAATTATAACGATGCCATCAATGATGTTTTGGGTGATGCCCCCAATATGGCACGTTTGTTGGAGAATGAAAAACAGAACAAACATGATTATTGGCGTATCTTTGGTAATGCATTCCTTGAAATTGAACCGATTAAGAACCTGGTGCTGAAAACCAATTTCGGTATGAATTATTATGATGAAACCAACAAAACTTTTGAGCCGGCATGGGCACGCGATGAGGTCAATAAGCTGACTCAATCATCCAACAAAAGACTGGATTGGGTATGGACTAATACCGTGACTTATAGCAAAGCATTTGGAAAGAACAATCTGACTGCACTTCTTGGTACAGAGGCCAAGAAGAATCATTCGGAATCCATGTTCGGTTATGGTACGGGACTGGCTGTAGAAGATGAAGATTATATTTATCTCGACGGTGTGACTGCCGGTAAGAATGTAGGTGCCGGTGCTTCCAATTATGGCATGGTATCTTACTTTGGTAAAGTGAACTATGATTATGAAGGACGGTATCTGGCTTCTGTTACAGTACGCCGTGATGCTTCTTCCCGCTTGGCAAAGGGTAATAACGTTGATTACTTCCCTTCAGTGTCGGCAGGCTGGCGCATTTCAAGTGAGAAGTTTATGGAAGCGACCAAGAATTGGTTGGCAGATTTGAAACTACGTGCTTCATGGGGTATCAATGGTAACGATATTATTGATAATGAGGCCCCCTATACTAAATACTTGATTAGTCTGAAGGATGCAAGCTACAACATGAACGGTGATGGAACGACTTTGGCCCCCGGTGGCTACAAAGTGAGGTCTACCAATCCTGATTTGAAGTGGGAGAGTACAAGACAACTCAATATCGGTGTGGACGCCGCTTTCTTGAACGGACGCCTGAGCGCTTCTCTCGATTATTTTGATAAGAAGACAAGTGATATGCTTGTGGAGAAACCGTATATTGCTGTCATTGGCGAGGGTGGTTACTGCTGGTATAATGGTGGTACGATGAACAATAAAGGTTTCGAGATGGCATTGACTTGGAATGATAAGGTAAAGGATTTTCAGTATAATGTAGCATTCAACCTTTCATATTACAAAAATGAAGTGACGGAGCTGACGGAAGAAATTTACTATACTTACGGTGGCGGTAATGGTGTTGACAAGACTTTGGTTGGCCAACCGTTCGGTTCATGGATGGGCTTCAAGACAGATGGAGTGTTCCGTACCCAGCAGGAGGTGGATGAGTATAAATCCAAATATAATGTACAGTTTGGCGCTCCCGGAGTAGGACGTATCAAATACGTGGATGCTGACGGTAACGGTACGATTGATACGAACGACCGTGTATGGTTGGGTTCTGACAATCCGAAAGTGATTGCAGGTCTGAATCTTGGGGCATCTTGGAAAGGCTTTGACCTTAGCATGTTCTTCAACGGTATGATTCGTGATGCCTATAACAACTCCAAATATTATACGGATTTGTTCCAGTGCTGGACCGGTAATCACTCTACCCGCCTGCTCGATGCCATGCATGCCTACGAGAACTTTGAAAAGACGGGTGTTTACAATAGCAGTGTACCTGCTTTGACCACCCTTAACAGCAACAATGAGCACGAAGTTTCTGAGTTCTATATTGAAAATGGTTCGTATATCAAGCTGAAAAGCCTGACATTGGGTTACACGCTTCCTAAAGCAGTTCTCGACAAGATGAAGATGCGTCATGCACGCATTTATTTCCAGGCTCAGAATTTGTTTACGATTACCGGTTATACGGGTGCCGACCCTGAAGGTCTGGGCTATCCTTATCCGTTGCCCCGTACGTTCTCTTTGGGATTATCATTTGGTTTCTAAACTTTAAAACTATACTATCATGAAATTGAAACATTTATATATGCTTGGCGCAGTAGCGCTGATGACTGCAAGCTGTAATGAAGACCGTTTCCTGGATTTGAAGCCCCAGGGTAGCTTGAACGAAGATATTATGACTTCTACAGAAGGTGCCGACCTTTTGGTGAATGCCGCGTATGCAGCTTTGGGTGGTCCCGAGGGACAGAGCTGGAGTGTATGGTGTCATCCTACTTCCAATTGGACCTATGGTGAGGTACGTTCGGACAATGCCTATAAAGGCGGTGGTGGTGTTGGTGACCTTAATGAAGTGCACCGTATGGAGACATTTGATATGGATGCAACCAATGGATTTCTGGACAGCAAGTGGTATCATCTATATTGCAGTGTACAGCGTTGTAACTCTGCATTGCGCGTACTGAATGCTGCAACAGATGAGCAGGTGAACGGACGTGTATCCCGCATTGCGGAGATGAAAGTGCTTCGTGCCCATTATTACTTTGAATTGAGCCGCCTTTTCAACAAGATACCTTATTTTGATGAGAACGTTGAGATTTCCCAATATCCGGATATTCCGAACAATGAGTTTACCCGTGACGAGATTCTGAGTATGCTGGCCAAGGAGATGCTTGATGCCGCCGAACAGCTTCCTGCATCACAGCCGGAGGTAGGGCGTATTCATAAATACATAGCACTGGCCTATGCGGCTAAAATCAAGCTGTACCAGGCGTATCAGCAAGATGAGACTACGCATGCCGTAACTTCCATCAATAAAGAACTGCTGAGGGAGGTCGTTTCGCTTTGCGACCAGGTGACTGCCAGTAACCGTTACGGTTTGCTTGACGATTTCCAGGGGTTGGATTTAGTAGCTAATGAAAACGGTAAAGAGTCTGTTTTTGCCATTCAATATTCCATGAATGACGGTACCGAAAGTGCCGGCCGCATCAATTGGAGCAATCTGTTGAATTCTCCGGGTGGAGGCAGCCCTTACGGAGGTGACGGTTTCTTCCTGCCCAGCCAAGACCTGATTAATGCTTACCAGACAGATGCAAACGGTCTGCCCGATTTTAATTATCAGTCAAAGTCTGATTATAGTTGGGCGGTATTGAACAATGGGGTTTATACTTTACAAAACACGACTCCCAATGTAGACCCGCGTCTTGATTTTGTTGTGGGCCGTCCTACTATAACTTGGAAAACTTACCCGGACAAACCATGTGAAGGATGGGTGCGTGATAAGGAAACTTATGGCTATAATTGCGCGAAGCGCTTCTGGGTTTCTCCGGAAAGTAGTGATATGTTTAATGGCTGGCCTTGGGGGGCTTCACAGTTGAACTGGCAGATTATACGTTACGCGGATATTCTTCTTTGGAAAGCTGAGGCTCTTATTGAACTCAATGAAGGCAATGGACTCGAAACTGCCCGTAATTTGATTAATCAGATACGCAATCGTGCCCGGAACAGCGCCTATGTAAAGGATTTCAACGACCATTCCAACTATGCGGCCAACTACCTTGTCAATCCTTATCCTGCTGATGTCTGGAATCAGGATTATGCCCGTCAGGCCCTCCGTTGGGAAACACGTCTGGAGAAGGCTTTGGAAGGTGAACGTTTCTTCGACCTGGTCCGTTGGGGCATAGTGGAAACAACCATGAACAAGTACATCGCTGCAGAGTCAGACAATCGCATTTATTATGCCAATGCGCACTTTACGGGTGGAAAGGATGAGTATTATCCGGTTCCGAACAATCAATACGGATTTTCTGGAGGCAAGTATGTACAGAATCCCGGTTATGCTCCGTTCAACTAATTATATTTTGAAATAAAAACGCAAGGGAGGGGAAACAAACGTTTCCCCCTCTTCCTTTAAACAATCTTTTATTATGAAACACTTTGCCTATTCTATATTGGGCTGTCTATTGCTTTCTTTGAATGCAGCTTTTGCTCAAAAAACATGGTCGTTTGACGGGCAGGACCCCTTACTTTCCAGTGACGGCAAGTCATTGTTGAATTTGTACACTATAAAGGAAATACCGGAATTTGTTACCGGAGTCGAAGGTAAAGCCCTTCGTACAGACGGGTATTCCACTTGGATGGATACAACCACGGAAGGAGATGTTTCGTCGTTGTCCGGATGGTTTGCTCTGGAATCTTATCCGACGGATACTGCTGCCTTTATGGGAATCAGAGACATGGCAGGAACATCTGTAGCGGTATGTGTAGACCGTTATGGTGAGCTGCTGTTGGGAATGGGGCAGAATGGCTCATACTCTTACTGTTCATTAAAGACAAAAGTCGACCGTTTCAAGTGGCTGCATGTAGTCCTTGATTTGAGTAATGAATCGGTTTGCCTGAATGGGCAGAGGATGAGTGCAGAGGTATGGCCCCGGAACTTGCAAGATGGTGAAATGATGCTTCGGGTAGGTAAGGATTTCAGGGAAAAGAAGGTTTGGATGTACGATGTTACGGCTATAAACGGGTTGATTGACGGGATAAGCCTCACTCCCTTTTCCGATGATTCGTCTGCATGGAGAGACGAGATTGCCTTAGGATTGAAAAAAACTCCGGTTTTGGCTATTCCGGAAACCCGTTTTGCGAAGGACTTCAACCGTCCCCGCTATCATCTGTTGCCGGCTGCCAACTGGACGAATGAGACGCATGGTTTACTTCTTTATAAAGGTAAATATCATATATTCAATCAGAAGAATGCTTCTGCAATCTTCCTGGGGCAGATAAATTGGGGACATTTCAGCAGTCCCGATATGCTTCATTGGACGGAGGAAAAGCCGGCTTTGACTCCTGATGCTGCTTATGACAAGAATGGAATATGGTCCGGGCATGCTGTTATCAATGATGACGGTATCCCCCAGCTGATATACACAGCCGGTGGAGACAAGATGGGAGTGGGTATTGCTTTTCCAAAAGATACTGCGTTGATAGAATGGGAGAAATATGCGGGTAATCCGGTTATTGCCGAGAAGCCTGCCGGATATATCCGTACGGACATGCGTGACCAGTATGTCTGGAAAGAGGGTGATGTCTGGTATATGATTATCGGTTTCGGCATTGAGCAGACCGATACACCCCACGGGGCTTTGTTGCTTTATAAATCGGCAGACTTGAAGAAATGGGATTTTGTACATTTGCTGTTTGAGGGCAATCCGGAAGTGGATGACTCCGGTATTTTCTGGGAAATGCCGGTCTTTAAGAAGATGGGCGGCAAGTATGTTCTTTTGGTGAATAGGGTTCCTCATAAAGGCATACCTGCGCGTTGCCAGTATTGGATAGGAGATTTCAAGAATGAAAAGTTTATACCGGACAATCCGGTTCCTCAAAATCTGGAGGTCATCAACCGCTTGCTGTCCCCCTCTGTTGTGGAGACTCCGGAAGGGGATGTTGCTGCCATTGCCATTATACCCGATGAAATAGGAGGGGAGGCCACTTATGAACAAGGATGGGCGCATCTCTATAGTATGCCCAGAAGATGGCAGCTGAAAGATGGAAAACTATGCCAAACACCCCATCCCGTAATGAAACAATTGCGTGAACAATCCATGGTTTATTCCAGGCAGGCATTGACTGCTGCGAAACCGTGCATTGTGAGCAGAAGGGAACATCAGCTTGAAGTCAAGGCGACTTTTTATCCCGGTGACGCAAAACGGTTTGGGTTTACATTGTGTAAGAATCCGGATAATAGCGAATATAGCCTGATTTATTATGATGTGGAAAAGGAGGAACTTATTGTGGACCAGACGCATTCTTCCTTGCGTGCACACATTCCTTTGAAGCTCCGCAAGGACCGGTATCGGTTGGATACAACCAAGCCGGTGGAGATTCGTCTGTTTATAGACGGTTCTGTGGTGGAAGGATTTATTAATGATGAGGATGCATTCACCACAAGAATCTTTCCTCTGAAAGAAAACAGTACGCTATTGGAACTATTCTCTGACGGAAATACAACGGAAGTTGCTGCCGAAGTTTGGAGACTGAAAGATGCAAGGGTAAAGATGAACTTTTAATGAAAATACAGAAAATGAAGATACCGACTATATTGGGTGCACTTTTAGTGGCAGGAACATTGTCTGCCGGTGCACAAATGAATTCAGACAGTTTATACAAAGAGCCTTATCGTCCTCAGTATCATTTCAGTCCGGAGAAGGGATGGATTGGTGACCCCTCGGGATTCATGTACTATCAGGGTAAATATCATATGTACTGGTGGGGCAAAGTCGAATCTACAGATTTGGTACATTACCAACAGATAACCCCTTATGCCATGACTGGAGCGGATGACAATATCAGTTACTTCACCGGTTCTGCAGTCATAGACAAGAACAACACTGCCGGTTTCGGCAAAGGTGCTTATGTGGCGGCTTACACCGTTTTTGAGAAGGACTCCAAGAAACAAGCGCAGGGCATCTCTTTCAGTCATGACGGAAAGACATTTCGTTATTACGAAGGTAACCCGGTTCTGGACCTTTGGAGTACGGAATTCAGGGACCCTACCGTCTTCTGGCACGAGCCGACCCAAAAATGGGTGATGGTTGTAGCCAAGGCCTTGGAGAAGAAAATCAAGTTTTATACCTCTCCTGATTTGAAGAGCTGGACTTGGACCAGTGATTTCGGCCCTGCCGGTGACAGTGAAAAGTCTTGGGAGTGCCCGGATTTATTCCAGTTGTCGGTTGACGGGGATTCTGACAAGAAAAGGTGGGTGATGGTCGTATCTGTAAACTGGGCGCAAGAACAATACTTTATAGGAGACTTCGACGGCACTTCTTTTAAGCTGATGGAGAACCATCCTGCAGAGCCTCTATATGTGGACAAAGGGCTGGACTTTTATGCATCCCGCACATTTCAGGATTTTGACGGAACGTTGGATTCCAAAATTTCGATGGGCTGGGTTGCAACCTGGGACTATGCACCGGTAGCTCCATCGAAGTATGGGAAGGGCTTCTGGTCCATTCCCCGTAATCTGGAACTGAAGACATACAAGGAAGGCGTGAGGCTGGTGCAGAAACCGGTGGAACAGTTGCAAACACTTCGCCATAAGCCTGCATCGGTGAAACGTGCTTTATCGGTGGGAACACAGAGGTTACCCGGCTTTGTTCCCGATGAGAATGTCTACGAACTCGATGCTTCGTTTTCTACTGACGTATCCAACACCTTTGGCTTGAATTTGTGTGTGGGTGAAGGGCGCAAAGTGGTGGTCAGCTATGATACGGATTCACATAATCTGGTGATTGACCGCACCTATTGCTCCGATGTGCAGATTCCTAAATTCAGCCGTATGGCATATACCAGGGTGGAACCGGTAGATAATAAGATACGTTTGCATATATTTGTAGACAAATCGAGTATTGAAATCTTTGCCAATGACGGGAAGGATGTATTCACATTATTAACCTATCCGGGCGAGGCTCAAACCGGTATCGAACTTTTTGCGCAGAAGAAGGGGACGAAGATGGAGTTGGATGCCTGGATGCTTAAATCAATATGGAGATGAGGAATTTAATTTGTATTATTTTAGACTGAATGTAACATTTGTAGTATGCTTTGAAACAAAAAAGATAGCCTCCTGCTGCTTGGTGGCGTATCTTTGCATGGTAGAAAAACATAATTAATTTAATACCAACAGAAACATGATTCATTTAAAAGACTTTTGGCGGACAATCAGAAGGACGCTTACCGTATTTATATTAGGAACTACCGTGGCTGTCTTCACATGCCAGGCCATAAATCCTCCTTTCGTGATTAAACATCTGGGTGACGGACAGAGTATCGTCCAAATTGACGAGCAGAAGAAGTTTTTGCTGCTGCCGGTGGAAGAGGCTTCTCCGGAGGCAAAATTGTATATGATAGCAGACAATGATGTTGTACGCAGTATGAACGTGCGATTGGCAGTCAATAAGGTTGACTATTTTGTTCCGGTCGATTTGACTGGCTTCGATAATAAACATCTCTCTTTCAACTTCCAGCTTATTTCGGATTCGGCCTTATGCTGGGAAGAAATGAAACTGTCGGATGAATTCGATGTTTCGAACCGGGAGAAATTCCGTCCGGTGTATCATTTCAGCCCGGCTTACGGTTGGATGAATGATCCTAACGGAATGTTCTACAAAGACGGGGTTTACCATTTGTTCTACCAGCATAATCCCTACGGCTCCATGTGGGGGAACATGCATTGGGGACATGCCACCAGTACGGACCTCGTCACTTGGGAGCATCACGGAGATGCCATTTCGCCCGATGCGTTGGGAACAATTTTCAGTGGCTCTTGTGTTGTCGACAAGGATAATACGGCCGGGTTCGGTGCCGGTGCCGTCATTGCCTTCTATACATCGGCAAGCGACCGCCAAGTGCAGAGCATGGCCTATAGCCTTGACAACGGAAAAACCTTCAAGAAGTATGCGCGAAATCCCATCCTGACTTCCACGCAGCGCGACTTCCGTGACCCTAAAGTCATCTGGCACGAAGATACCAAGAAATGGATTATGGTTCTTGCCGTAGGGCAGGAAATGGAGATATACTCTTCTGCCGACCTGAAGAACTGGACGCTGGAGAGCAAATTCGGTGAAGGACAAGGTGCTCACGGCGGAGTCTGGGAGTGTCCCGACCTGCTTGAACTGCCGGTTGAAGGTACGGAACTGAAGAAGTGGGTACTCGTCTGTAACCTCAATCCGGGCGGACCGTTCGGTGGCTCTGCCACACAATATTTCGTAGGGACATTTGACGGTAAGAAATTCGTGAACGAGTCTCCCGCAGTGACGAAATGGATGGACTGGGGAAAAGACCATTATGCAACTGTCACTTGGAGCAATGCTCCTGTAGGACGTGCCATTGCATTGGCATGGATGAGCAACTGGCAATATGCCAACGATGTGCCCACCCGTCAATACCGCAGTGCCAACTCCGTGCCGCGCGACCTTTCGCTCTATACCTCGGAGGGTGAAACCTATGTAAAGGTAACCCCGTCTCCCGAATTGCTGAAACTGAGGGATAAAGGCAGCAAGAAGCGTGCTTTCAAGGTAGACCGCACGTATAATCTGGACAAACTGCTGAATGACAATTCCGGAACGTATGAAATCGAAATGACCATCAAGAACAAGGATGCGGATGTGATAGGATTCCAGCTCTTTAACTCGAAAGGCGAGGAGGTGGAGATGTACTATAACCTGGCGGAAAAGACGTTCACCATAGACCGTACCAAGAGTGGTGAGGTGTCGTTCAGCAAGGACTTCCCTGCAGTGACCGTGGCTCCTGTCGAGGGTGGCAATGAAATGAAACTCCGCTTGTTCGTAGACAAGTTGAGCATTGAAGCGTTTGGCAACGACGGACGTTTTGCCGTGACAAATCTCGTATTCCCGTCGGAACCTTACAACCGCATCAGTTTCTATGCTAAAGGTGGAAGCTGCAATGTCACCTCGTTTACTGTGTACAAACTCGGATTAAAATAACAGATAATAATCTTCAGCATGGAAAATACTAAGAATTCTTCCTTGGCAAAGCTCTTTCCGGTCATGCTTTGCTTCTTCGCCATGGGCTTTGTGGATTTGGTGGGCATCGCCTCCAACTACGTGAAGGCCGACTTGAACCTGACCGACTCGCAAGCCAACATATTCCCGTCTCTGGTGTTCTTCTGGTTCCTCATCTTCTCCGTACCTACGGGTATGCTGATGAACCGCATCGGACGCAAGAAGACGGTGCTTCTCAGCCTTGTCATCACGTTTGCCTCTTTGCTTCTCCCGGTTTTCGGAGACGGCTACGTGCTGATGCTGCTCTCGTTCTCATTGCTGGGCATCGGCAATGCGCTGATGCAAACGTCGCTCAACCCGTTGCTTTCCAACATCGTAAGCGGCGAGCGGTTGGCAAGTTCGCTCACCTTCGGACAGTTTGTAAAAGCCATTGCTTCGTTTCTGGCTCCATACATCGCCATGTGGGGAGCTACGCAGGCCATTCCGTCTCTGGGCATGGGCTGGAGGGTACTGTTCCCGGTCTATATGGTCATTGCGGTGATTGCCATTCTTTGGCTGAGCGGTACTTCCATCCGCGAGGAAAAGGAAGAGGGACGCCCTTCCACCTTCGGGGAGTGCCTCGCCCTGCTGGGCAAGCCGTTTATCTTTCTCTGCTTCCTGGGCATCATGTGCCATGTGGGCATTGATGTAGGTACGAATACCACAGCGCCCAAAATCCTGATGGAGCGTCTGGGCATGACGCTGGCCGATGCCGGCTTTGCCACCAGCCTTTACTTCATCTTCCGCACGGCGGGTTGCTTTCTCGGAGCCTTCATTCTTCAGAAGATGGCTCCCCGAACCTTCTTCGGCATCAGCGTGTTATGTATGTTGGCTGCGATGGTAGGGTTGTTCGTTTTCCATGAAAAGACAATGATATACATTTGCATTGCCCTTATCGGTTTCGGCAATTCGAACATCTTTCCGGTTATCTTCTCCCAAGCGTTGCTTGCTATGCCACAAAAGAAGAACGAGGTTTCCGGCTTGATGATTATGGGGCTCTTCGGCGGTACGGTGTTTCCGATAGCAATGGGCTTGGCAAGTGATGCTGTAGGACAAAGCGGTGCCGTGGCTGTGATGACGGTAGGGGTAGTGTACTTGTTCTTCTATATGCTGCGTATGAAGCGGTAATCTTTGTTCGCAGGCTGCGGACACATATCCCAAGGCTGCGGATATCTGTCCCAAGGTTGCGGATGTCTATCCCAAGCCTTGGGATAGAGATAATCCTTGGTTCTTAGAAACTTTTTAATAGATAATTGGCAACTTTTCATTCTATAGTTAGGAACTTTTTTATTAGGTTCGCAGCGGGTAGGACATTGAGTTTGCCGTGAATAAAATATATCATTCATTAAATAATATAATATTATGAATAAGATAATAGTAGGTATGGGCGAGGCTCTGTGGGACTGCCTCCCCGAAGGAAAGAAGATAGGCGGTGCTCCGGCAAACTTTGCTTACCATGCATCGCAGTTTGGTTTCGACAGCCGTGTGGTCAGTGCCGTAGGTGCCGATGCGGATGGGGACGAGATTCTGGATGTGTTCGCCCGGAAGGGGCTGCGCACCCAGATAGAGCGCGTGCCTTACCCCACGGGAACGGTGCAGGTGACGCTCGATGCCGTGGGCGTGCCGTGCTATGAGATAAAGGAAGGCGTGGCCTGGGACAACATCCCCTTTACCGACGAACTGAAGCGTCTGGCACTGAACACGCGTGCCGTATGTTTCGGCTCTTTGGCGCAACGCAGCGAAACAAGCCGTATCACCATCAACCGCTTTCTCGACACGATGCCCGATGCGGAGGGACAACTGAAGATATTCGACATCAATCTCCGCCAGGGTTTCTATACCAAAGAGATACTCTGCGAATCCATGCGCCGCTGCAACATCCTCAAGATAAACGATGAGGAACTGGTGACCATCAGCCGTATTTTCGGCTACCCGGGCATCGACTTGCAGGACAAATGCTGGATTCTGCTGGCCAAGTATAACCTGAAGATGCTTATCTTGACTTGTGGAACGAACGGCAGCTATGTGTTCACTCCGGGAGTGGTTTCCTTCCAGGAGACGCCCAAGGTACCGGTGGCGGACACCGTTGGAGCCGGTGACTCGTTCACGGCAGCCTTCACCGCTGACATTCTCAGCGGGAAGCAGGTGCCCGATGCCCATAAACTGGCGGTGGAAGTCTCTGCCTATGTATGTACCCAGAGCGGTGCCATGCCGGAATTGCCGGACGCCTTGAAAGAAAGGCTGGCATAGATTTTTCTTATTCTTTTCACATTTTTCGCTATCTTTGCTCATCTGCAATCTTAAATCAGAGGAAAGTGAAGATGAGACAGCATAACCTTCGGATTTTATTCTTTCTGCTCGTGCTTTGGGGAGTGGCGGTTGCCTGCTCCCGGCGCGAGGCACGTTTCCGTATCGGCGTTTCCCAATGTAGCGAGGATGAATGGCGGCGCCAGATGAACAGTGAGATACTCCGTGAAGCCCATTTCTACGAAGATGTGGAGGTGGACATCCGTACTGCCGTCGACGATAATGACCGTCAGGCAAAAGACATTCGTGAGCTGATAGCCGAAGGGGTGGATCTGCTGATTGTGGCCCCTAATGAAGCCACTCCGATAACTCCGGTTGTGGAGGAGGCATACAACCGGGGCATTCCGGTGATTGTAGTGGACCGTAAAATCCTTTCGGACAAATACACGGCCTACGTCGGTGCAGACAACTACGAGATAGGGAAAGCTGTGGGAGAGTATGTGGCCAATGTGCTGCATGGGCAGGGAGATGTGGTGGAAATCTCAGGTTTGGTGGGCTCCACACCTGCCGTAGACCGTCATCAGGGATTTGTGAAGGCTATATCCGCTTATCCCGGTATCCGGTTGCTGGCCGTTGAAGACGGTGCCTGGTTGCAACTCAAGGCCGGAGAGAAAATGGATACCCTGCTGAGCCGCTTTCCGCATATCGACCTGGTGTATGCGCAGAATGACCGTATGGCGGCCGGAGCCTATGCTGCCGCTGCCCGAGAGGGGCGGGAAAAGGATATGCGGTTCATCGGCATAGACGCCCTGTCCGGCAAAGACTATGGAGTGGAGAAAGTGCTTGCCGGCGAACTGGATGCCACGTTTATATATCCTACCGGTGGCGACCGCGTGATGCAGATTGCCATGGATATCCTGAACAAGCGTGATTTCCCCCGTGAAACTATCCTGGGCACTTCCGTCGTCGACCGCGACAATGCTCTCATCATGAAGATGCAGACCGCCCACATCGGCACCCTGGATGGAAAGATAGAAACCCTGAACGGAAAGATAAACCAGTATTTGGCCAGTTATGCCACGCAGCAGGTTGTCTTGTACGGCAGTCTGTCCGCCCTATTGTTGCTGGTCGGCTTGTTGGTGGCTGTCTACCTCTCCTTGCGTGCCAAGAACCGGTTGAACCGTGAGCTGTCCATGCAGAAAAAGAAACTGGAGGAACAGAAAACCCAGTTGATACAGCAGAAGGAACTGTTGGAAGTGCAGAAGTCGCAGTTAGAACAGCTTTCCCATGAACTGGAGGAGGCTACGCATGCCAAGCTGGTGTTCTTCACGAATATTTCGCACGATTTCCGTACTCCGCTGACGCTGATAGCCGATCCCATAGAGCAGCTTCTTGCCAACCGCACCCTTGACGGACAGCCGCGCCAGCTCCTCGAGCTGATGAAAAAGAATGTGCATATCCTGCTTCGCCTGGTCAACCAGATACTTGATTTCCGGAAGGTGGAGAACGGGCGCATGGAGCTCCATCTCGAACCTTTTGATTTGCTCGACAGCTTCCGGGGCTGGAACGACTCTTTCCGCATGGCGTTGCTGAAGAAACATATTGCTTTCAGCTTTGAGGCATCTCCCGATACGGACTTCCGGATGATGGCGGATGCGGAGAAGATGGAGCGCATTTACTTCAATCTCTTCTCCAATGCCGTGAAGTATACGCCGGAGAATGGGAAGATAGCTATACGCTTGTCAATGACAGAGCAGAACTATAGCTTGTCTGTTTTCAATTCCGGCAGTTACATTTCTTCGACCGATGTGGAAGCTATCTTCGAGCGTTTTTATCAAGTGGACGGACATCAGGCAGGTACCGGTATCGGCCTTGCGCTGGTACGTGCTTTTGTAGAGATGCATGGTGGCAACATTGCGGCACACAGTGATGATAAGGGTACTACCTTCACCGTCACTTTCCCAAAGCAGGATGTTTCGCAGTACCATCCCACCATAGTGACGTTGCCTGCCGAAGAGAAGGACGTGTCGTCCACCCTGATAGATACGGAAGTGAAGGCATGCGAAGAGGTGGTTGAGGCTGATTGTCCTACTGTGCTGGTAATTGACGATAATGCGGATATTCGCAACTATGTGAAGTCACTGTTGACGCAAGAATTTCGCGTGCTGGATGCTGCAGACGGGACAGAGGGTATCCGGCTGGCCATGAAGTATGTGCCGGATGTGGTTATTTCGGATGTAATGATGCCCGGTATGGATGGTGTGGAATGTTGCCGCCGCTTGAAGGGGGAGTTACAGACATGCCATATCCCGGTGATTCTGCTGACGGCCTGCTCGCTGGACGAACAGCGTATCCAGGGCTATGATGGCGGTGCCGATTCTTATATTTCCAAACCATTCAATTCGCAGTTGCTCTTGTCTCGTGTCCGTAATCTTATTGCAAACCGCCGTCAGTTGAGGCAGTTCTTCGGAGATAACCAGACTATCGAGAAGGAAGCCATCAGTGATTTGGATAAGGGTTTCGTCTCCCGCTTCAAATCGCTTGTCGAGGAGAGGATGAAAGATGCGGAACTCAATGTGGAGGATTTGGGACGGAATATGGGTATGAGCCGTGTGCAGCTTTACCGTAAGCTGAAATCGCTGACCAACTATTCGCCGAATGAGCTGCTGCGCCAGATGAGGTTGAAAAAGGCTGCCTCACTGCTTGCCTCCTCTGACATGACGGTAGCGGAGATTGCCTATGAAGTGGGCTTTTCGTCACCTTCCTATTTCACGAAATGCTATAAGGAACAGTTTGGGGAGAGTCCTACCGAGTTTCTGAAAAGAAGGGGATAGCTGTTGTCTATCCCCCTTGTTCTTAATACACGTCTGTTTACTTCTGTAAATGATACTGGAACTTATTTCAGTATTTGAGGCAGGTTTTCCCTTCCCCAGAAGTAGTAAACACAGATTCCAATCCAGCTTGTGAGCAGGATGATAATTGCAACTAATAGTTTCTTCACGCCGTCTACCGGCCACTTCATGATTTCAAGTACGGCTTTGACACACAGAACCACACCGATAATCCAAATGATAAATCCAATCATAACCTGTGATATTTAGTATTGTTAATTAAAAACAAATAGAGACTACGCCTTATTCAGGAGCAGCCTCTATTCTTTATTTAGTAATCGGAATTACTCTGTAACTTCAGCGCCCCAATTTTCTTTGGAAAGACGCTTGTAGCTGTTGTAACGCCATTTAGCGTTTTCTTCAGCAGCCTTGAACAGCTCGTCGGCCTCCTGCGGATATTGCTTCATTACGGATGCGTAACGAACTTCACCCTTCAGGAAGTCTTGGAATCCGCTCCAATCCGGTTCCTTGCTATCCAGCGTGAACGGATTCTTGCCTTCAGCCTCCAGAGCCGGGTTGTAACGCCACAAGTGCCAGTAACCGCACTTAACGGCCTTTTCTTCCTCTGCCTGGCTCTTGCCCATACCTGCCTTCAGACCGTGGTTGATACACGGAGCGTAAGCGATGATGAGTGACGGACCGGGATATGCTTCTGCTTCACGGATAGCCTTTAAAGTCTGAGCCTGGTCGGCACCCATAGCGATTTGGGCAACGTATACGTAACCGTAAGTAGTA
>OGQI01001217.1_pt1 | contig 18070 bp, 8 predicted proteins | sample 1553171 | NCBI WGS metagenome assembly OGQI01 (sample SAMEA2579988, study PRJEB22360) | human gut metagenome | biome: human gut; feature: human-associated habitat; material: faeces | place: Denmark | collected 2008/2010
GCGGGTCCTCCGTCAATTTCATTGAAGGAGGTCATTGCGCTACCCACACCGGCTTCTACGGCAGCCTTGTAGGGAGGGAAGTATTCGTTGAACATACGGTTGCGGCTCATATCCACCGTGTTGTAGTCGCGGCCGGCTTCTCCGGCGCCATACAGTGCGAAGTGCTTTACGCAAGCCATTATCTCGTTGTTGGCACTCATATCCTTGCCCTGATAACCGCGAATCATGGCTTGTGCAATGGCTGAACCCAGGAAGGGGTCTTCACCGTTGCCTTCTGATACACGTCCCCAACGGGCATCGCGGCAGATGTCCACCATCGGGCTGAACGTCCAGCAGATACCGTCTGCACTCGACTCAATGGCGGCGATACGGGCCGATTTCTCTATAGCCTCCATGTCCCAACTGCACGAGAGTGCCAAGGGGATGGGGAATACCGTTTCGTAACCGTGAATCACGTCCATACCGAACAGCAAGGGGATGCCCAGGCGGCTGTTCTCTACGGCAAGTTTCTGCACTTCGCGGATGTTCTTCACGCCTTTCAGGTTGAACAGACCTCCGACTTCACCGTTGCGGATTTTACCGGCAACGTCGCTGCTCTTGGCTTGTCCGGTGACGATGTTTCCCGTTACCGGCAGGTTGAGCTGACCGATTTTCTCGTGCAGCGTCATTTTGCCCATCAGCTCCGTAATGAATTTATCCATCTCCTGCGGATTGCCTTGGGATGTGTTTTCTTTGGGCGTTGCCGTCACGGTGAGGGCAGAGAAAGCCAAGGCTGCTAATAATGTGTATTTCTTCATATGATATAATTTTGATTATCCCCTCCGGCCCCCTGAAGGGGGAGGGGAATAGTGATATAGAAATTCAACTTAAGCTTAGCTGCTCCATCATGTCGCATACTAACTTCAATCGTAAATCCCTAAGCCTTAAATCCCAGCTTCTGCAATCCTTCCTGAACCTCGGGACAGCTCATGAAGAGTTTCCACAACAAGCCGGAACGATAGTTCTCAATCATCGGGGCAATGGTGCATTGGTCGATGGCAAGATAGCGGGGCACCGTCCAGTCACTTCCCTCGGAGAAGGCATCGTAGAATCCGTACTTGCCCCAAATCCAGTCGCCTTTGGAATAGAAATACTTCAGTGCACGCATGGATTCCTCCGGTGTGTAGGGAAAACTGGACAAGGCTGCTGTCGGTGTGATGACACCATGGTCGTTGTCGCCCGGGCAGTGGGCTGCATAGCCTTTGGTAGAGTAGCTGGCGGTCAGTCCCCAGCAGTCCTCGCCGTAACCTTTGTATTGTTTGGGATTCTCCACGCAGTAGCGGTAGTTGGAGAGGGCATGGTTGCGCACCACGTTCCAGTAGTTGGCATAGCGGTCGCTCAGGTTGCGCGGGTCCAGACCGATGTGCGAGTATTGTGCCCAGAACAAGGGACCGCCCAGTTTCTCGGCTCCGTTGTGTTTCAATTCCAAAGGCAGGCCGTAGGGGGCAGAGTCGGACTTGATGCCGCCGCCGCGTGCCCAGCCGTTGTGGTAGGCTGAAGCCGGAACGGGATAAGTGGGGGAGGAGGCTGCGAGCACATACACAATCAATGCTTCGTTGTAGCCTTCCAGCGGGAAGTTCATTTCCCAGTTGTATTCGGGAGACCAGTGCCAGTAGATGACATCCTTGCCATTCTGATACCAGCTGAACTCCATCTCTTTCCACAATTGGTCAATCTTCTCTACCAGCGCCTTTTCTTGCTCGTTGCCGTCGCGGAAGTATTGGCGTACGCAAAGCAAGCTTTGCATCAGGAAGCAGCTTTCCACCAAGTCTCCGCCGTTATCTTTTTGTCCGAAAGGTTTCACCTTGCCGGTAGGGCCGTACAACCAATGGGGCCATACGCCGTGGAAGCGGTCGGCGCGTTTCAGGTAATCGGCAATCTTGGTCAGGCGCTTCACGCCTTCTTCCCTGGGGATGAAGCCGCGTTCGATGCCTACCAGCAGTCCGGCTATACCAAATCCGCTGCCGCCGGTGGTGACAACATTCTGGTCCTTTTCGGGATAATCCCCATCCAGGTGGATGCGTTCGCGTGCCAGTCCGGAGGTCGGTTCCGCACCGTCCCACATGTAGTTCAAATGTACCTTCTGGATGTAATCAAGCATTTCGTCATCCGAAGCGAATGATTCGGGACGTACTTCCTCTGTGTCGGGCTTTTCCTCTTTTCCGTTCTCTTTCCCGTTTTCCTTCAAGTCGGAAGAGCAGGATGCACAGCCCGCCAATGTGGAAATCAGGAACAAAGCCAGCACATGTATCATTATTGGTTTTTTCATATCTTTATTTCTTGTGTTTAATTTTTTGTCATCTTGCACAATGGCGAGCGGCCGTTTTCGTTCAGCGCCTCGATAGTGAAGTAATAGTCCGTGTCCGCATCCAGTCCGCGGAAGTCATATTCCGTCTGTCCCAGTACCGTGATGGCATTGTACATCTTGCCTTCGGCGGTGCCGTAGTAGATGTTGTAGCCATAGGCGCTTGCTTCGGGTTGCCAGGAGATAAGGGCATTCCGGCGGTCTTTCCTGTCACGTTTCACAGTCAGTCCTTTCACGGCTTGCGGGACATCGCCGTCACCGTTCCCGAAGACGCGGAAGCCGGACAAGGCGACATTTCCCGTAGGCATGTGCACATTCTCGTATTTCAGATAACGGGCACGCAACGGCTCGTTGAGCTCGATGTAGTCGTGCGGACAATCCTTGTCACTGTCGCTCTTGTCTATGACCAATGTCCATTCTTTTCCGTCTTCGGAAGCAAAAATACGGTATTGGTGATAAATATCCATGGCACGGTTGTATTGAACCGCTTTATGGTCGTAGAAGTTCAACTGCACGGCACGTACATTCTTTGTACTGCCCAGGTCTATCCCGGCCCATTCGCCGGGGTTGCCGGAACGGGCTGCCCAGTAGGTGCGCATACTTTCGTCCGTCAGGTTGGAAGCTGCATGGATGCTATCCGTAGATGATACCTCCACCGGTTTGCCGTAGGACAGAAGCATCCATCCCGTGAAACGCTCTGCAGGGTTCTTTACGTCCATCGGTGCTGCCCAGTTGGGATAATCGCCGAAGGCAGTGGACGAATACATGACACCATCCTTGTCGAAAGCCACCGGATAAAGACCGATGCGGCGTTCGAACTTGTACTTCAGGGAGAGCATGCAGGTGGCCACGTGCCAGTAATTGCCTTTCACGTCGCAGAACGTGCCTCCATGACCGGCACCTTGCACATAACCGCCCGGCTTGTAGCACATCGGGTTATGCTTCTGGTAGACAAACGGGCCCAGCGGGGAATCCGAAACATATACGCCATCGGCATAGACTTTGAATTCAGTGCCCGGAGCACCATATTGGAAATAATATTTGCCATTGTGTTTGGTCATGTAAGCGCCCTCTGTGAATGGGCGGAGTGTCACTTCATCGTCATTGTTCATGCCGAAACGTTCCCAGCCGTGTTCTTCGGGGCGGAGCATCATCACGTCGTGAATCTTGCTGATGGGATAGAAATCATTCCGGTCCAGTTCCACCGCCTTTAGCGGATATTCATTGCTGGAGCCATAATACATATACAGTCTGCCGTCATCGTCCAGAAACATGCAGGGGTCCCATGTGGGAAGCACATTCTTTTCGATGGCACGTTTGAAACGTCCCGTTTTGGGGTGTGTGCTGTACCACACGGCGAGGCCTTCGTAGGTGGAGCCGGTATAGAACAGCGTGTCACCGCTTACATAGGCTGCCGGTGCGCACTGGTCGTCGTCCGTAGGCTTGCGTTGGAAGCCGGCAGGAACGAAATCCCAATCCACCAGGTTCTTGGAATAGTGAAAACCGCCCTGGTTGGTGGAGAACAGAAAGTATTCTCCCTTGTATTCCACCGCCATCGGGTCGGCAGAGGAACGGAACGAACCGTTGGGACGCACATTGTTGTTGAAAGGCTCGAAGTTGTAACTGATGTTCATCGGATTGCAGAAGGTGCGCGACAGAGGCGCCTGTGGGTCATACCACCGGGTCGCCTGGGCGGGGCGGCAGATTGCGGTTGCCTTGTGTACCTCTTTTTCCATCACTACCTCAATATCGGTTTCATCCAGTGCCAGGATTCTGTTCACTATCTTTTTCCCGGGATAGTAGACATACAGGTGCACGTCGTTCTTCGCTCCTTTGATGGCAAAGCTGCCGTTGTGGGCAGTGGTATTGTGCATGGGACTTGCGAAGAACATGACTGTGGCGCCTGCGAGTGGCTGGCGGTTGGTGTCCAGTACGTGTCCTTTTACGATACGGTCTTGGGTTACAGTGATGTAATAGTCACTGACTTGCCCCTTCACCACTTTGATGGAATCGTCAGGGGTTGCCTTTGCCGCCAGAGCGGCAAAGGCTATTCCACAACTGATTAGGAATCTTTTTACCATATTGGAACGGATTTATTCGGCAATTCCGTCAATGGGTTCCAGCTTCAAATCAGGAAGGTCGTCCAACTGGTTGGCCGGTATGGGCCAATAAGTCTTTTCTGCTGTCCATCCTTTGGGACCGAGTACGGTGGCGGCATCGCCGGTACGCACCAAGTCCACATAACGGGCACACCATTCGCCGCAAAGTTCCATCCGGCGTTCGTCCATCACGTCTTTCAGGGTAACACCGGTTTTGGTGCTCATGCCTGCACGCCGGCGCACTTCGTTGTAGCCTGCGTCTCCATCCTTGCCCAGTCTGACTTTGGCTTCGGAGTTCATCAGCAGTACTTCGGCATAGCGGATGATACGCACATTGTTGTTGGCTCCGTAGGTTGTACGTGGAAGAGTCATCTGATTGTAGGGAAGGTAACCTTTGCCGTTCCAACAGTCGGTCTTGGTGGCCGATGTGGGACCTACCTGCCAACCCTCGCGCGTCTTGCTCAGGGCTTTCAGGAAAGAAGTTTCGGCACGCACACCTTCGCCACGGGCTTCGGCCCATGCCACGAACTCGGGTTCATAGCCTATGAAATTCCAGCCGCCTATGGACTTGGTGCCTTCGGCTTGCTTGTAGCTGATGGTACCGTCTGCGTTCACTACTTCATCATACCTCTCTGCCATGTTCGGACCCTGGAAATTGAACCATTGGTCTACGCCCAGGTAATCGCCAGAACCATTGCCGTAGTCTGTTACCTGGCATTCGAACAAAGATTCGTCACACAACTTTCCGGGAATTTTGAACAGCTGGTAGAAGTCGTCGTAGAGACGGAATCCACCGTTCTTGATGATGTCATCGGTCAGTGTCTCCACTTGTGCATAGTCTCCTTTCAGCAGATAGATGCGGGCGGCCAATGCTTGGGCGGTGAAGGCTGTCACGGCTCCCTTGTGTTCCATCTGGTTGGGACGCATGCGGGGCAGTTTGTCGATGGCGTAGTTCAAATCTTCCAGCATATAATTATATACGGCCTCTACGGTAGAACGGCGAAAATCGGTCTGCAGGTTGTCACGGTAGATGACGGTGGGACCGAAATTGGTCACCAGACAATAGTAGGCCCATGCACGGATGGTACGTACTTCGCCGCAATAGGATTCGTAGGTTTTGTAATCTTCGCTTCCTGCAGCAAGATATTCGGCATAACCGTCGAGGCTTTGCAGGGCGGCATTGGTGATGCGGATGATGTCGTAGAAGTTCATCCATACCTGGTTCAGTGCCCAGAATGAGTTGTTGTAGTTGAACTTGCGTCCGAAGGCCACGGCATCGCCCTGGTCATCGGTACGGCCCGACCACACGTCACCGTCGCGGGTGAACATCAATAGTGCGTTGCACCAGTGCATGCCCTGTGTGCGTACTTTGGAGTAGGCACCCACTACGGGTTGGTACATATTGTTCTTGTTGGTAAAGTCCACGCCTTGTTCGGGAACTTTGTTCTCCGGATCGATTTCTATGAAATCGGTGCAAGCGGTAGCTCCTCCCAGTACCATCATGGCCGGAAGTATATATGCGAATGTTTTCTTTAAGAATTTCATTGTTTTACGTTTTAGGGTTTAGAAATCTATTTGCACTCCGAAAGTATAGGTTGAAGTCAGAGGGTATACTTCGGTATCCCAACCTTCGGCATCCGACACTTCAGGTGTGAAGCTGTTGGCCTTGAAGGTAGTGAAGGGGCGGTCGGCCGTCAATGAGAGGCGGAGTCCCGGCATCACGTAGCTGCCTATCTTCAAGTTCTTGAACGAGTAGCCCAGCGTGATGTTCTGGATGCGGAAGTAATCGGAGCTTTCTACGAAATAGGAAGCGTTGTTACTGTCTGATTTGTTCCAGGTTTTGAGAAGAGCCTTGGCCGACGGATGTTCGTTGGTAGAGCCTGCACCCGTCCAGCGGTTCTCATACTGTGCACGGTCAAAGTTATAGTAGTCGGCTGCATAGCGCAGGGCACGCTTACGGTTCCACAGTTCGCCGCCTGCTTGTCCGTAGGTAGTGAGGCTGAAGTCGAAGTTCTTATAAGAGAATCCGGCATTGAAGCCATAAGTAAAGCTGGGCACGTATGAGCCCAACACCTGCTTGTCGTTTCCGTCTATCACATGGTCGCCGTTCACGTCCTCGTAGATGAAGTCGCCGGGTTCCAGTCCGTTGGCCACGGCGATGGGGTCGGCAGCACATTGTTCAGGAGTCTGGTAGATGCCGATGACCTTGTAGCCATAGAATGAGTTCATCGTCTCGCCCACCATATTCACGGTCTTTCCGCCTTTGATGATTTTCATGTTTCCTTTTAGGCTTTTCACTTCGTTATGCAGATAAGAGAGATTGACGCCGATGTTGTAATTGAAGTCCTGGCCAATCTTGTCGTTCCAGTTCAAGGAGAGGTCGATACCGGTATTCAGAATCTGTCCGTTGTTGCCGGCCAGCAGCTCGCCACTCATCGGGAGCTTGGGTGAAATCACGGCGTTGTCAGTCAGACGGTAGTACCAGTCGATGTCGGCGTTCAAGCGGTTCTTCAGTGTACTGAAGTTGACGCCCACGTTGGTTTCGTTCACTACTTCCCAACCCAGCCAGCTGAAGTTGGTGGTGTTGATGAATCCGTCGATGGCGGTATTGGGACCGAATACGGACTGTACGTTCTGTATGCTTGCGAAGCCTGCACTGGCAGCAATCTTGTCGTTACCCAGCTTACCCCAGCTGGCACGCAGCTTCATGTAGTCGAAGATATTCTGGTTCTTCATAAACGGTTCTTGGGAGATGACCCATGCGGCACCGATGGAGGGGAAGTAGCCCCATTTGTCGTTGTACTTGGACGAGCCGTCGGCACGGAAGGTGAACATCAACATGTACTTGTCGTTGTAGTTGTAATTCAGTCGGGTGAAATAGGAGAGACCGCGGTATTTCCAGCCGTCGTCTTTCACCGTAGCGCCTTCCTTGTTGCCCAGTGCGATGTATTTCCACACGTCCTCACCTTCGGGCACGTTGGTGGCGGTACCTTCGAGCAGGCGGTATTGCTCTTGACGCATGGATGCACCCAGCATACCGGTAAAGGAGTGTTTGCCCCACTTGTCAGTATAAGTGGCCACGTTGTCCCATATATATTTGTAGTAGTTAGTGTTCTTTTTAGTGAGTTCGGTAACCTCTTTCTTCTGGTTGGTGCCTACATAGTAGGTAGGAGTGAACTCAGAACCGCGAATCATTGAGTAGTCGTAGCTGTAGCTACTGCGTATATTCAGCTTGTCGGGGATGAGGTTGAGCTGTGCATAGAAGTTGGTCAGCACTTGGTAGGTCTCGTTCCGGTTGTCGTAATAGTTGGCAGTGGCTACCGGATTGTTGAAGTTGTTGGTCAGGCCCACCTGCTCGGGCGATGTGTACTTCTTAGGGAACACGGCATCGTCGCGGCGGTCATCATACACCGGGATGATAGACGGTGTGTTGTATGCCTGTTGCCATGCGGCATTCTTGGGAAGCTGCTGCTGCGAGTTGCTGAATACGCCGTTGAAGCCTACTTTCAGCCATTTGCGGGCTTCGTAGTCAAGGGCGGCACGGAAGTTCAAGCGGCGGTAGTAGTTTTCCACGTCCATGATACCGTCTTGTGCCAGATAGCTCATGCCGGCAGAGTAGGTTGCCTTTTCCGTACCACCGGAGACGTTCAGGCTGTGGTTGGTCATCATGGCTGTGCGCAGCAGTTCGTCATACCAGTTGGTATCGGCATTGAATTGCAGGTTTTCCATGTTTCCGCCGAATTCGGCCACTGAATTCTCAAAAATCGCCCGGTAAGCTTCCGGATTGGCTTCAAGCATCATGGTGGCATATTCGTGGGAGTTACACATCTCCAGCAGGTTGGTGGCTTTCTGGATGCCCACATAACCGTTGTAGGTGATTTTGGCATCCTGGTTGCGGGTACCTTTCTTGGTGGTGATGATTACCACACCGTTGGCGGCACGCACACCGTAGATGGCCGATGCGGATGCATCTTTCAGGATGGTCATGTCCTGAATGTCGGAGTTGTTCAGGAAGTTGATGTTGTCGTAGAACATGCCGTCCACTACATAAAGGGGAGAGGTGTCGCCGAAAGAACCCATACCGCGGATGGTCACTTTAGGACCGTCGCCCGGTGTTCCCGAATTGATGATGTTGACACCCGGTACCTTTCCCTGCAATGCTGCCATCGGGGAGGAGGTGGGAACATTGATGAGTTCTTTTTCTTTAACGACATCAATCGGGGCTGTCAGGTCTTTTGCCTTGGCCGAGCCGTAACCGATAACCACGACTTCTTCCAGCAGTTGTGCGTCTTCACGTAGTTTTACGTTGATGACGGATTGCCCCGCAGCGCTTATCTCCTGCGGCAACATGCCCAAATAGTTGAATACGAGAGTTGCGTCTTCGGGGACGCCGTTCAGTACATAGTTACCGTCGAGGTCGGTAGCTGCTCCAATAGTAGAGCCTTTTACTACAACCGTGGCTCCAATAATCGGTTCGTTGTTCTGATCAACAACAGTTCCTTTAACTGTCTTTGTTCCTTGTGCCAAAACTGTCAGTGGCAATGAGAACAAAATCATGAATAGAAGAAATAAAGTTTGCCTTCTCATAAACTAAATTTAAGAGTTAATAATTCTGCCGGCAAAGGAAGTAATTACGGTAAGTAAGGCAAAAAAAAACACTACCACGATAATACGTTTAGGGTAAAAATGGGTACCGTTTTACTACGTTTTCGTGTTACTTGTTTCTAATAATCAGTTTGTTGTGATTGAATGATTTGTAGCCGCTTTATTTCAAGTCGATGAGAAAATCCACTAATCCCGTTCCGTCGGGGATATCCAGTTTCTTGCGCAAACGGTAGCGTGCTGCCTCTACTCCCCGGATAGTGAGGTTGGTCATTTGCGCAATGTCTTTCGTAGAAAGATTCAGGCGCAGCAGCGCACAAAAACGGAGGTCGGTAGCGGTAAGACTGGGATAACGTTCGCGCAAATTACGGAAGAATTTCTCATGAATCAGGTCGAAATTGTTCTGGAATACATCCCAAAATTCCTGTGTCTCGATGTTTTCGTTGATGAGCTTCAGCAGAGATTCGAGGTTCTTGCGTCCATATTGCCCTTTCACCAGGGACTCTTGTACGACAGTACGAAGTTTCTCCAGGACCTCGTTCTTGGCAAATACACCCAGTGCCATGCTGGCAAGGTCTTTACTCTTTGCCGACAACTCGGCTTCCAGCAATTGCTGTTGCTGCAGAGTTATCAGATGCTCCTGCTCGCGCATCTTGATGTTCTGCTGCACCTGCTCTGCCTCATACTCCTTCCGTTTCTTTTCCATGGCACGGTTGGCGCGCCACTTGGAGAAAAAGTAGACAAGCGCTGTGAGAACTATGAGATAGAGCGCAAAGGCATAATAGGAGAGGTAGAAAGGGCGGGCTATGGCAAAATGATATTCCACCTCACCGATTTTCTGTCCCAAATCATTATAGGCTTCTGCCTGGAATGTGTATTCTCCGTAATCCAGGCTACCGTAGCGGATTTCGGGCTCTTTCAGGTCCGATGTCAGCGCCATGCCTTGTCCTCCTTGCAGGACATAATGGAAATGTACGGACAATTTATTGTAATGCGGCAGGCTTACTGAGAACAGCAAATCCCGGTAATTGCTTTCCAGTTCGACATTTCCAGACAGAGGCAGGCGTTTCTCCTTTTTATCGGAAGAGGAAGCAGTGACCGAGCTCAGTGAGAGGGCGGACTCCAGAGTAGGACTAAGGCTGTCTGTGTTTTTGCTGTAACTGGCGATTCCGTTGTTCAGATTAAAATAGACGACGTCATTGTCGACGAACACATTGTTGTAGTTCTCTATGCATGGAGAATCAAACAGTTCGATGAGGATGCGCTGCTTCACGATGTACTCTCCTTCTGCGTACTCTACCAATACGTACTCATGTGAACCGGACAGCCAGAAGCGGTCGTTCGTGACGGATACCACAGAATGAGCATTCCTGATGTAAGGCAGAATGGCATTCAGCTTTTGGAAGGGGATAATCTGCCGGGTGATGTCGTCATAGGTATAGAAGCCGTTGGGACTGGAAAAGACGATACGTCCTCGCATTTTCATTACTTGGATAGGGCCGATGATATATTCCGAGCCTAAATGGGAGATGTGCCGTACGCTTTTTACAGCCGACAAGTCATCGCTCAAGACTATTTTATAGACTCCCTGATACATGTGTGAAGCCCAGATGACACCGCTTTGGTCCACCTCCAAGTGCATGACCGGTGCAATGAAGCCGTCTATGACATGCGAAAAGGTCCATTGCCCGTTCTTCTTTTTATAGATACGCAAATTGGCGTAGGATGATTCCAACAGTATCTCTTCGCCATAGAGGGTGCACTTTATCAGACACGTACTGCTGTTGGTATTGCTTATGACGGAAACATTCCCTTTTTCGCCTATTAATAAGGTATGGGCATTGTTGCCTGCAAAGAGTTGCCCGTCAATGTCCTTCACATACCAGTTCTGTCCTTCAGTATGGGGAAGCAGGCGCAGATTCTCGGTAACCTGGTGGTATTCGTACAAGCCCTGGTTGGTGGCCAGATAGAAACAGTCGCCCCGGTGGGCTATGTCGTACACCATGCCCAGTTTGGTTTCATGGTTGGCAGGAGTCAGCAGCATGACGGGTGAGTTGTGGTGGATGTATGCGATGCCGTCGTCCAATGCTGCCCATACGTTGTTATCTTTGTCACAGAACAAGCCCAGGACTGTGTTGTTGTCCAGACGGTTATCCAGATTGAAGTGCCAGAGGCAATGTCCTTTGCGGTCGATGGCGTATATGCCATTCAAGACTGTACCTATCATGAATATGGAATCATTGGTCATGACGGCGCGGTTCACCCGCTGTTTCTTCAGCTCTGCATCAATGTCTGTTTTCCAGGGGGTGATGTCACCGTTGTAGCGGAACAATCCGTTATTCTCTGTGACCATCAGGAAGCTGTCGTCCCCGTCGGGCAGTAATGCCACTACATTGTCATCGTTCACTTGGCTGCGGGGGAAGAGATGAAGGAAATCCTTGCCGTCGAATTCATAGAAGTCCTCATCAATCATCTGTGTGTAGATATGTCCGTTTTGGGTGTAGAAGTAGAGCGGCTGTTGCTGTCTGTTGCGGAAAGCGTGTACCATCTTCCCGTCGTAGGAGAACCAGGCGCTGAACGACTGGAAGTAGATGCGACCGTCCAGCTCTACAATGTTCCATATCTCGTTGTTCTCCATGGGGAAATTTTTCAGGAATTTGCTCAAAGAATGGTACCGGAGAGTGCCTGCCTCCGAATACTTGAAATAGCCGAATTCCTCGAATGCCCCCACATAGATACGGTCTTCTTTCACATACACCGAACGGACAATATGGTTCCCCGGCACTTTGTGGAGAGTCCAGCGATAACCGTCATATACCAGGAGCCCCTGGCTGTTGCCGAAATACATTTCGCCGTTGCTGCCTTGCGCACATGCCCAGTTCTGATAACCGGCTTCATAGTCTTTGGCAAGATAGTTGGTGACGGCGGGCATGAAGGAAGAAGCCCTGGCCTGGATGAAGAGGATGAACAATAGAAGGCACACTACCCAATACTTGAAAAGCATCGGTCTTATCGTATTTTGTTTCATTTTTTCAGGTTAATCGAAGTGTTTCTTGGAAGCAAAGATACAATAAGTATTCTAAATATTGTGTTTTGATGAGATAAAAAAGGTACTTGAAGCGGTTAGGGAGGATGTTTCTTAATGAATATCCTCCCCTCTTAGTTGTTTGTCTTTTGAAATTTATTATAGGGATTGTGCGGATGATAGGACTCGAACCTACACGCCTCACGGCACCAGATCCTAAGTCTGGCGCGGCTGCCAATTACGCCACATCCGCGGAATAATTCCGATTAGCGGGAGCAAAGATAGAAAGAATTTTCGTTTTGGCAAATTGTTTTGTAGATAAAGTCGTTTTAGAAAGTCACTTTCAGTATTTTTCTTGCTTCCTCAATGATGGTGTCCAAGTCATTGTTCTCATCTTCTTTGCTCATATCCACTTTCTTGTCCGGGTCGATGCCGAACTCGATATGCTGTTTTTGGGCATCGAGGTGCGGGCTGGCAGAAAAGCGTACCCCCCATCCGTTGGGCAGTTCCGAAGAGAATGGCAGGCCCGACCCGCCGCCGGTTTTGTCACCAACCAGGGTGACATTGGGAAAACAGCGCATGGAGTTGACAAAATCATTGGTTGCACTATAGGAATGACGGTTGGTCAGGACAATTACCTTTTTTTGCCAGCGGATACTGTTGGAAGGTTCCACATAAATGGGAGTCGGATCTGAAAAATCGCTATGGCCTTTGCCGGTCTTGTGCTGAATATATCCCGTCAGTACTTTTTCATTCGTGAAGCGTTGTGCCATTCGGGTGGCGTTTGTCAGGTTGCCGCCACCATTGTTGCGCACGTCGATAATCAGGCCGTTACAAGCGGAAAGGTATAACAGAATCTCATCCAGGTTGCCGTTTCCGATGCCGCTGGAGAAATCACCGTAATAGATATATCCTATGTTGTCCTCCAATATGGTATATTTGGCGCCTCCAGCAATGCGGTAGTCTCTTCCCAGGTACTTTTCAATGATACTTTCGTTGAAGTTACGAGGATAATCCAGATACCAGTCCCAGTAGCGCGCCATGTTGGAAGAAGAGTACAAGTTGACATGTCCGTCTTTTAACTCGGCAAGCATGTTACCTAATATTTCAAATAGACCGTCGTAGCTCATTCCCGGGGTAATGAGTGGCTGATACTTGTCATGGATGGCATCCCAGTCTATTTGCTTGTAGTCCAGGAAGCAGTACTGTTCGTCTATTATTTTCCACAAGGCTTCGAAATTGCCTTGTGGGGTATTGTCGAACTCTTCCTCACGAATACATCCGTTCAATAGGGGCAATAACGTGAGTAGGATACTCCAAATTATTAAAATATATCTTCTTTTCATGCACATTATCCTTATCATCTTATCGTTTATCACCTTGTCACTTTTTACTTTCTCTTGTTAGGAAACAGATAGAGTTCCTTTACGAACCCCACCATGAATACATGCGAGTAAGTATGTGTCTTTATTTCATTTACTTTGGACTGTTGTGCGTCCCATATGTAAGCGAAACGCATCCGGGCACGTCCCACCGGAAAGTCTGCGGTCAGCATTTGTCTCAGAGAGGGCTGGTTGTGCAGGGAGGTGAAGTTCACTACTCCGTCCCAATGTCCTAACGTAAATATCTCGTAGTAGGACTGTCCATAGTTGGGCATGAACATGATACCTGCCAAAGGAAGATTTACCTGATAGCGTAGTGTGATGGGACGGTTCTTGATGCGCAAGTCCCAAATAGCCATTCCAGATGCGGCAAGGTTGATATAGGCACGTGCTTGGGCGGGGTTGTTTCCGTTGCGCAGATTATAGACAAAGCCACCGTTGAAGTCGCCGACTCCTCCGGCAAGCAGTTTGAAATTGCCCGTGATTGGAAAATTATAATGCAGGCCGTAGTTCCAGTTGGCCAGTCCGGAGAATGTATTGTTATTGTCTACTTTGTTGTGTGTATATCCCAAGTCTGCCTGGAAGAAAGTTTGCAGAGACACGTTGCCGTCCATCAACCGTGTCATCCGCATGCTTTCGCGGGAGATACGGAAATCGATTCCCTTATACTCCTGAGGTGAAAGATAAGTGTCGAACACGTTGGTGAAGCCGACACCATACATGGTGGCACGGGTGATAATACGGTTACGGTTGGTGGAGTCAGCCCGTAGCTTCCGGTCGATGCTGCATTGTGCTTCTTGTGCTTTCAGTCCGACACTTCCCAAGAGCAGTCCGCATAGGATTATTATCTTGTATATGTACATATTAAATTATCAATTACAAATTAGTAATCGTTAGCCACTAATACTTCATTTCCGTCCTTCATCAAAAGAGTTTCATCTGTCCTGTCATCTCGTCCAGTATGTCCCCTTCGCTTTTACCGTGGTCGGGGTCCAGAATTTCCGGTTCTTCATCCGTTTCCTGCTCTTCGGTTTTCTGCGAGGGTTCAGGTTGGCGGGTAGGCTCTAATTCGTTGATGGTTTCTATAGTATAGGTGGTCAGGCGCTTACCTTTTGCTTTGAAGCCTTTCACGGCGATGAATTCGTCGGCTTCCACCACCATCGGCTCTCGGAAATTGTCGTGGCCGCCAAACACCACCTCTAAACGCGGGTAGCACTCGTCTGTCAGCAGAATGAGGCTGCTGTTCTTGTTTTCTCCCAAGTAGTTTTGCTTGCGGGCGGTTGCCTCGAAGCAGAAACGCTTGATGTAAGGATAGTTCTGCTGGTCGGCATCGTAGAGTACGGCGGTCCATACTTTGTTCGGATCGTATTTCTCCAATACGCGTATGCCATCGTCATAGTGATTGTTCAAGTCGAAGTTGGTGGCATAGAACTCTCCGCTGTTCTGTACGACAAGGATGGTGTCTTCGCTCTGGAATTCTCCGAGATATTCTCCGCGCCCGTCGTAGTTGAGACGTAGCACATCACGGTCGAACCAGACTTTCCGTCCACCCAGCGTGGAGCCTCCACGTTGTTTCAAGGCTATCTTGTGTACGGGGAGTTTCGTGAGTATATTTCCCATGGCCTGCCGTCCCTTGATATTGATGTTGCTGAAATCCTCCTCGAAGATAATACGGCGTACACGGGGATTGGGTTTCAGGGTTACCTTGATGATTTCAGCTTCTCCATTGGGATTGGCGGTGAAGTAGGTGATACGGGAGTCGGGAGTACCTTGCGTCACATCGTATTCGCGGTCACGCACCACGGAAGTGATGGCAAAACGCTTGATATAGCTTGTCCCCTCCTTGCCGTCACGGTAGCAGACATTGTAGATGGTACGTTTGTCGTTCTTCTTAAAAATGTTGGCATAAAGTATATTCTTGCCCACGAACTTCTTGTCGGCCACCGGTGTGATGATATATTTTCCATCGCGGAAGAAGATAATCACGTCATCTATGGGCGAGCAGTTGCCTATGAATTCGTCTTTCTTCAATCCAGTTCCGATGAAACCCTCTTCGCGGTTGATGTACAGCTTTTCGTTGGCTTCGATGACTTTGGTTGCTTCGATGGTGTCGAAGTTACGCAGTTCCGTGCGGCGGGGGAAGGCTTTGCCGTACTTGTCCTTCAACATACGGAACCAGTCGACGGTATATTCCACGATGTTTGCCAGATGGCAGTCTATCTCCTCTATGTCCTTTCGCATGCGTGCTATCAGTTCCTCTGCCTTGTCGGAGTTGAATTTGAGGATACGTGCCATCTTTATCTCCATCAGCCGGAGGATGTCTTCCTTGGTCACTTCGCGGATAAAAGTCGGGTAGTAGGGAGTCAGGCGCTCATCGATATGTTCGCAGGCGGCATCCATGTTTTTGGCTTGTTCAAACTCCTTATCCTTGTAAATACGTTCTTCAATGAATATCTTTTCGAGTGAAGCGAAATGCAGGCTTTCCAGTATCTCTCCCTTACGGATTTCCAGTTCCTGGCGTAGCAGTGCCAATGTGTTGTCGACTGATTTGCGCAATACATCACTCACGGTGAGGAAGTGGGGCTTTTGGTCGTCGATGACACAGCAGTTGGGAGAGATGCTCACTTCACAGTCGGTGAAGGCATAGAGGGCATCGATGGTCTTGTCGGATGATACACCCGGGGCTAGATGCACTAATATTTCCACACTGCCGGATGTTAGGTCCTCTACCTTACGTATCTTGATTTTTCCTTTTTCGCTGGCCTTTACGATGGAGTCGCATACACTGGCCACCGTTTTCCCGTAAGGAATTTCCTTAATGGCAAGTGTCTTGTTGTCCATCTTTTCTATTTTGGAGCGCACGCGTATCGCACCGCCACGTTCACCGTCGTTGTATTTGGATACATCGATACTGCCTCCCGTCTGGAAGTCGGGGTACAGCTTGAATTCTTCGTTGTGCAGATAGCTGATGGAAGCATCGCACAGCTCATTGAAGTTATGTGGTAATATTTTGGATGACAGGCCTACGGCAATACCTTCCACACCTTGTGCAAGCAGCAGTGGGAATTTTACCGGTAGTGTAACCGGTTCTTTGTTTCGCCCGTCATAAGAGAGTTTCCATTCGGTGGTCTTGGGGTTGAATACCACGTCCAGTGCGAACTTGGAGAGACGTGCTTCGATATAACGGGGGGCAGCGGCGCTGTCACCCGTCAGAATGTTACCCCAGTTTCCCTGGCAATCCACGAGCAAGTCCTTTTGTCCCAGTTGTACCAGAGCATCGCCGATAGAAGCATCACCGTGCGGATGGAACTGCATGGTATGTCCTACGATGTTCGCCACCTTGTTGTAGCGCCCGTCTTCCATGCGGCGCATGGAGTGGAGGATACGCCGCTGTACGGGTTTCAGACCATCCATGATATGGGGTACGGCACGTTCCAATATAACGTATGAGGCGTAGTCCAGAAACCAATTCTGGTACATGCCGCTCAGTTGGTGCTTTATATTGGCATCCTTTGCGTCCGCAGGTTTGTAATCCGAGTGTTCTTCGCTCCCGGCCGGGAGTTCCTTGTCCAAATCATCTTTCGGTGCTTCAAAATCTTCGCTCATATTTGTTCGGGAATTGTCTATTCTATGATATTACTGATTTTTCAGTCGCAGGCAAAAATACAATTTTTGTTCGATAAATGAGAATTTGCGCGGAACTATTGTGCCAAATCCTTCCCATTTTTTAAAACTTCTGCCCGTTAATGGAACCAATCTGTCTCTTTCCCGTTAGCGGAATTATATTGAGGACGTGCTTCCGCCTCTTTGCGGACAGCGATGTTGCTTTTGTCTTTCTTGCCGACAAGTTGGCAAGGTTTTGCCACCACATTGGCAAAGCTTTGCCAAAGGCATGGCAAAACTTTGCCAATATGGTGGCAAAACGCTGGCAAAGTAACTTGCTGGCTTGTTGTGTGTTGGCTCGAATTGTGCAGCGATATCATCACAAGGGTGAAGAGATACTGGGCAGATTCTGCCGACGGATTCATTATTTTGTGAATTTCCATTCGTCAAATAAGAACTTTCCGTTCCCGAATACGAAGTAAATGTCGTGTTTGCCTTTTATCCGTTTGTCCAACGGCTTTGTCAATGTTTGCCACGTATCGGTATCAAAGGTCAAGGTGGATAGGAGCGGACCGTCTGGACTGTCCATGTGTATTTCGATGGAGCCTTTCCCTTTTATCTTCATCTGTATGGCTTGAGGTGATTGCGGGAATTCTGCACCGCGGACACAGATGGCCTGTCCGCTCTTGTTTCCTACGGCAGACATGTTGCCTGTCTGTCCGGTAGGTTCAAAGGCAACGCCGCGTGTGGCGGCTGTGGTCTCGGCCTGTTGCTGCGCAAACGGGTCGAGAGGCTTGATTTGTGAAACGCCCTTGGCTGTGGCTGTGCCCATGTGGATAGTGAGGTCCTTTTCGTCCACCTCTATTTCTTCCACGCAGATACTGCGGACACCCACTTTGAGGTCGCGGCTGTCCTGCAAGCCCAGTGAGTGGTAGAAGAGATAGTACTTCCCTTGAAATTTTACCAGATGTGTATGGTTGTTGCTGTCGGACATGCCATAGTCGCCGGGGTTTTT
>OGQI01001239.1_pt1 | contig 17885 bp, 20 predicted proteins | sample 1553171 | NCBI WGS metagenome assembly OGQI01 (sample SAMEA2579988, study PRJEB22360) | human gut metagenome | biome: human gut; feature: human-associated habitat; material: faeces | place: Denmark | collected 2008/2010
GCCGGAAGCCAGTCGTTTGTTATCATTGCCATAATTTCATTCACTCCTATCTACGCACGGAGACACCGCGGTCTGCCAGATAGTTTTTCAGATCCATGATCTCCAGCTCCTTATAATGAAACAGGGACGCTGCCAGTGCTGCATCTGCATGTCCCTCTGTCAGGGCCTCATAAAAATGTTCTTTTGTGCCCGCACCACCGGATGCAATCACTGGAATGGAAACATTGTCTGCAATCTGTCTGGTCAGTTCAATATCATACCCTGCCTTTGTTCCATCGCAGTCCATGCTGGTCAGAAGAATCTCTCCCGCTCCCAGCTGTTCTACTTTCTTTGCCCACTCAACCGCATCGATACCTACATCGATACGGCCGCCATTTTTATATATATTCCATCCGCTTCCATCCGCTCTGCGCTTGGCATCAATCGCAACGACCACACACTGGCTGCCGAATTTGTCCGCAGCATCGGATATTAGACACGGCGTATTGATCGCAGATGAATTAATCGATATCTTATCTGCACCTTCTCTTAACAGTGCACGAAAATCATCCACAGTACGGATGCCTCCGCCTACCGTAAATGGAATAAATACAGTCTCTGCTACCTTGCGGACCATATCTACAACTGTCTCTCTGGCGTCAGACGAAGCTGTAATATCCAGAAATACCAACTCATCTGCACCTGCTTTATCATATGCCTTGCCGATCTCTACCGGATCGCCGGCATCTCTTAAATCTACAAAATTAACGCCCTTTACCACTCGTCCGTTATGTACGTCCAGGCAGGGAATAATTCTCTTGGTATGCATGTCATCTTCCTCCTTCTACAGCTCCACAAAATTTTTCAAAATCTGAAGTCCTACATCGCTGCTCTTCTCCGGATGGAACTGACAGGCAAATACATTATCTTTTTCTACGGAAGCGTGGATCGTCGTCGTATAATCCGCAGTTGCGGTAACAATCTCTTCCTCTGCTGCCTTCAGATAATAAGAATGAACAAAATAAACATATGGATGTTCGCCTAATCCTTTAAAAAGTTTTCCTTCTCGCGGAAAATCCAGTGAATTCCAGCCCATGTGCGGGATCTTATAGCCTTCTTTATCCGGAAGTTTCAGAATATCCCCTTTCAGAACTCCGAGACCTTCCACACCCGGTGCTTCATCGCTCCGCTCAAATAAAAGCTGAAGTCCCAGACAGATTCCAAGGAATGGCGTGCCTTTCTTTGTCACCTCATGGATCACCTCCACCAGCCCATACTGATGCAACTTCTCCATTGCGTCTCCGAATGCTCCGACGCCCGGCAGGATTACATGATCCGCTGCCATGATCTCGTCTCTGTCTCTGGTAATCTTCACTTCCTGTCCAAGAAGCTGCATGGCTTTCTCCACGCTTTTAATATTTCCTGCATCGTAATCAATAATTGCGACCATATATCTGGTTCCTTTCTTCTGTATTACCTCTCAAGCATAACAATTTCTTGCATATCATTTTACCTCTAACTCAAACCAAAAGGCAACCCCATTGTCATAATTCTCCACACCATATTTTCGATGCAGTGACTCCATGATGGCCTTGACGATAGACAGTCCGATACCGTTACCGCCATACTCTCTGGTATGAGCTTTGTCTACTTTATAGAATTTCTCCCAGATGTGTGAAATGTCTTCTTCCGGAATCGGCTTACCGGTGTTAAATACTGTCGTCCTTGCAATGCCATCCTTCACTTCAATCTTTACTTCTACCACCATGTCTCCCGCAAGATGGTTAAATGCATTGCTTACATAGTTCCTGACAACCTGCTCGATCTTATATTCATCGCCCCACACGTACAATGGCTCTGTCTGACGAAAGCTTACCTTTGCCTGCTTCTGCTCTGCAAAAAGCTCCATGCTCTGCAGAACACCCTTCACTAACTCGGTCAGATCAAACCGTTCAAACTGAATCTTTTCATCACCAAATTCCAGCTGATTCAGATCCAGCAGATTGCGTACCATATGATTCATCTTAGAAGCCTCGTCCATAATGACATCACAGTAGAACTCCCTGCTCTCCGGATCATCATTCACGCCCTCTTTTAAGCCTTCTGCGTATCCCTGGATCAATGCGATCGGTGTCTTCAGCTCATGGGACACATTTCCCAGAAATTCATTCCGCATCTGCTCCAGTCTGTCCTTCTGCTCAATATCTTTCAACAATTGATTATTGGCACTCTTCAGATCCGAGATTGAACGTTCCAGCTTCTCTGACATCCGATTAAAGTTCTCACCCAGCACACCGATCTCATTGTCACCACCACTGGTGTATTTGGCATCAAAATCAAGCTCTGCCATTTTCTCTGAAAGTCCCGCTAGCTCTCGCAACGGTTCTGTCAGACGTTTCGAAAAGAACCATACCATCCATATCCCCACGACCAACACGATCAGCTCTACAACAATCAGAAACCTATTAGACAGTGCTACACTCTGCTGGATACTCTCGATTGGACTCTGAATCAGGAAAATATAATTGGAGCCGAGCGTTCCACGCATCATCAGATACTCCGTTCCCGCCTCCTTTCCTCTGGTCTCTGTAAGTTCGTATTCATCTGTCTTCTTTAATGTCCGGTCATTTTTCTCTGTCCGGTTCAGCATAAACGCGTCCAGATTCTGCTGCAAATCCATGGTATGCTGCACATTGGTAATGATCTTCTGATCTTTCAGATTAACTGCCAGAAAAAACAGATTATTCTTCTCTGCCAGGCGTACCAGTTCACTGTATGTCTCCTCATCGGATGTATCCAGTTCGTCATTTTGTTCCGCATCCAGAAGTGCTTCGTACATGCTGATAAATTTGGCTTCTTTATTGCGGATGTAATACGGTCCCAGCAGCCACACATTACATACCAGAACCGCCACACACATAAACGCCAGAAGCGAGATGAAAATTACGATCATCTGCTTCTTAATCGAATGTTTCATTTATTCCACCTCAAATTTGTAACCCATACCCCAAATGGTCTTAATGTAATTACCTTTATCACCCAGCTTATTTCTCAGCTTCTTTACATGGGTATCAATGGTCCGCGCATCTCCGAAATAATCATAATTCCACACATTATTGAGGATCTTCTCCCTGGAAAGTGCGATTCCCTGATTCTCCAGAAAATATGTCAGCAGTTCGAATTCTTTATAACTAAGGTCGATACTCTTGCCGTCCACCCGTACCTGATGTGCCGCCTTGTCAAGTTCAATACCACCGGCTTCCATCTTCTCTTCTGCATCTGTTCCGTATATACGCTTCAGAAGTGCACCTACACGCGCCACCAGAATCTTCGGACTGAATGGCTTAGAAATGTACTCGTCCACACCAAGTTCAAATCCTTGCAGCTCATCACGCTCTTCTGATCTGGCCGTCAGCATGATGATCGGAACTGTGGAGTCTCTGCGGATCTCACGGCATGTCTGCCATCCATCCATCCTCGGCATCATCACATCCAGAATCACCAGATCGATCTTCTGCTCATAGAAAATATCCATTGCTTCCATTCCATCTCCTGCTTCCAATACCGAATAGCCTTCTCTCTGAAGGAAATCCTTTACCAGTTTACGCATTCTGCTCTCATCGTCTACTACCAATATCTGTATATTACTCATCTAACCACCCTGTCCTCTTCGTATCATAATGGGGATTTCTGCCCTGTATCTTACGCTTAGTGTAGCACAGTTTTATGATGCTTTTGTGAATTTTTCTTCGCTTTTTCACAATTTTATGGTAGTATATCCGTAGAATCAAAAAAGAAAAGTATTTCAGTTACTCAATCTGAACATACATCTGATAAAGGAGACGATTATTATGAAGTGTCCAATTTGTGGAGATACATTAACCCCTAGCAAAAAGAATCCTGATTACATGCTGTGCCACAGCTGTCGTAAGAAGTTCCGCATTCCAAAAAAGCATACCACAGCACCTGCGAAGACCGCACCGGTAAGAACCGAGCCGGCAGTTTCGGATGAGGATGACGATGTAGAATTCCATTTTCGTTATGCCAATATTCCGCCAAAGGAAGTCCGCGAGAAGCAGGAGCGGGAGATGCGCAAAGCATACGATGAACTGCTTTCTATCGGAAAAGAAGAAAAAGAAAAGAAGAGACATGGTTTCTTCCACAGAAGAAAAAAATAAATATACGTTTTCAGGGCTATGATTAATCAAACACTTTTGATTAATCATAGCCCTGTCTGGTTTATAAGTCTTGTATTATTAAAAGTCGAAATCCGCGTAATCTTCCGGCAGAAATCTGTGATAGATAATATGACATCCTTCATTCTTAAAGCAGTAATAATACGGATCGCCAACACTCTCCGGAAAACGGAGCAGATAATCGAATTCTCCGTTATCAATATTTTCACAGATCACGCCATCCGCATGGCGGTCAAATAACGCACGAATCTGCTCCATTGTCGTGTCATGCTGCCACAGCATTTCTACCAGTTCTTTAATAAATTCATTGGCTCCCATATGTTCATGTACATACTCACTGCCTTCCTCCGGAATACGGAAGCAGAATCTGTCGCCTTTGTGTGTAACTGTAAGCATACCAAGCTTCGCAGTCATATCCTCCGGGAAATGTATCAGCCTCTCCTGCATGGCATCCACGCTGTCCTCTGCCTCAAACAAATGATTCAGCGAACTCAGCGGATAGTACAATCTGACAGCCTCCTTACGATAGCCGAGCTTTGCCTGTTCTTCCTTCATCAGATCAATCAGATTCTTCTCTAATTTTGAATATCCCATGCTGTATTTCTTCCTCCATACACTTAGATAAGCTCAATTAATGCGTTCAGTTCTTCTTCTGTAGTGCCCCAGCTTGTAGCAATACGCACAACTGTATGGGTCTCATCGTATTTCTCCCAAAAGCCAAATCGTGCTTCTTTTTCCAGCTCTTTCTTTTTCTCATTATCCAGAATTACGAAGATCTGGTTCGTCGGAGAATCGATCAGGAACTGATATCCCTTCTCCTTAAATGCTTTTTTCAGCTTTTCTGCCATATCGATCGCATGTTTGCTGATCTCAAAATACAGATTATCGGTAAATAACGTATCGAACTGTACGCCAAGAAGCCGTCCTTTGGCATTCAATGCACCATGCTGTTTTACCGTAGTAAGGAAATGCTTCGGCATATTTCCATGGGTAAATACAACCGCCTCACCGCACAATGCCCCCACCTTTGTGCCACCAATATAAAACACATCACACAGCTTTGCAATATCCGGAAGCGTTACATCCGTATCCTTACTCATCAGACCGTATCCGAGTCTCGCTCCGTCCATGAAGAGTGGAAGCTCATACGTTTTGCATACAGAAGACAGAGCTTCCAACTCTGCTTTTGAATACAGTGTTCCATATTCTGACGGATGTGAAATGTACACCATACCCGGACGTGCCATATGTTCATGATTATCATCTGCATAATAATCCTTCAGATACTGTTCCAGATCTCCCGCGTCGAGCTTGCCGTTCACATGTGGAATTGTCAGCACCTTATGTCCTGTGTACTCGATTGCTCCTGCTTCATGGAAATTCACATGCCCCGTATCTGCTGCCACTACTGCTTCATAACCCGCAAGCATGGCATCAATTACAATCTGATTGGTCTGTGTGCCTCCGGTCAGGAACTGTACCTGCCCACCGGCAAGTTCACATGCTTTCAGAATCTTCTCTGCCGCTGATGCGCAGTATGGATCAAAGCCATATCCCTTTGCCGGCTCCTCGTTTGTCTCCAGCAGACGCTCCAGAATCTTCTTATGGGCTCCTTTATTATAATCGCATTCAAATGATAACATCTGTATTCTCCTTTCCGATTTTTTCTTCTTCCTAATGCTTTTATTATTCTTTTTGTTTGTGTACATATTGACTGGCAATATCTACCAGCAGAAAGCCAAATGCTATAGCAAGGCAGGTTGTTGCAAGCGTGATTGCCTGCTGATTTGCCATCGCATAATCTCTCTGCTCAATCCCATACATCATATAGAACAGGTTTGCCCCAGGCACCACAGGCAAGATAGATGTTGTCAGAAAAATGGTTGCCGGTGCCCGATGGTATCTGGACATGATAAATGCATAGGCTGCTACCACAGTTGCCGCTACTATCGTGCAGATAAATGTATCCCCATGTAGATACTGTGCAATCAGATATGCTCCCCAGGTCATGCTGCCACCAATCCCAACATAAAACGCCTGCTTATCGGCTGCCTTGAATAACCACGCAAATCCCATACTTGCAATGCCACAGGATATCAGCTGTGCCAGCACACTGGGTGTCAAACACATTTCATACATTTCTCCCCGAAATAATATCATTGCAAGCCCTGCACCGCAGGCAATTCCCACAGCTCCGACAAAAGCATGAATAATATTCAAAAATCCGGACAGATATGCACGGCTTACCAGATCCCGAAGTCCGTTCGCAACGCACAGACCACTGATCAGTACCATGCTGAGTCCCAGGCATGTACGATCAGGATGATTGCCGAACCCCAGATGATATGCTCCAAATATCCCCGCCGTAGCCACAAACGACACGATCAGATTATAAGCGACCAGATTATGCTCTTTGCGTTTCAGACGCCGTCCAAACCACACCAGTACCAGAACAGTAACCACAATTCCTACAAGTGTATCTTCCAGATCACATCCAAAATACACGCCAAATCCAACACCGCCCATAAGGGAAGCCAGGTACTCAATATACGCCGGCTGTTTCTTACGGCTCATCACCTCATCATACTTCTCCTGAATCTCTGCAACAGACGGCTGGTTCCTGCAGATATAGCGGGAAAGATTATTCAGATAATCCAGACGATCATAGTTAAATCCTGTCCTGTGAACCCTACGCACCTGCGTAATAAACATTCCGTCTTTCGATCTGATCGTCACCTGGATATTACTCTGAATCGCGAACACACTACACTGCCCAATATCGTAGCTCTCCAGCATACGATACATACTATCTTCAACCCGATTTGTCTCCGCGCCGCTCTTGATCATCTCCTTACCTATATTAATGATCTCATTTAACAGCAATTCATAATCCATGCTTGTTTATACCTTTCTATTACTTATCCAATTAATCCCTGAACAATAATAATCAGGATCAATATCGGAAGTATAAACTGGAAGTATGGTTTCAGCCACTTACCAAAACGTAATCCAGTTCCCTGATTACATTCATCCAGATATTTATCAAATCCCCATCCCATCTTAGTCACACAGAACAGCAAATAGATGAGGGAACCAATCGGCAAGAGCAGGTTGCTGACAATAAAGTCCTCGCTGTCCAGCACATCTCTTCCTCCGATCAGATGGAGATTGCTCCATACATTATACCCAAGTACACATGGGATACTGGCAACAAGTACGATCACACAGTTGATCACAGATGCTTTCTTACGTTCTATGCCAAACATATCCATGCTGAATGAAATAATATTTTCAAATACTGCAATAACAGTAGAAAAGCTTGCAAACACCATAAACAGGAAGAACAGTGCTCCCCATACGCGTCCGCCCGCCATATTTACAAATACATTCGGAAGCGTCACAAAAATCAGAGACGGACCTGCATCCGGCTGTACTCCATATGAAAAACATGCCGGAAAAATGATCATACCAGCCATCAGTGCTACAAATGTATCCAGTCCGCAGATGCTTGCTGCCTCTCCCGGAAGGGTGTGATCCTTAGACATATAACTTCCGAAGATCTCCATTGCCGCAATTCCAAGGCTCAGTGTAAAGAATGCCTGATTCATCGCGGCGGTTACCACATTACGAATGCCGACTTCCTGAATCTTATCCACACTTGGAACCAGATAGAACTTCAGTCCTTCTCCCGCACCCGGAAGCACCAGGCTGTGTACTGCCAGTACCAGGATCAGCACCATCAGTGCCACCATCATAAACTTACTGATCTTCTCCAGACCATCCTGCAGTCCCTTAGAACATACAAAGAAACCAGCCACAACAGATACTGCCATCCATGCGCCCATCTGTCCCGGTGATGCAAGCAGTCCTCCGAATACTGCCCCCACCTGATCTGCATCCATTCCCGGCTTAAATTCTCCTGTCAAAAATTTAAAAAAGTAGCTGATCATCCAACCGCATACCGTTGTATAATACATCATCAACACATAACACCCAAGGATGCAGAACCATCCGTGAATATGCCATTTGCTTCCAGGCTTCTCAAGCGTCTTGTAACCCATAACCGCACTTTTGCGACTCGCGCGTCCTACCGCAAGCTCCATAGTTAATACCGGAAGTCCCATGCTTACCAGGAAAATCAGATATAATAATACGAAAAAACCGCCTCCGTTCTGTCCTGCCACATATGGAAATCTCCATACATTGCCGATACCGATCGCACATCCTGCGCTGACCAACAGGAAGCCCAGACGGCTCTTAAAGCTCTCTCTTTTCATTGATTCTCATTTCCTCCAATTCTTTCTCTTTTTCGTACCGCCCATTATAACACATTCCCGCAAAAAATGGCATAAAAAATGGAGACCGGAATCTCCGATCTCCATCTGTGATAAAGCACTCATTGTACAAACTTTCCGAATCCCATTACTCAATGGTAATAAACTTCGGCTCTTCTTCGACTTTCTTGATCTCTTTTGGCACGATCAGCTTCAGCACTCCATCATTAAATGCTGCCTTGATATCCTCCTGTGTCAGATCCTCGCCTACATAAAACTGTCTGCTGCAAGTGCCTGTGTAACGCTCCTTATGAATACATTTACCTTTGGCTTTCTTCTCTTCATCCGTCTCATTATCATGAGCCGTGATCGTCAGATAACCTTCCTTCAGATCTGCCTGAATGTCAGACTTGCTGTAACCCGGAAGATCCATCTCAATCAGATAGTTGCCGTCTTTCTCGTAAATGTCAGTCCGCATTACCTGCATTTCTGTGCGCTCCTGACTGTGTCCATAAAACGGATCACGAAACATATTATCAAATAAACTGTTATAACCTCTGTTAGCCAATACCATAAAGCATCCTCCTCATCTATAGCTATCGGGATCTTCGTCCCTCAAGTGTGTTTGTTTTATTTGCTATATATATTATATAACACACTTTGTTAGCACCGTAAAGAGTCGAGTGCTAATTTGTTTATAAATATTCTATAAACAAGCCCCCGTACTGACCAAAGTACGAGGGCTTAACAAGGGATTTCTATTGATTTTTATCATTTTACTTTTCAACCTTACTGCATAATTCACTATATGCACGTTTCAGTTCCTCTAATTCTTTTCGAAGTTTATCGTTATTCTCTTGAAGCTTATCCTTGTCCTCCTGAAGCTTATCCTTGTCCTCCTGAAGCTTATCCTTGTCCTCCTGAAGCTTATCTTTGTCCTCCTGAAGCTTATCTTTGTCCTCCTGAAGCTCATCCAGATCCTTCTGGAGCCGTTCCTTTTCTTTCTTCATCTCATCTACCATATATTCTGCGGTATTACGATCCATCTCATAAAGTTCTTCCGAAAAAAATCCCATAACGTCCTCCATATTCCGGCAGATTTCATATACCTGTCTATACATCTCCTGAAAGTCTGGATACTGCTCTATAACAGCCACAATATCTTCTGGTTCATCCAAACACAGAAATGCCAGCCACGCTTCCAATCGATTATTAATATGTATCATTTTGCTATCATTATTATGTTTTATTTTCTTAAATTTGTCAAGAGATACAAATAAATATTTCTGAAGCAGGTTCATCTCTGCTCCGGTATCCGAGTGCTGTTCAAACCTATGTATATATTGATCTCCCTGTACACTTAATCCTTCTGGACTGTCTTCAAATAATACGATCGTGTATACATCTTTAATATCCTTATAGCAATTTCTGGTTTTTTTCTTCATTCTTTCATATTTTTCTTTTACCCTTCTGTATTGTCTCATCAGTAAATCTGCCGAATAACAGGCACTGCGTTCCCCCGGAAATAAATATCCGATTTTCTGTATTTCCAGATTCACAATACTGCCATCTTCCAGTTCTACAACAATATCCATGATCACAAAGGATTCGGCAATTCTTCCACCTTCACCATTCAATGTTTCCAGGACTTTTACTTTCTGTCCGAGTAACAAAGACAAGAAATCATTAACCCTCGATCTATGAGCATCCGGATCCAAAATCTGTTTACTCATAAAATCATACATCATCTTGCTCCCCCTAACGCCTGAGCAGAAATCCAGAAATTCTTCTCGGATTGCATGCGGCCAACAAATAAATAGATCATTCATCCTTTCATTCGCTTCTATCTCTGTCAAAATTTCTTCCCTGCTTCGAATTAACGGAAAATATTGTTTTAATTTACTACTCATAAGCATAACCTCTCTTTAGAAATCTTTCATCTCACTGCATTTTATCCGGATATATCTTCAGTTGAAGTTTGAATATAGTAGCATATAAACATATATATGTAAAGTATATTTTTCATTTTAATTTTATTTATTTTACATTTTACCATTTAAAGATTAAATCAGCATCTAAATTTCCATTAAAAGATTTTTAAAAAGGAGACTCTGCGCTGCTCTTCAGCACAAAGTCTCCTTTTCCTTCACACATCCCTTTATACATCACTTACTTTCATAACTCCATCCGCGACATACCGAAACATATGCGCCGGCATCCCGACTCCCAGTTCTCCGAAATCGCTGGCGGTGGATGTTCTAGCTCCACAACACATAAGTGACAGATTCAGATCGTTTCTCATAAATGGCTTCGATGTCATATCACTGCACATCGCACCATTTCCCACGCTTATAAATGGCCGAGGCACTCCATAATGATATGTATATCCCTCTACAATATGCATGATCTGTTCTGCCATTCCAATAATGATCACCACATCCGCTTCTTCCATCTCAGCAAGCGGTCCTATCTCCAACCCATATATTTTCTGTGGAATTGGCATTGTATTCTTACAAACTTCACGGGCAATTCCAAGATCAGAATATAATCCGCAATGACTCATAAGCTGTCCTGAATGCATCCGCTCTGATTCTTCCCGCATCCCTGTCAATTCCGGTCCGCTGCTGCATGTAAAATTCTCAGACACTACTTTCGTTCTTTTTCCGTGAGTAGCCCTATTAACAAATCCACATAAACGTGTTTTTATTCCGGCTTGTTCTGCCGAACATGCATCGTAATCCTGTTCATATACCAGGAATCGGATTCCCACGATCTCCCGTTTAAGCTCTAATTTTTCTGATATGCTTTTTATTCTTTCCTGTTCCATATTCTTCTCCGATTTATCAGACTTTGTATCTTTGTCTTTATCTACTCTCTGTTAACCGCACGTTCACATTCATCGCAATATTTATCATATTCAGACGCCTGTGTTCCATAATCGTAATTCATTATGATTTCAAAGCCAAGTTCTTCCGGATATTCCAGTCGTTCTAAAAGTTCTTTTTTAGGGCGATTATTCTCTGTATGATTAACCGTTTCAAGTACACCATTCAATACACTTTGCAGCATATGAACTGGCATGGAAATGCCCATTTCGCCGCTTCCATACTCGCCTGATTTTCTTGCACATGTACTTAACAGCGACACATTCACATCGTTATTCATAAATGGCTTGGCAATCAGCTCATTGCAAATGCCATTATTCGCTACCGCGATTACATTTTTTGCTACTCCATAATATTTCGCATAGCCCTGCATAACTCGCATCATGTCTTTCGCGGTTCCAATTACAATTGCCAGGTCAGCCTCTCCCATCATCTCTATCGGTGCAATTTCTATACCATAGATCTTCTGTGTAATACACTGCTTATTTGCGCTGATCTGTCTGGAAATTGCCAGACTCTCATAACGTCCATTCCAATAGTCTTCCCTTCCGGTACTCACATCTGCCGGAATCTCGCGAAGTCCTACCGCATATGCCGCATTCATGCACTGGAAGTTATCTGCTTTTGCTTTCACCCGCATTCCGTTTCCCGCTTCCCGCACCATGCTGCATATTGACGTATGATCCACTTCCGCTGCCCGGCAATCTTCATATTCTTTTTGCATCACAAGAAACCGGACACCTACAATCTGTCGTGCCAGTCCAAGGGCTTTATGTGCCCTCCGCACCTGCAATTCATACATATCTCATTGAACCTCCACTTACACTATTTTTTCCAGAAATCTTCTGGTACGTTCGTTCTTAGGATTCAGGAATAGCTCTTCCGGTGTTCCTTCCTCTACAATACGTCCCTCATCCATAAATATAATTCTGTCAGCAATCTCTCTTGCAAATTTAATCTCGTGCGTGACGATGATCATCGTCCGTCTATGCTCATTTGCTAAATTACGCAATATATCCTGAATGCCGGATACGAGCTCCGGATCCAGTGAAGAGGTCGGCTCATCCAGCAATATTACCTTCGGATTCACAGCCATTGCTCTTGCAATCCCCACTCTTTGCTGCTGTCCACCAGACAATCTGGACGGATACTCATCGACTTTATCTAGCAGTTCCACCTGTTCCAGATATTTTAATGCTTTTTCTTTTGCTTCTTCTTTTTTCATCTTTTGTACAGATGTCATAGGAAGCATTACATTCTGCAAAACTGTTTTATTCTTAAACACATTATAATTCTGAAATACCATAGAGCTTTTCTGCCTCAGTGCCCGTATCTGCTTTTCGTTTTTCTTCTGAACATTTAATATCACTCCATCAATTTCAATACTGCCCTGTTCTGGAAATTCAATACAGTTCAGACATCGCAAAAATGTAGACTTTCCCATCCCCGATGGACCGATAATCACAACTACCTCTCCCTGTTCTGCAGTAAAATTTATGCCTTTCAACACATGAAGTTTACCAAAACTCTTATGCAAATCTTTTACTTCGATCATCCTATATCTCCTTCATATACCCGCATGGAATCTTATACCTTAATGATTACAAATGCTTGCAGATCCGTACTTCCATTCGTTTTAAAATCCGGTTGATCAACACAAGCATTCCCCAGTACACAATACCTACTGCGATATATGCTTCCATAAATCTCAGCGAGGAACCACCAAGAATTTTAGCTTGCGAAAGCATCTCGATCACACCGATTGTAAAACCAATTGCGGTATTTTTGACCATACCGATGAATGAATTTCCAAGTGACGGAAATGCTGCAATAAAAGCCTGTGGCAAAATAATCTCCATATACATGGCAATCGGACTCATGCCGATAGATAACGCAGCTTCTTTCTGTCCTTTATCAACCGACATCAAACCACCTCTGATCGTCTCGGCAATAAATGCCGAAGAATTCATTGCAAGCGAAATAACCAGCGTCACGCTTGCCGGCATCCCTCTCATAAATGTAAAGATCTGCGGAAGTCCAAAATAGAAAATAAACAGCTGCGTGATATACGGTGTTGACCGAAAATATGAAATATATAATCCTGCTATATACCTCAATACCTTATTTTTAGATGTATAACATATCTCCAGAATCATACCCAACACGAAAGCAAAGAAAAAAGAAATCAGTCCTAAATACAGCGTATATGGAATCTTCAACAAAAGTGCCGGAAAACAGGAACAGAAAAATTCAACATCAAATCTCATAATCGATCTCCTTACTTATTACACAAATAAAGGTAGCCCTAAAGACTACCTTTATCATTTACCTACTACTCTTCAGTAATCTGTGTCACATCACGACCATAGAATTTCTCTGAAAGTTTGCTAAGCGTTCCATCTTCCTGCATCTCTTTAATACTCTTATTGATTGCATCAATAATCTCCGGATCTGCATCTTTTGCAAATGGCCATGCCTGATAATCAACAATGATTGGATCTCCAATCAGTTTGAAATCATATTCTCCTTTTTCATTAATAGAATCAAAGGATAACTCTGTGATCGGGAATGCATCAAAATGTCCCACCTCAAGTTCTTCATATGGGCTTCCTGCAGTCTCAACACATTCGATCTGTTCATCTGCTCCGTGCTCTGAATTGTATTTATCAAAGAAGTCCTGAAGGACTGTTCCAAACTCAATACATACTTTTCTTCCTTGAAGATCATCTAACGTCTCTGCCGGATCATCACCACGCACACACATTTTAATAGAGTTCTCTGCATATACATCTGTGAACTGATAAGTCTCTTTTCTCTCATCTGTTACAGAAACCTGACCAACGATTGTATCATACAGACCGCTGTCGATTCCACCAAACATAGCTGAGTAGTCATCAGATACTTCCCACTTGACAGAAATACCAGCTCTGTCACAGGCTTCTTTTAATGCTTCGACTTCAAATCCTGTTAAATTACCCCCATCATCTGTATAAGCAATTGGATAAAATGTTCCTCTTGCAACAGCCGTAATCTCTTTGTCAGAAGATTCGTCCTTTGCATCTGTTGTGGTCTCTTTCTTAGTTTCCTTGGTGTCACTGTCACTTTTTGCTCCGCAAGCTGCCATGCTAAATACCATTGTTGCTGCAAGAAGCAAGCTAATCGCTTTCTTTTTCATAATTCCCTCCTCATTTGCATCGCATATATCTTATGTCATTCTATCCTCCTTTGGTAGTTTTGTCCAATTGATAATCCCTATATATCGCAAGACTCATTTATTCCGTCTATATATTGTTCTTGTACGCTATATTTTTTAGGCATTTTTACTTCATCCCATTCACCATTTTATACTTATACAGCATTTCTGCATGATTCTGTTCTTCTACCTGAATGTCCGCCAGCAGCTTCCTGACTTCCGTATTTCCAAATGCAAATACGTTGGTATTGTATTCTCCTGACACCAGTTTTTCCGTTCCAATACAGTCTGTTGCAAGAAATGCATCCTTTGTTTTTTCTTCCGGTGAACTCATGGCTGTATATGTCGCTTTCGGTTCATAATCACGCCCTGCCGTGTCGTTGCAGTCACACGACGGTACTGTGCCTTTCAAGACTCTTCCGAGTGAATCGTAATGCTCTCTTTCTTTACTCTGCAATGTCTGAAACAGCTTCTTCAACTCAGGATCCTTTGCCTGCCCGGCGTACATTCCGTATTTCTCAATACAACTTTTCTCCTGTGTCTGTAAATCCTCAATCGTAGTGCGTTCTTTTTCTGATAATATCATGGTAACTCCTCCTTGTATTTTATGAACAATGGTAGTATGACTCCATTTTTTCTTCTTATTCCATGGTGACCGTATTTTTCCAGATTTGGTGACAAAATGTTTGACATCCCACCAAAAACTCCGTATACTTTTGGTTAGTAAAACCGAATATGTTTTATCGGCATACGATTGATTTTGAGATTGAACAGGAGTTCATGAAGGGGTGCACCACCGCGGGTGTATTCTTTTGTGGACTCTTTTTTTGTAACGTCTCAGAGCCATGCAGATTTACAGCGTAATCGAGATAGTATCTGAAACGTCGCAACGAATTAACTCTCTCAGGAAAGGAGCGCACTATGATCACTGTGAACGGAAAGAATGTAGAACTTCCACATCCAATGTCGGTTGCTGAATATCTGGAAACAAACCAGTATTCGGCTGGTCGCATTGCTGTAGAGTTGAATCACAAGATTCTGTCCAAAGCGCATTTTGCAGATACCATGCTCACCGAATGCGACACATTGGAAATTGTAACATTCGTAGGCGGTGGCTAACCTGCCTTCAGATGAGCAAACCAACATCAATATTATTCACGAAAGAAGGTTATTTATTATGAATCAGACAACTGACAAATGGTCACTGGGCGGTCACGAATTTACCTCCCGCTTTATCCTTGGCTCCGGCAAATTTTCGCTGGATCTGGTAAAGGCATGCGTTGAGAATGCCGGAACCGAAATCGTTACCCTGGCTATCCGCCGTGCAAATGAAGGCGGACTTGCTAACATCTTGGATTACATTCCGGAAAATGTTACCCTGCTGCCAAATACTTCCGGTGCAAGAACCGCAGAGGAAGCTGTTCGCATTGCCAAGCTTTCCAGAGAGCTTGGCTGCGGTGATTTTGTAAAAGTAGAAGTTATCCATGACTCCAGATATCTGCTGCCGGATAACTACGAAACTATCAAAGCTACCGAGATGCTGGCAAAGGAAGGATTTACTGTTATGCCTTACATGTATCCGGATCTGAATGCTGCAAGAGATCTGACCAATGCAGGTGCTGCCTGTATCATGCCTCTCGGCGCTCCGATCGGATCTAACAAAGGTCTCTGCACCAAGGAATTTATCCAGATCCTAATCAACGAGATTGATCTTCCGGTTATCGTAGATGCAGGTCTTGGCCGTCCGTCTCAGGCATGTGAAGCAATGGAAATGGGTGCAGCAGCTATCATGGCAAACACAGCTATTGCAACCTCAGGAGATGTTGCTCTCATGGCTTCTGCATTCCGCGACGCTATCATTGCCGGACGTAATGCTTATCTCGCAGGTCCTGGAAGAACTCTGGATCGTGGTGCAAGCGCTTCTTCACCACTGACCGGATTCTTACACGAGTAAGTCAGGAGGGAGAGCATTATGAAAGAACATGCAACAGAAGAACATTTGAACGAAAGTATTCTGAGCGAAGAAATTCTGGAAGATCAGAAGAAAAACCGTATTGACCACATGACCTATCTGCCAGGTATGGAGGATCCAGGTTCTGACATTATGGATCAGGTGGTGGAAGCATCCAAAAACTATGACTATGACAGCTATACGGCTGCTGATGTGCGCCGGGCACTGCAGGCAGATCCGGTAACACCGAAAGACTTTGCCGCACTCCTTTCCCCTGCTGCACTTCCATTTCTGGAAGAGATCGCACAGGCTGCGCAGCGCGAGACCAGAAAGCACTTCGGCAACAGCGTTAATATGTTTACGCCGCTGTACATTGCCAACTACTGCGAGAACTATTGCATTTACTGCGGATTTAACTGCCACAACAAGATTCGCCGTGCGATGCTTAACGCAGAGCAGATTGACATGGAAATGGCTGCCATTGCCAAATCCGGACTACAGGAAATCCTGATCCTGACCGGAGAGAGCCGTGTCAAATCTGACGTCAAATACATCGGCGAGGCATGTAAGATTGCAAGAAAATATTTCAAAGTCATCGGATTAGAAGTCTACCCTATGAATTCCGATGAGTACGCTTACCTGCACGAATGCGGAGCCGACTACGTAACCGTATTCCAGGAAACTTACAATTCTGACAAATACGAAACACTCCACCTCGCCGGACACAAACGTATTTTCCCATATCGTGTCAATGCACAGGAACGCGCACTGATGGGCGGCATGCGCGGTGTCGGATTCGGTGCTCTCTTAGGGCTGGATGATTTCCGCAAGGACGCATTTGCCACAGGCTATCATGCATGGCTCCTGCAGCGCAAATACCCACATGCCGAGATTGCATTTTCCTGTCCGAGACTCCGTCCGATAATCAACAATGATAAGATTAATCCAAGAGATGTCGGCGAAAAGCAGTTGTGTCAGGTGCTTTGTGCGTACAGATTATTTCTGCCATTCGTTGGAATAACAGTTTCAAGCCGTGAGAGTGCGCAGTTTAGAAATGGTATAACCAAGATATGTGCCACTAAAGTTTCAGCAGGTGTTTCAACAGGAATCGGCGACCATGAATCTAAATATACAGGAAAAGAAGATGGTGATGCCGGAGATGAACAGTTTGAAATCAATGATAACCGTTCATTTGACAGAATGTATAAGGATATGGAGGATGGCGGGCTTCAGCCAGTCGTGAATGAATACATTTATGTATAGAAAATATATATGTATAACGAACAGACATCTGGTGAACGGCAGCGGTGGCGCAGAGTGTACCATGGAGGAGTACATTATGCAACTTGAAAAATGTGTGGAACTGCACCCATATGCCATGATACTTCGTGAAAAGGATATGGACAG
>OGQI01001244.1_pt1 | contig 17843 bp, 16 predicted proteins | sample 1553171 | NCBI WGS metagenome assembly OGQI01 (sample SAMEA2579988, study PRJEB22360) | human gut metagenome | biome: human gut; feature: human-associated habitat; material: faeces | place: Denmark | collected 2008/2010
CACTATAGTATAGGATACGACACAGCAGCGAATACGGCAGTAGAAGCAATCGATAAGATCCGTGATACGATGCAGTCTCATGAGAGATGCTCGGTTATCGAGGTCATGGGACACAGAGCAGGTAATCTGGCACTGTATGTTGGTATTGCGACAGGTGCAACAGCCGTTCTGATTCCGGAAGAACCTTGGGATTTTGAGGAAGATGTTGCGGAGAAGATCCGTAATGCAAGACTTGCAGGGCGTACCCATTTTATGGTAATCGTAGCAGAGGGAGCTAAGCGTAAAGCAGACGGAACGCTGGATAATGAAGTGGTTGGTAATGGTACTGCCGGGCATCAGGTTGCAGATCTGATCCGTGCAGAGTTGGGACTGGATCCTAGAGTGACCGTACTCGGACATATTCAGCGAGGCGGTTCACCGACAGCACGAGATCGTGTGACAGCTACCCGTATGGGATATGTGGCTGTAAAGGCTCTGGCAGAAGGTAAGACGAATCGTGTAGTCGTGCGCTATTTTGGTGAGATCAAGGATGTAGATATGGTAGAGGCTCTGAAGCAGGAGAACCGGCTGGACGAAGAGGAAAAGCAAGTTCTGAGAGCAATGACATTCTCATTCTAGAGCGAATACAGTCAGCTTAAAGTATAAAGAAAAGTATAAAAAATGGGAGGTGTCGGATATGCAATCCGGTTACCTCCCATTTATTATATGAATCCTTTTGCGATTTTTATATCAGATGGGAGATGACTCCCACCTCTATAGGTGGTGAGAAACAAGCTGGTATCAGTGGTGGGAGTCAATCCCCCAGCTGATATAGCCTCCGGCAGGATTGCAGAGGTGCGCAGTAGAAGTATGTCATGCAATTGCATGACGCGCACCTCGCAGCAAGAATGCCGAGGCATTCTTGAATAATTGATTAGTCTGTCATTGCTCCGGACTTCTGCAACTCTTTCTGTGTCCGCTCTGATTCGGAAGGCATAGACATTTTCTGCGCATCGCGGAAGAATGTTGCGGAAGTGATGATCATAACCACACATACGATATAAGTCAATGTGGACAGTGACAGGAAGCATGCAACCTTATATGCAATGACTACACCGATACATCCGAAAATGGACAGCATAATCGTTGCGGTACGGTCGTATTTTCCTTCTTTGATGAATTTAAAGCAGGATGCGTTCATCAGGAATGCACAGGAACCCATCATGATCGGGAATGCAACTCCGATGTTCATACCAAGTGCGCCAACAAGTGCCATGCATGGAGCATACAGACCAACACCGATCATCATCAATGCGCCAAGGAAGAAGTTAATGACCACTCCTACGACTAATTTAATACCGCTAAGTCCGGTTGCAGTGCCGACAGCACCGAATGGACCGACGCCGGCGTTCTTGCATACAAGTGCAACAGCCAGGATTACCAGACCGACAGACAGAGCGTAACGAACGGTTTTTAGATCCCATTTGCAGACGATGCCGGAACCAACGAGTGCGCCGATAGCAGCTGCGGCCAGCATGAGATAAAGAGTCAACGGATCAATGTCTACGAAAGTCATAAAGAGGATGCCCTCTAATGCAACGGGAATCGTGTTGCCGACATTTAATGTACCCGGAATAATCTCATCATTCGTTGATTTGGTGAATTTGAAACATGCAGACTGTGTTGCAAAACATCCGATACCCCAGGTATCCAGCATGTTGGTGAATAAACCGATCAGGGCAAGTGTAATACCCTTTTTGAAATGGATCTCGTCTTTGTGCTTGATCAGATCGACAATCAGAAACAAAGCAGAGCAGATTGTAAATGCGATCAAAACAATTCTTAGTAAAATTACTGCATTCATTTTAATCCTCCAGATAAATATACCAAAATATTGTGATAAACAGTTACCTGGCAGATGTCCACCCCGATAACCTTGGAAATCTGCCAGCATTTTTAATTTTATAACTTTGTCTTTTGTTAAACAATTTAAGAAAATTAAATGGGTCATTTAATATATCTAAAGAGTGGAGGAATTGAAGAAAAATGGTTATGATATAAAAAATATTGAATGGGTCGTTTAACATTTCTAATGTATGCGCGGTGGATGCGTCTTGCGTACTGGCTGCTGCAATTATATAATAGAAAAGAGTGTTACAAACAGGGAGCAAAAAAATGACAAAGTACGAAATGATTCTAAGCGTGTATCATACACACAGCATATCAGTCACGGCAGAAAAATATAATTATACGCAGTCAGCGATCAGTCAGGCAATTAAGAGCTTTGAGAAAGAACTTGGTCTTCCGCTGTTTAAAAGAACGAAAAATGGCATGCTGCCCATCTCAAATACAGAAGAAATTATCCGGGAATTGCGAACAATCTGTGATGCAGAGAACCGTATTGCGGATATCGCATCGAATCTGACCAGTCTGAAAAATGGTTATATACATATCGGAACGATCAAGAGTATTGCATATAACTGGTTACCTTCCATGGTAAAGAATTTTTCAAAAAAATATCCAAATATTCATTTTAAAATATCAATGGGAAGTTCTTCGCAGCTTCATGATAAGCTGGATCAGAATGAGGTGGATTGTATCTTTGTGTCCAATTATCTGCTTCCGGATAATCTGGAATTTTATCCGATGGATACGGATGAACTGATGCTCCTGACGGCGAGAAATCATCCACTGGCAGACAAACTGAAGGTGAATCTGACTGATATTAAGGACGAGAATTATATTTATTCAGAAGATGGTTTTGACTTTGAAGCGGGTGGGATCTTTGAGCAGAATGACATTCATCCGACTGTGCTTTACCAGTTAGATGATGACGTGGCTGTCCAGAAAATGGTATCCGATGGGATGGGAATCAGTGTATTACCGAAATTATTGCTGTCCAATCCGCCATTCGACATCTGCATCCGCCCATTTACGGAGCATTACAAACGGACATTGGGCGTGGCATATCTGAAAGACAGCGAATTGGATCCGGCGACAGAAGCGTTCTTGGAATATGTAAAAGAATGGAAATCAAATAAAGGAGAACAGCGAAGATAGGATGAATATCAGAAAGACCAGAAAAGAAGATGTCCCAGTAATTATGGATTTGTATGAAAATGCAAAAGCATTTATGCGCAGCAAAGGCAATCTGACACAGTGGAATGACGGATACCCATCGGTAGAAATTATCACAGAAGATATCGACAACGGTAATTCTTATGTGTTTGTGGAAAATGATGAGATCGTAGGAACATTCGCGTTCATCATCGGTGAAGATCCGACTTATCAGGTGATTGAAGATGGCGAATGGCACAGCAGTAAGATCTACGGAACCATCCACAGAATTGCATCATCCGGTAAAGCGAAAGGCCTGGCAAAGACCTGCTTTGATTACTGCAGTGAAAAGATTGATTATCTCAGAATTGATACGCATGAAGATAACCAGCCGATGCAGGATGCAGTGCTCAGATATGGATTCCAGAAATGTGGAATTATATATGTCAGAGACGGAAGTAAGAGAGTGGCATTTGATTATATAAAAGGATAGAGAATATGGGTATTCTTTCGTAACAGTAGCAATTCCATTGATTCTCGGTCTTTTATTTCTCTGGTTTGGAAAAAAACTGTGGAACAGAGCAGGTGAAAGAAATGAGGAATATCGACAGCGGTATACAGGTCATACCACACTTCGTGTGATAAGAGTGGTAAAGCACGAGCGGGAGGAGCATGATTCCAATGAACAGGCGGCGGAAGCTGTTTTTGGAGTCTGTTATGCTTTGTGATTGGGGCGTTGGCCATCGTGTACGCGTTAGTGCGAGTGTGGACGGTTATGCCATTATTGTGAGAGGTGAGTATGTGATTTGGGATATGAAGGATTACTGCTGACGATGTAGAAGCAATATTGGGAGTAAACGAATGAAATGAGTCTCACAGGAGAAAATCTTGTGGGACTTTTTAGTTATAATGAAAGCTCAAGATAATATCTGTATGTGCATAAAAAGGTAATCAAAGGTAATCAAACTCAAATGAGTAATAAAAAAGCGAAAAGCCTTGATTTACAAGGTTTCTCGCTCACTAGCTAGTGCGGAGAAAGGGACTTGAACCCTCACAGTGTTGCCACCACTAGAACCTGAATCTAGCGCGTCTGCCATTCCGCCATCTCCGCTTGCTGACAAAAGCTATATTACCATAGGCAATATGAATTGTAAAGAGTTTTTTGAAAAAAATAAAAAATTTCTTGTACGGTAGTTTTTCAAGGTAAACAGGGAACCCTGTTGCATTTACTCTGAAAAGCCAGGTCTCATATTGAAAAAGGACAGTATTGGGAATACAATAGATAAAACAGGAGGTGCAGATATATGTACGCAGAGGAAGTTGCAAAATTACAGAAAATTATAGATGACAGCAGCAGGATTGTGTTTTTCGGAGGTGCGGGTGTATCTACGGAGAGTAATATTCCGGATTTCCGGAGTGCGGACGGACTTTATCAGCAGAAGTATAGGTATTCGCCGGAGCAGATTGTAAGTCATAGCTTCTTTATGCAGAATCCGGAGGGATTCTATGAATTTTATAAGAATAAAATGATGTTTCTGGATGCAGAGCCGAACCCGGCGCATAGAAAACTTGCGGAGATGGAGCAGAAGGGAAAGCTTACAGCGGTGATCACGCAGAACATTGATGGGCTTCATCAGCTTGCCGGAAGTAAGAATGTGTTGGAACTTCATGGAAGCATCCATCGCAATTACTGTATGAAATGTGGCAAATTTTACGATGCGAAGTATGTGAAGTATGCAGATGGCGTGCCAAGATGTGAGTGTGGCGGCATGATCAAGCCGGATGTTGTATTATATGAAGAAGGACTGGACAGTAATGTGATCGATCGGAGTATTCGTGCGATCAGTGAAGCGGATACATTGATCATTGGAGGCACATCTTTGGTGGTATATCCGGCAGCAGGATTTATTGATTATTTCCATGGCAAGCATCTGGTAGTGATCAATAAGAGTGCGACGGCGAGAGAAGTGGGTGCGGAACTGACCATTTCTGCACCGATTGGGGAGATACTGAGTCAGATTACGTTATAATATGGTTGTGGTAAGTTCATGTGGATTTAGACCTTGGAACTCTGGCAGCACATATAAGAAAAGACTGGAAAGAGCAGGTAGACAGATTTATGAATGAGATGAGACAGACAGCGTGGAGCAGAGAACATCGGAAGAAGCCGTACGTGACCGCTGTGATATTGGCGGTATTGATTGTAGCTGAGATATTTATCCTGAGCGGCATACTTGGATATTTATTTGGAACGGCGGGAGTGGTACTTCATGAGATTGTGCTGGCATTGATCGGTGTATTAATGATTCTGATCATGCGGGGCAGAATGAAGACGGCATTTCCATTTCGGAAGCTGAAATGGTCTGGTATATTTGGCTCTTTGATCCTGTGGGGCGGTATCTTGCTGCTGACCAGCGTGGTGACACTTACGATGGCGTATTTTTTTCCGGACCAGATGCTGAATGCGAGTAATGGTGTAGATGAATTGATGTCTGCGACACCGATGTGGATCGACCTGCTGGTGGTTGCAGTGACACCGGCAATCTGCGAGGAGATTGCATTTCGCGGAGCATTACTGACCTGTTTTCGTGGGACGCGGAGCAAATGGACTGGGATTATTATCGTAGGATTATTCTTTGGTGCGTGCCATGGCAGCGTGTGGCGTATGGTGCCAACGGCGATACTTGGACTTGTTATGGGATATGTTCTGTTTGAGACGGAGAACATCTTCTATTGTATGCTGATACATTTTACCAATAATGCATTTTCAGTAATACTGACAAATGCGCTCGTGTGGCTGGAGAGGCTGCAGGGAACAGGAGCACAGGCAGTTGATGTGGCAACAGACAGACTGCCGTTAGCATCTGTTGGCATTTATATGATTTTTGCAACGATAGCACCACTGCTCTTATATATAGGTAACTATCTGATTCACAGGAGGCAGCCGGGATATACGAAGGTATTCCCACGGGAGAAAAGAGGAGCGCTGTGGGGAATGCTTGGTGCCTGCGCAGCTCTTTTTGGATGTGGGGTCTTTCTGATATCCGCCGCTGTTGTGCTTCAGGTAATGCTGGGGTAAAAAAAGGATTGCCTTTCTGGAACGAATTGCTATAATGGAGTATAGATTTAATATAGGATAGTAGGCTTGTGAGCCAGGCATGAGAGTGCCGATGGAGGATAAAATGAAGATATTGATTGCTGGTGATGGTAAAGTTGGAGCATCACTGACTCGGGAACTGACAGCAGCCGGGTATGATATTACACTGATTGATTCGAAGCAGAACGTGTTGGATAGTAGTATTGAGCGATTTGATGTGATGGCGATTCGGGGTAATTGCGCATCTATGGAGATATTGGAAGAAGCAGGCGTTAAGGATGCAGATCTTCTGATCGCGGTGACAAGTGCGGATGAAGTTAATTTGTTGTGCTGTCTTACAGCGCATGGTATGAATCCTGATATTCATACGATTGCACGTATCAGGAATCCGGAATACAGCAAGCAGATTTATCGAATGCGTGGGACATTTGCGCTGTCATTGTCAGTGAATCCAGAGAAGCAGGCTGCGATTGAGATTGAGCATCTGCTGAAATACCCGGGGTTCCTGAAGAGAGATTCTTTCGCAAAGGGAAGACTTGAGATTGTAGAACTGAGAATTGGTTCGGACAGTAAGCTGAAGGATCTGGCATTGAATGATTTGGATTCCGTAGCAAAATGTAAAGTACTGGTATGCGTTGTATTGAGAAAAGGCAAGGTAATTGCACCGGATGGTAATTTCGTATTGCAGGAAGGCGACCGTATCTTTGTTACGGCACCGACCGATAATCTGACGATATTATTGAAGAATCTGGGCATTATTACGCATAAGGTACGTCGCGTTATGATCTGTGGCGGTGGTAAAGTCAGCTATTATCTTGCTGAGAGACTGAAGAAGAGTGGTATGATCGTGCAGATCATTGAACAGGATTATGAGAAATGTCTGGATTTGGCGAAGCGTTTGCCGGAAGCCAGCATTATCCATGGAGATGCCAGTAATCAGGCACTGCTGGAGAGCGAAGGCATCCAGGATTGCGATGCGCTGATTACGATGACTGGAATGGATGAGCAGAATATCATCATTTCTTTATATGGTAATAACTGTGGCGTGCCGCAGGTGATCACGAAGGTAGGACATCTGGATCACACCAAGATTATCGAGAATCTTCCTATAGGAAGTATTGTGAGTCCGAAGGAGCTGTGTACCAATGCAATCGTACGTTATGTGCGTGCAATGCATAATCAGGAAGGTGCTGCGATTACGGTGTACGGTATCGCGGATGGTCAGGCAGAAGCACTGGAATTTCTCGTGGAGAAGGATACCAGATACTGTGGAGTGCCATTGAAGAACATTGAGACGAAAAAGAATATCCTGATCGCAGGTATTTCTCATAAGGCGAGGACAGAGGTGCCGGATGGAGAGTCCAGCTTTGAGGTGGGCGATACGGTAGTTGTTGTATCCGGTCGTGACGAAGTACTATATCAGTTGGATGATATATTTGAATAGGTGAGGAGACGTCATTATGAACTATAAGATGGTTGGGCGTTTTCTGGCCCAGATATTGACTGTGGAAGGTTTGTTTATGATTCCGGCGGTGATCATCGGCTATGTATGCGGAGAAGATAATGCCATGCAGGCACTGCTTTGGAGTATTCTGATCATTGCAGTGGTGGTTGCGTTTTTAAGGCTTACCTGCAGGCATGCGGCAAGCGGATTCTACGCAAAAGAAGGTTTGGCGTGCGTAGGACTTGGATGGATCGGTATGTCATTATTTGGTGGACTTCCATTCTTTATCGCTCGCGAGATTCCGAACTATGTGGATGCATTATTTGAAATCGTATCCGGATTTACTACAACCGGATCATCCATTTTACCGGCAGTAGAAGACATGTCCAAATGTCTGTTGTACTGGAGAAGCTTCAGCCACTGGCTGGGCGGTATGGGTGTGCTGGTGTTCCTGCTTGCGATTGTGCCGGCAGGAGGCAAGGGCAGAGGCTATACGATGCACATTCTTCGTGCGGAAAGCCCGGGACCGGTCGTTGGTAAACTGGTTCCTAAGATGAAGGATACAGCGAAGATCCTGTATCTGATCTATATTTTGCTGACGGTCATTAATATCATTTTCCTGTTGGCTGGTCATATGCCGGCATTTGATGCATTTTGTACTGCGTTCGGCACAGCCGGAACCGGAGGTTTTGGTATTAAGAACGACAGCATGGCAGGTTACAGTCCGTATCTGCAGAATGTGACGACCGTATTTATGTTATTATTCGGAGTGAATTTCTCCTGCTATTATCTGCTTTTGATCAGGCAGTTCAAGGCAGTATTCTTTGATGAAGAATTACGGTTATATTTTGGCGCTGTGCTTGGAAGTACGGCACTGATTGTGTGGAACCTGCGAGGATTTTACGGATCTCTGGGTGAAACTATACGACATGCGGCGTTCCAGGTGTCCAGTATTATTACAACCACTGGATTTGCTACGACGGATTTTGATAAATGGCCCGGATTTTCCAAGGCGATCATATTGTCGCTGATGGTACTCGGAGCGTGTGCAGGAAGTACCGGAGGAGGTCTGAAATGCGGACGCGCGCTGATCTTGCTGAAGAGTGCACATCGTAATATTCGTAAAGTTCTGCATCCACAGAAAGTGCAGGTAGTGCGCAACAACGGTCGTATGGTGGACGAGAAGATTGTGGCAAGCATCAATGCGTACATGGCTATCTATGTGATCATTGTGATCTTAAGTTTCCTGATGATATCCATTGATGGATTTTCGGTGGAGACGAATCTTTCAGCAGTGCTTGCATGTTTTAATAATATCGGACCGGGACTGGATGCTGTAGGACCGACCTGTAACTTTAGCGCATACAGCATTTTCTCCAAATTAGTACTGATCGGAGATATGCTGGCAGGTCGACTGGAGATATTCCCGATATTGATCCTGTTATCAAGATCTGCGTGGAGCCAAAGATAAGTGCATCACAACTGGATTTTGCTACAATATTATATGAAGTTTACCGTATAAACGGAACTGTATAGATACATTAATAAGGATAGTAAGGAGAAGAATTATGGGTAAGTATTTTGGAACAGACGGCTTCCGTGGTGAGGCCAATGAAGTGCTGACAGTGGAACATGCCTTCAAAGTGGGACGTTATATCGGATGGTATTACGGACAGGAACACCGCGCAAGAGTCGTGATCGGTAAGGATACCAGACGAAGCAGCTATATGTTTGAGTACTCTCTGGTTGCAGGTCTGACAGCTTCCGGTGCGGATGTATGTCTTCTGCATGTTACGACTACACCGAGTGTGTCTTACGTGACAAGAACCGAGGATTTTGACTGCGGTATTATGATTTCTGCCAGCCACAATCCATTCTATGATAATGGTATTAAGCTGATCAATCACAAGGGACATAAGATGGATGCTGATGTTGAGGCGAAGATTGAAGCCTACATTGACGGAGAGATACCGGAGCTTCCACTGGCGAAGAAGGATCAGATCGGACGCACCACAGATTACTCAGCAGGACGTAACCGTTATATCGGATATCTGATTTCTTTGGCAACCAGATCTTTTGAAGGTAAAAAGGTAGGACTTGACTGTGCAAACGGAAGCTCATTTATGATCGCAAAGAGTGTGTTTGATGCGTTGGGTGCTAAGACCTATGTGATCAATAACGAACCGGATGGTCTGAATATCAATACGAACTGTGGATCTACTCATATCAACGTGCTGCAGGAGTATGTACGTGAAAAGGGACTGGATGTAGGATTTGCTTACGATGGAGATGCGGATCGCTGTATCGCAGTGGATGAGAACGGCAATGTCGTAGACGGTGACCTGATCCTGTACGTATGTGGTAAATATCTCAAAGAAACAGGACGCCTGAATGGTGATGCGATCGTGACAACGGTAATGTCCAATCTCGGATTATACAAAGCCTGCGATAAAGTGGGCATGAAATATGAGAAGACCGCTGTTGGCGACAAATACGTATACGAGAACATGGTAAAGAATAATTATTCTCTGGGCGGTGAACAGTCCGGACACATTATTTTTAGCAAGCATGCGACGACCGGAGACGGTATCCTGACTTCTCTGATGATTATGGAAGTTATGCTGGAGAAGAAGATGACCCTTGGCCAGCTTACAGAGCCTGTACGCATTTACCCGCAGCTTCTGAAAAATGTGCGTGTTACAGATAAGAAGACTGCCCGTGAGAATCCGGCAGTGCAGGCAGCAGTTAATGCAGTGGCAGAGACGCTGGGCGATGACGGACGTATTCTGGTGCGTGAGAGCGGTACAGAGCCTGTGATCCGTGTCATGGTAGAAGCAACGACGGATGAACTGTGTGAGAAATACGTAGATCAGGTGATCGATGTGATTCGTGCAGAAGGTCTGGTTGTGGGATAGAACGAACGGAATCTGGAAATAATACCTCCTGTAATAGGAGGTATTTTTTATGGATAAATATGTACCGATCAGAGATGTATATGCGAGAGAAATCCTTGATTCGCGAGGGAATCCTACGATCGAGGTGGAGATACTGGCTGGAGAGAAAACCGTGGGGCGTGCAAGTGTACCGTCGGGTGCGTCCACCGGGAAATATGAAGCAATCGAACTGCGTGACGGAGAGGCACGTTACATGGGAAAAGGTGTGGAGCACGCGGCTGACCATGTGAATGCACAGATTGCGCCGGAGATCGTGGGGATGAATGTGCTGGATCAGAGAGGGTTGGATGAGGTGCTGAAGAGACTTGACGGCAGCAGGAATAAAGGGAAACTTGGCGCTAATGCAATTCTCGGGGTGTCGATGGCAGCGGCGAGAACAGCAGCAAAAATATCTGAACGTCCATTGTACACGTATCTTGGCGGTGTACAGGCGAGGACATTGCCGGTTCCGATGATGAATATTATGAACGGTGGCAGGCATGCGGACAACACGATTGATATTCAGGAATTTATGATCCTGCCTGTGGGTGCGCCAGATTTCCGGGAAGGTGTAAGGATGTGTGCGGAGATTTACCAGAGCCTGAAAGCGCTGCTTGGTCAGCGCGGCTGTAACACGGCGGTAGGAGATGAAGGTGGTTTTGCACCGGATCTTCCGGATGCGAAAGAGGCACTGAGCATGTTAATGGATGCCTGCAAAATGGCAGGGTATCAGCCGGGAAAGGATATGTTGTTTGCACTGGATGTGGCAGCGTCTGAGCTCTATGATGAGAAGCTGAATGCTTATGTGTTTGACGGTGAGAGCCGGATGCATGGACAGAAGGTTCTGCGCACGACAGATCAGATGATCGCGTATTATGAGGAACTGCTTGCAGAGTTCCCGATATATTCGATCGAAGATCCGCTAGACGAAGAAGACTGGGAAGGATGGGTCAAGATGACCGCGCACCTTGGCGGAAAAGTATATCTGGTAGGAGACGATCTGTTTGTGACGAATACCGAACGTCTGAAGAAAGGGATAGAACTTGGCGCAGCCAATGCGATCCTCGTGAAGATCAATCAGATCGGAACGTTAAGTGAGACATTTGATGCGGTGGAAATGGCACACCGGGCGGGCTGGCAGGCAATCATATCCCATCGTTCGGGAGAGACTGCGGATACGATGATCGCGGATATTGCGGTCGCATTTAACACGGGGCTTATCAAGTCCGGTGCACCGTGCAGATCAGAGCGTGTAGAGAAATATAACCGCCTCATGAGGATTGAGGAAATGTTGGGAAAGACAGCAGATTTTCCTTGCTATATGGACACTCCTGTGCTAAAATAATTATGTTTAATCCGCAGGAGGTGTGAATCGTGGAAATTTTGAAGACCGTATTAATGATTTTACTTGCAATCGATTGTATTGCACTGACAATAGTTGTATTATTACAGGAAGGTAAGTCGGCAGGACTCGGAACTATCGGAGGTATGGCTGATTCTTACTGGGGACAGAACAAAGGACGTTCTATGGAAGGTACTTTAGTGAAGGTTACCAGAGTGCTCGCAGTATTATTTATCCTGCTTGCGCTGGCATTGAATCTGAAGGTATTTGCATAAGAAGATGAATTTGGATGTAAGGCACTCTTGTAATAAGGGTGCCTATTCTTATGTGCAGAAGTTAGGAGAGAAGATGGACCAGACATTTGAGAAGAGAAAAAAGATTATATATGAATTTATATGCGATGATATGTATGTGCCGATGAAGCTGAAGGAGCTTGCCATTCTGCTGCAGGTGCCGAAGGAGCAGCGCAGTGAGCTGAAAGCGGTCATGGATGCACTGGAGGCAGAGGGCAAGGTGCATGTATCTCAGAAGGGAAAATATCTCAAGGGAGCAGGACGGACGCTGCGCGGTGTCTATCAGGCACATCCGCGAGGATTTGGCTTTGTAACGCTAGAAGGGGAGACAGATGATATCTTTATCCCGGAGAAGGAGACCAATGGAGCACTTCACGGAGATACGGTGGAGATTCTGTTAACTGCTTCGCCGGAAGGAAAGCGTAAGGAAGGTAAGATCGTGAAGATCGCGGAGCGCGGTACGGCAAAGATTGTAGGTCTCTATCAGGTGGCAAAGGGCAAGCATTACGGATTTGTGATCCCGGATAACCAGAGATTTCTGCAGGATATCTTTGTGCCGGAGGAGCGCGCCAAAGGTGCGGTAGACGGTCACAAGGTGGTCGTGGAACTGACGTCTTACGGTTCAGATAATGCCAAGCCGGAAGGTAAGATCGTAGAGATTCTTGGTCACGTGAATGATCCGGGCGTGGACATCATGTCAATCGTAAAGAGCTATGATCTGCCGGTTGAATTTCCGGAGAAAGTGATGAATCAGGCAGAGCGTGTGCCGGAAGAGGTCAGTGATGCAGATATGGCGGGTCGCAAGGATCTGCGTGAGTGGGTGATGGTCACGATCGATGGCGAAGATGCGAAGGATCTGGATGATGCGGTATCGCTTACGCGGACAGAAGATGGCAAGAACTGGATTCTGGGCGTACATATCGCAGATGTGGCGAATTACGTGCAGGAGCGGAGTACATTGGACAGAGAAGCACTCCATCGTGGAACCAGTGTCTATCTGGCAGATCGTGTGATCCCGATGCTTCCACACCGTCTGTCGAATGGTATCTGTTCGCTGAATGCAGGCGTGGACCGTCTGGCAATGAGCTGCATTATGACAGTAGATGCCAAAGGAGATGTAATCGATCATGAGATCTGCGAGTCTGTGATCCGTGTTAATGAACGTATGTCTTACACCAGCGTAAAGAAGATCCTGGAAGACCATGACGAGGAAGAGACGACGCGTTACATTGATCTGGTGCCGATGTTTGAGGAAATGGAGCAGCTTGCCGGTATCCTTAGAAACCGCAGACATCAGCGGGGTTCGATTGACTTTGACTTTCCGGAGAGTAAGATCATGCTGGACGAGGAAGGACATCCGACGGAGATCCGTTCTTACGACCGTAATGTGGCAACGAAGATTATCGAAGATTTCATGCTTCTTGCCAATGAAACGGTAGCAGAAGAGTACTACTGGCGGGAGATTCCGTTCGTATACCGGGTACATGAGACACCGGATGAAGATAAGATCAAGAAGCTTGCAATCCTGATCAATAACTTTGGTTATTCCCTGCATATTTCCGATGAAGTGCGTCCGGGGCAGATCCAGAAGCTGCTGGCGAAGATCCAGGGCACACCGCAGGAGACAATGATTAGCAGACTGGCACTGCGCTCGATGAAACAGGCAAGATATACGCCGGAGAATGATGGACATTTCGGACTGGCGGCGCGTTATTATACGCATTTTACATCCCCGATCCGCCGTTATCCGGATCTGCAGATCCATCGCATTATCAAGGATGATCTGCGTGGCAGAATGAACGAGAAGAAGATGGAGCACTATCAGACAATCCTGCCGGAAGTAACCAGACAGGCAAGTGAGACAGAACGCCGGGCAGAAGAGGCAGAGCGGGAGACCATCCGCCTGAAGAAGGCTGAGTATATGGAAGCACATATTGGCGAAGTATTTGAGGGTGTGATCTCGGGCATTACCAACTGGGGCATCTATGTGGAGCTGTCTAATACAATTGAAGGACTGGTTCATGTTGCAAATATGTACGATGACCATTATGATTATTATGAGGATAGATACGAGATGGTTGGCGAGCACACAGGCAAGACGTACAAGCTCGGTGAGACGGTGTGTGTGCGTGTGATCGATGCCGACTGTCTGACAAGAACCATAGATTTTGAGATGGCTGATGAAGGAGATATGGAAGATGGCGAAGAGTAATGGCAAGCTGATTGCCAATAATAAAAAGGCATATCATGATTATTTTATTCTGGATACTTACGAGACAGGCATTTCGCTGGCAGGTACAGAAGTAAAGTCCCTGCGTATGGGCAAATGCAGCATCAAGGAGTCTTTTGTAAGAATTGAAAACGGCGAGGTCTTTATCTACGGCATGCATATCAGCCCGTATGAGAAGGGCAATATTTTCAACAAAGATCCGCTGAGACCGAGAAAGCTTCTGCTGCATAAATATGAGATCAATAAGCTGCTTGGTAAGACCAAGGAAAAAGGTATCGCAATTGTGCCGCTGAAGGTATATTTCAAGGGAAGTCTGGTGAAGGTAGAGATCGGACTTGCCAAAGGTAAGAAGCTGTATGATAAGCGTCAGGATATCGCTAAAAAGGATCAGCAGAGAGAAGCAAGCCGAGACTTCAAGATAAGGAATTTGGGATAACAGACGATCAAGGATTCAAGAAAAAAGAGAATGTGCTTTTGCACATTCTCTTTTTAAGTGGACCTGGCGGGAATCGAACCCGCGTCCGAAAGCCCTTCCATTCCGGCATCTCCCATCACAGTCATTATACTGACATTCCCTCCGTCTCCCGCCTAATGACAGGCTGAAAACTTCAGTAGCTTCATAAAGTCTTCCATTCCCTCAAAGCTTTGGGAACGAAGTGCTCCGCCTCGTTGAAGCCGGTGACTCAGGCAGCGGATGACCCGAGGCCGACTGCTGCCAAATTAGGCAGCGTACGCTAAATTATTATCTGCGTTTAAATTTAAATAGAACTTTTAACGTAGTGTCCCACTACGGATGGCTTCCAGAACTTCTAAACCCCCGTCGAAACCAGTACAAGCCCGAATATAAAAGTGTACTGATTAGGCAGATGTTCTTTTGCGTATAGATTATTATACGCAGAGGAAGGGAGAATGTCAAGGGGTAAACTGCATCATTCCTGACATGATACATCCGCCTCTTGCTCCACAGGAGGCGATTTCTGCTGCCTGATTTTGTGCAATCGTGTGAGTATCAGCATCCAACTGGATTCCGCCGATGGCATAGACCGGGATGGATACGCTCTTACAGACATTTCTTAAAAAGTCCAGTCCCCGAGGTGCCAGCCCCTTTTTACAGTCTGTGACATAGACGTGTCCGGCGGTTACGTAAGTCGCGCCAAGTCTCTCTGCTTCCATAGCATCTTCGACAGAGTGCACAGAAGAACCGATCTGTGTAAAATCGTTCAGTTCATGTGCATATTCTCGGAGAAGTGGAAGGGGCAGGTGGATAGAAGTGCAGCCAAGTGCCCGTGCGGCATCCGGGTAGGTGTGGAGAACACATGGTACTTCATAGGAGTGACAGAGCTCCAGCACCTGTGCCGCTAGTTTTTTGTAGTCCTGTGCCGGCAGGTCTTTTTCACGCAGAATGATAAACGCAGGATGTGTCTGGCAGACCATTTCCAGCTGTTCCGGAAATGGTCTGTGACAGAGACTGCGGTTCGTGACTGCGACAACCTGCATTTCTTTAGACGTATACATAGTCGTTCATGACCGGCTGGAGATGATTCTGAACCAGCGCCTGATAGACTTCATCTACGCTTCTTCCGTCAGAGATCTCGAACTGGTCGTCTCCTTTTTCTTCAATCTCATCGACGTGTTCACCGATTCCGGTGCTGACTCCGGCAGAAATCTTGGTAGCCGCGATCTGCACCAGGTTATCCCTTACGCGGGCACATTCTCTGGTAGAGACAGTGATACTTGCAAATGGCATCAGCAGCCGGTATGCGCAGACAACCTGCAACAGCTGTGCCTCGTGTACATCCATCGGATTGATCTTGTCATTATTAATGATCGGACGCAGTCTCGGGCAGGACAAAGACATCTCAGCATGCGGATATTTTCGCTGCAGATAATATACATGCAGCGCTGTTGCCAGGGCATCCTTTCTGAAATCATCCAGCCCCAGTAAAGCTGAGAATCCGACACCGCGCATACCGCCCATTAAAGCTCTTTCCTGAGCTTCAAAACGATACGGCCATACACGCTTATGGCCCATCAGATGCAGCGTTTCGTATTTGTCCGAGTTATAGGTTTCCTGGAAAACAGTGATATAATCCGCACCGCATTCATGAAGGTACTTATATTCATCCACATTGACCGGATAAATCTCAAGACCTACATTTCTGAAATACTTGCTGGCCAGTTTGCAGGCCTCACCGATGTATTTCACATCACTCATATGTCTGCTCTCGCCTGTCAGCATCAGGATTTCCTCAATGCCGGAGTCTGCAATGACTTTCATCTCATGCTCGATTTCCTCAAAAGTCAGTTTCTTACGATGAATGTCGTTGTAGCAGTTAAATCCGCAGTACACACAGTAATTCTCGCAGTAGTTTGCAATGTAAAGCGGTGTGAACAGATACACCGTATTTCCGAAATGCTTGCCTGTCTCGATCTTTGCACGCTGTGCCATGCGCTCTAAGAATGGTTCCGCCGCAGGAGAAAGCAGTGCTTTAAAATCCTCGACCGTACAGGTTTCATGCTCTAAAGCATTCTGCACATCTCTTGCCGTATATTTGTTGTAATCGTAACTGTCCATCTCGGAAAGGACTTTATTTCTTATGGTTGGATCGATCTGTTCCATCCCCGGCATATATTCCATATGGTTCGTTCTGCTCGACGGATCGGTTTCCAGTTTATGTTTGCGCTCCAGTGCAGCTTCGCTTAACTTATCGGAGTCAATAAAAAATTGATTTTCAGCCATGATTTCGCCCCCTAGTCTCTCAAAAATCCGGTCAGTGGATCACTTGCGGAAGCGCCACGCTCAAGTACACGACCCAGTCCCGACAGATATGCACTTCTTCCAGCTTCAATGGCTGCCTTGAATGCACCCGCCATGGCCGGGACAGCCCCGACTGTTGCAATTGCGGTATTTGCCATAACTGCGGCAGCTCCCATCTCCATTGCCTCGCATGCCTGGGAAGGTCTTCCGATTCCGGCATCCACAATTACCGGCAGATCAATCTCATCAATCAGAATCTGGATAAATTCTTTCGTTGCCAGACCTTTATTAGAACCGATCGGAGACGCCAATGGCATAACAGCTGCGGCTCCGGCATTGACCAGATCACGTGCGGTATACAGATCCGGATACATGTATGGAAGCACCACAAATCCTTCTTTTGCCAGCATTTCGGTTGCCTTTACGGTCTCCACATTATCCGGCAGCAGATATTTACTGTCTTTCATAATCTCAACCTTTACGAAATCTCCGCATCCAAGTTCTCTTGCCATGCGCGCAATGCGGACTGCTTCTTTTGCATCTCTTGCGCCACTGGTATTCGGAAGACAAGCCGACGCCGCATTGGGAGAGCACCGCCGATTCGCTTTTCCTGTACGACGGCTCGAACCGGGTGCTGCTGCGCGAATCCCTCGGCACCATCCTCGAACGGCAGCTCTCCGCCATCGGCTACCAGCCGACCGATTCGATTC
>OGQI01001251.1_pt1 | contig 17794 bp, 13 predicted proteins | sample 1553171 | NCBI WGS metagenome assembly OGQI01 (sample SAMEA2579988, study PRJEB22360) | human gut metagenome | biome: human gut; feature: human-associated habitat; material: faeces | place: Denmark | collected 2008/2010
CGTGCGAGACGAGAAACAGCTCGTAAAAATCATGCGTGTGAATTTTATACGTCGCCGGCACACCGCACTGGTGCAGAACGCGCGCACCCTCACCGGTGTGCAGATTTTCTTCGGAAAAATGCAGAGAACGCTTCTGATGTCGGATTACATTATCTGTCCTGACTGCAAAACAGAAGCGGAAATAATAAAAAACTTTCAGCTTAACGGTATTTATAAGGGTACTGTTATAAACGGCGGATCGGAAACCGTTAATAAAATTCTCAGCGGAAACAATCCCAAAGGAAAAAGCATTTATAAAAATGCTAAGCGTACGCTAATTTACTCCGGCTCTCTTGCTCAGAACGGTCTTACTGCTTCGCTTATGAGTCTGCTTTCCGGACTTAAAAACCTCTCAGATAATTTTTATATAACCTACCGTGAAGAGTCGGTTAGAAAAACTCCGGACAATCTCAAAAAGATTCCGAATGAATTTCATTGTATTCCGATGTCGGGAAAAACTCAGTATACAATAAGTGAATTTTTATGCTATATACTTTACTTTAAACTTAATATTTCTAACCGTTTTATTGAAAACCGTATAGACCGCCTTTATAAAAGAGAATGGAAAAGACTTTTCGGAAGTATAGATGTCAGCTGTGCTATTCAGTTTACGGGATATGAATACGGCGTTATAAATATGTTCAGATGTTTTGAGGGAAAACGCATCATATATGTGCACAACAATATGACCGAGGAAATAAATTCAAGAAAAAATCAGCATTATAAAACCCTTCAAAAAGCGTACCGTGAATACGATACTGTTGCGCTTGTAACAGAGGACATGCGCCGCTCCGCACTGGAAATCAGCGGCGGAAACGGTGAAAATTTCACTGTTGTCCCAAACTGCCACAATTATGAGAGAGTACTGGAAAAATCACGTCTTCCCATAGAATTTCAGCAGGAAACGGAATCAAATGTAACTTTGGAACAGCTTCAGGATTTACTTGCGTCCGAAAAACTGAAATTTATAACAATAGGACGCTTTTCCGCAGAAAAAGCACATATACGTCTTATAGACGCCTTTGAGGAATTTTATAAAAGTCATTCAGAAAGCTGTCTTATTATTATCGGCGGCAGAGGAGAGCTTTACGAAGAAACGCTGAAATACGCCGAAAGCTGCAAAGCTGAAATTATTCTTATCAAATCAATGGAAAATCCTATGCCTGTACTGAATAAATGCGATTTATTTATGCTGCCGTCCAGATACGAAGGACTGGGTCTGGTTCTGCTTGAAGCAGACACTTTAGGCATTCCTGTTTTTGCAACAGACATTGACGGTCCGAGAGGATTTATGAAAGAACACGGCGGACTGCTCGTGCCTGACGATATTGAGGGAATACTTTCCGGCATAAACATGTTTGTAAACGGTAAAATAAAGCCGATGAATGTTGATTATGCACAGTATAATGAAGATGCGTTAAATAGATTTATGGAAATATGCAATCTAAAGTGATAAAAAACCAGTTTATTTGTTATAATTTTTGTAGATTTTTTCATTTCCTATTGTAAAATGAACAAAAATATTGTATAATAGTTAATATCTATGAATTTCAGCCGTTGGCTGTAAAAAATAAGGAGGAACAAAATGGCTGGTTTATCTACAGCAAAAAATAAACCGTCAGTCCCAAAAGAAAAATTGTCTTTCAAAAACTTTTTCAGCTTTCTGGGCGGCTGGTTTATCCGAAACAAATTATATTTTCTGGCGTTTGCTATACCTGTAATTATAATGTATATCGCATACGCTATGTTTAAAGTTTATCCTTTCGGTGAGGAATCGGTCTTGGTTTTAGACCTTAACGGTCAGTATGTTTATTACTTTGAAGCTCTCCGTGATGCATTCTGGGGAGAAGAAAGTATTCTATACAACTGGTCCAGAAACCTTTCAGGAGGCTATATCGGAATTATCGGTTACTACCTTGCAAGTCCGTTTACTCTTATTGTAATGCTTCTTCCAAGAACTATGCTGTTGGGCAGCTTACAGATAATGATACTTGCAAAACTGGGTACAGCAGGGGTAACTTTCAGTTATTATCTGCAAAAATCAAAGAAAATGCCTCCGCTTCAGACTGTTATATTCTCCACTCTTTATGCACTTTGCGCTTACGGAGTAATTCAGGCTATGAACCCTATGTGGTTAGACGGCGTTTTTCTGCTGCCTCTTATTATACTTGGGGTTGAATATCTTGTAGATGACGGAAGAAAGCTGAATTTCATAATTCCTCTGGCAATTATGTTTATTTCCAACTTCTATATCGGATATATCGTAGGTATTTTCACATTTCTTTATTTTGTTTTCTATATCTTTTCAGGAAGAAATGAAATCGGCAGAAAATTTAAAGCCAATGATTACTGGAAAACTTTCCTGCGCTTTGCCGGAAGTACAGGCGTTGCTCTATTGTGTTCGGCATTTATGATAATCCCGGTTTACAAAGCTCTTCAGCTTGGTAAATTTGAATTCTCAACTCCGGATTTCTCATTTGCAACACAGTTCTCGCCGCTGAACTTCTTACCTCAGCTGCTTCCAGCACAGTATGATACTGTAGATACTGAAGGACTGCCGGAAATTTACTGCGGTATGCTTACCGTTTTACTGCTCCCGATTTTTTATCTGAACAATAAAATTTCACTTAACAAAAAAATCGGATATTCCGCACTTCTTGCAGTACTTTTCTTAAGCATGTACATTCGTCCTCTGGACATTATATGGCACGGTTTTCAGGTTCCTAACTGGCTGCCGTTCCGATACTCCTTTACTTTCTCCTTCGTATTGCTCCTTATGGGTGCGGCGGCGTTTTCAAAGCTTGACGGAATCAAGGCTTCCGGTATCGGAGGTTCGCTGTTCTGTGTTATAGCGTTCCTTGCAATAGCCGTATCCAGAAAATCAGAACATCTCACAACAACTGAAATAGTTATAGCCGGAGTATTGGCTGTGGTTTACTGCCTTATCATAATCGCATTCAGAAACAAGGAAAAACTTATGGCAGTAACCGCCCCTGTTATAATTCTAGCCGTATCAGGCGGGGAACTTATTTACAACAGCTACAATACTTTTAAAGATGAAGATGCCGATCTTATATATTCAACTCATACGTCATGGTATAATTTTATAAACAACGGACGTGAAGTTACCCAGCAGCTCTATAATTATGACCCAAGCTTTTACAGAGCTGAAAAAACCTTCCACAGAACAGTAAACGACAATTCCGCTTTCGGACTCAGAGGCATCAGCCATTCAAGCTCCGTTATGAACGCTCCGCTTCTTAAATTTATAGAAGCCCTTGGATATTCAGCAAGTACATATTATACCAGATATGACGGAAATACACCTATTTCCGATTCTCTTCTCGGTATTAAATACTCCATGGACAGAAATACCGTAGGAGATGATAATGCAGTTCGCCTTACCAATGAATCGTATGAACCTGTTTTCGCCTATAACTATGTTGATGAAAACGGCAAAGATACTGTAATTGACGTTTATCAGAATCCTAATGCGCTGGCGCTGGGTTATATGTCCGATTCAAATATAAGATATGTTGAAAAGCTTGGAAACGGCAATATTTTTACAAGTCAAAATATTTTTATGAGTACAATTGCCGGATATACCGACATAAATCTTAATGAAGGAACATTTGACAGCTACCATGAATACTTCAAAAGAATTGACGTTGACCCCAACTCATTTATTTTAAATAACGTTACAACTTCCCCTTACAACACAGCAACGGCAGAACAGACAATGTATACTGCCGGCGAGGGAGATCCTACAGTAAATATGCATATTACCGTTCCGTCGGAAGAACCTATTTATATGTTCTTAAATACTGAAGTCCAGAAATCAGTTAACCTGTGGCTAAGTACCGAAAAAGATGAAAACGGTGAATATATTAACCACAGATTCGTAAGTGCATATTTTGAAAATCATGACTATCATACTATTAATCTCAGCTCATATCTGGGAGATGTCGCCCCAGGACAGGAATTTGAACTCAGAATGACTGTCGCACACGAATATACAGTCGTACAGGATTTCCAGTTCTACACCTTTGACGAAGAACTTTTCCAGCAGGATATAGATAAAATCAAGCAGAATCAGTGGAATTTAACCGAATACGGCGGCCGCCATCTTAAGGGTACAATTACTGCCGGAGAAAATCAGATAATGATGACAAGCATTCCTTACGAGGACGGCTGGACAATAAAGGTCGACGGCAAAAAGGTCGAGCCTATCTGTCTGGTAAAAGCGCTTATAGGTATTGAACTTGAACCGGGAGATCATACTGTTGAAATGACTTATACTCCTCCGGGACTTATTCCCGGATTCGGCGCATTGCTGATCGGTATCATCTGTATTGTATTTGTTTACAGATATGATAAAAAGAACAATAAAATTCTTATTGAAAGATACCGTGCAAAAATGTATCCGACTGTTGTTTCATCAGAAAATAAATCCGAAAATCAAAAATCTGAAATAAAAACAGTAAATAAGGGAACTAATATTAATACTGCTTCTGCAAAAAACAATTCTAAAAATAAAAACGGCAAAAAGAAAAAGAAAAGATAAAAAAGGACGGCTTTATGCCGTCCTTTATCTTAAAACAGAAAGGAAAAAATTATTATGGCTATGACAATAGTATATGAGGTAGGAAATAATTTATACGTTAATCTGACAAACAAATGTCCATGCAGCTGTACCTTTTGTATCAGAAATAACGGCGACGGCGCATACGGCTCAGACAGTCTGTGGCTGGAACATGATCCGTCAGATCAGGAAATTATACAAGCGCTGAAAGAACACAATTTCAAAAATTATAAAGAAATAGTTTTCTGCGGATACGGCGAACCTACTGAAAGACTTGACTCCTTGACTGCCGCAGCGTCATTTATAAAGAAAAACGACGGTCCTCCAATAAGATTAAACACCAACGGCTTAGCCGACCTTATTCACGGCAAACCTGTTGCTTATAAGCTTCAAGGACTTTGCGACATTGTTTCAATAAGCCTGAATGCAGGAACAAAGGAAGAATATTTAAAAGTCACACGTCCTTCATTCGGTGATAAATCCTTTGAAGCAATGCAAAGATTTGCTATCGACTGCAAAAAGTATGTTAAAACAGTTGTTTTTACAGTAGTTGACGTAATCGGCAGCGAAGAAATTGCAGCAGCTCAGGAAATCGCCGATAAACTGAGTATTCCTTTGCGGGTAAGAAAATACGAAAGCTGAAATCAATAAAAATGGAACGCCTTTCAATAAAAAAGCGTTCCATTTAATTTTAATACTTTTCGATCCAGAATTTCATCATTCCGCCGTCGTCATAGACATAATAATGAACAATATATGCTCCGTCCTTATTGTAAATCAATTCTGTAGAACCCTGCGATTCGTCACGGTTTGATTCAGACGGTTCCCCCAGTGCCCCTTTGACGTCATCTATTGACGCATTCCATTTTACGTTACCGGGAACTGCAAACTGAGGATAATTTGTCTTATCCTTTATTTCAACCTTTACAGCCCATATCTGACAATCTGCAAGCGGAACCTCTTCCTGACCGACGTTTGCAAATCCAACTGCCAATACGCCCTCGTCAACGCCCTCATGATTCAAATAAACATCACATGATAATCTAATCTCAGAATTCAAGGTACAATCCTCTAATCCATAATTAGAGGGGTCAAAGGACCAACCTATATCAGTAAGATCCTTGTAATTAAATTCCGGCGTATAAAAAACTGAATCTATACCAAATGTAAGCGTTGACCAATCGGCGGTTTCAGGATAATCAGTATCTGTATTATCATTACTATTCTGCTGAACGCTTGAGCTGTCAGAAGTACTATAGGTAACATAATTTTCTTTTTTCACTTCATTACATCCTGTAAAAGCAGCGGCTACAACGATCGACGCTATAATACCCGTAAAAAATCTTTTCATTTGGAATCTCCTTTAATCAATAATGTATAGAGATATTTTAACATAATAAAAATAATTAGTCAATAGTATAAAAAAGGTCGTTTTAGCACTTTATTCCCAGCAGTCCGGCAGCATTTTTATAAAATATTTTTTCCTTATCCTCCTGAGAAATATCCAAAGCGTTAATCATTTTTATTTCATTTGCCGGATCATCCCACGGACAATCGCTGGCAAATAAGATTCTATCTGTACCATGCTTTTCAATAATTCTTTTCAGAATATCCTGTCCGATTTCTCCTGCAATACAGCTTACATCAAGATAAACATTACCGTCTGTTCCGGCAATAATACGTTCAGTCTGTTCCCAACGGTACATTCCTCCCAGATGAGCAAGTACCATAGTAAGATCCGGAAATTTCTTATGAATTTCTGCAAATGCTTTAGGACTACCATGAATAACATCGCACATTGGATCATAGCCTCCGTGAAAAACGATCATAAGACCAAGATCAGAACATTTTTGATATATGGGAAATGCCTTCTCATCATCAGCAAAAAAATTCTGATAATCCGGATGCAGCTTAACACCGTAAAGCCCCGATTCTTTTATTCTGTCAAGTTCTTCAAGAGCGTCCTCTGCATCAGGATGCACGCTCCCAAAAGCATATATTTTGTCGGACATTATCTCCTTTGCCCAACTATTTACAATCCTCTGCTGAGACGGTTTCGTAGCAATAGGCAGAACTACCGATTTATCAACTCCCGAATTATTCATTATTTCAAGAAGTCCGTTTACTGTTCCGTCTGTATACGGCTTCATACCTGAAGTAGCTGTTAGCTTACTCATTGCCTTCTCTACGATTTTTTCAGAAAACGCATGCGTATGAAAATCTATGATCATTTTATATCACCCTTAACTTTAAAATTACCTTTTTTATAGTATACCTTTATAAAGAATTTGTCAATCATCAATTTTAAAAAAACTCTTGCTTTTTTTTAAAAATATGATAGAATATTAATAGAGAGTAAAGTAATTTGCTCTATTAATCGTTCGGAGGTGTTAATAATGGCATACAAAATTTCAGATGAATGCATCAGCTGCGGCGCTTGTGCTGGTGAATGTCCAGTTGGAGCTATCTCAGAAGGAGATGGCAAGTACGTTATCGATGCTGATACATGTATTGACTGCGGCGCTTGTGCTGGTACATGTCCTGTTTCAGCACCTGCTGCTGAATAATTCTATTTATAAAAAGAACGTCTTTATAAGCGATTATGAAGATGTTCTTTTTTATTTTAATGTCGAATATTGACATATTTATTAAAATGTGTTAATATAAATATATTAAAATAATGGAGGGATTATTGGTGGTAAATTCAGATTTAAAAAAATTGGCTGTTAAAAAGGGAATGAAAATTTCACATAACATTTGCTACGGCAATTTAAACGGCTATACTGTTACACTGAGGGATATTAACAACGGCAGAATGATAAGGGAACTGTACATTTCAACGGTTATCAACCAAGATGTAAAAAATAAGATCCTTGAAGCATTAAACAGCGCAAACGCTCAGAAGCAGTACAAAATAGATTTTATAGACGTAAACGACAGTTATATCAGCATAGGATTTGTAGTTTCAATGGGAATAATGAAGCGTCTTGAACCTTTTATTGACTGGTTTATGCCAATAGTAGCAGCTTCTGGTGCACCGGAAAGTATTTGTCCTGAATGCGGTAATCCTATGCAGGGAGACGAAGTAAAAAAACTTCTGGGCGGTCACGCAATCTGTATGCACAGTGCATGTGCTCAGGCACTTATTAACAATGTAAAAGCTGAAGAAGAAGAATTTAAAAATTCTGAATCAAATGCCGGAAAAGGTCTTTTAGGCAGTGTTATTTTCGGATTGGTTTCAGCTATTCCGTGGGCTGTCGTTTACGCTTTGGGCTGGTTCGTAGGCTGGCTGGGTGCACTTATAGGTGCAGCAATAGTTAAAGGGTATACCATGTTTGGCGGAAAAGTAAAAAAATCAGTAATTCCAATTATGGCTTTGCTTGTTATAATATGCGTTGTCTTTGCACAATTCCTCGGCGACGGAATCCAATTGGCATACTATATAAGTAATGGAACGCTTTATGGTGAATGGTCGGATATTCCTGAATATATGTCATTGCTTTTTGAGGATTCGCATTACATAAAAACTTTTGTCGGAAATATTCTTATCGGTATACTGTTTGCAGGTCTGGGCGTCTGGGGTATTTTCAAAACGCTTATTAAAAATGTTTCATCAGTATCAAAGACTATTGTAGATCTTGAATGATTATTTTAAAAAGAACGGTTTTTGCCGTTCTTTTTTCGGAGGTATTATAAATGAAAAAATTAGTTGTTGTTTTCGCCTTGTTTTCGAGGCCGGAGCGAAGGTTTGTGTCGTAATACGCCGCCATGGAGAACACCACGCCGAGCACGCACGCAGCGACCAGCAGCATGATCACGCCCACGTTATTGACGAACCAGCGCCGTTCAATGCCGGACAGGCGTTTCTTTTTCTTCAAAAAGCCTCACCTCACGCCTTATGCGCCCCACTTGTAGCCAAAGCCCCAGACTGTTGTGATATAAGTCGGATTTGCGGTATCGTCCTCAATTTTAATACGCAGGCGGCGGATGTTGACGTCAACGATCTTGAGCTCTCCGTCATAGTCCCGGCCCCAGACCGCAGCGAGGATATCCTCCCGAGAAAGCGCCCGGCCCGGATTCTGCATGAACAACTTGACAATGGCATATTCCACCTGCGTCAGTTTGATGCGGCGGCCCTCCTTGTCCAGCGTCCGGTTGCGCGTGTTCAACACGAACGGACCGTGTTTGAGTTCGATCTGATTGGACGAGCCGTCGGAGTCAATGCGGCGGTAGAGCGCGTCGATGCGTGCGGTCAGCTCCGCAGGACTGAAGGGCTTGGTCATATAGTCGTCCGCGCCTGTCATCAGGCCGGTGATCTTGTCCATTTCCTGACTTCTTGCGGTTAACATAATAATTCCGATCTTTTTATCCGTCACCCGGATGCTGCGGCAGACCTCAAAGCCGTCGATGCCGGGCAGCATAATATCGAGGATCGCGACGCCGACATCCGGGTTGGCCTTCAGCAGCTCCAGCGCTTCTTCTCCGGTCCCGGCCTCTACGACCTCATACCCGGCGCGCTTGAGATTGATGACCACAAAGCTGCGGATACTGACCTCATCTTCCAAAATCAAAACCTTTTTCATGCTGTTTCGCTCCTCATGTCTCTCCCGAATTCCAATCAATATGAATAAAGTGGAACATATCCCGCAGCCTGTCCGCAGACAGCTCCTCGGCCCACTTCCCTGTTCCAAGCTTCGCCGCATAGGTGATATCGCCTTTTTCGGCCAGAATAACCCTGCCGTCGGCGGATGCAGATTCATTTCGATTCTCTCCGGAAAACGCGTAGATCGTAAAGATCAGCTCTGTACGCCGCCCGTCTTCCCACTGCGAAAATGCATAGCCATGCACGCCGTCCGCCTCTGCGCCACGCGTGATGCAGAACTGGTTCTTCCAGCGGTCCGGAAGCTTTAAGAACCAGCCGCCTGAAAAGCTGTGATAGGTCGTCAGCTTTGGCAGGCTGCGTCCGTCCAGATCAAGGTTGTACCAGCTGATCGCGGAATCGTTCTCATCGGATCCCTCTGCCGACGGAAGCGGCAAAATCTGCGGCAGCTCGATCAGCCCGTCGCCGTCAATATCGGAAGCGTAGACATAGTAGCTGCGGACAGTGGAAACAGGGCTTTCCGCCTCGCGCATAGTGACGCTTTGGAACACGCCGTCCTGAAACGCAAACACATCGGTCACAAGCCCGTTGTCTTCATATGCGCTCGACACAAAGACGGCGGGAATGTCCTTCATCAGATTTCCGGTCAGAATACGCTTGACAAGGGACGCTCCGGCAGTTAGATACGCTTCCTTCTCGCGCTCCATCTGCCCGGCCTGCCAGCGGTAAAGCTCTGCAATGCCCTGCGGCTGCCCTGCTTCAAAGCGGAGCAGGAAAATATCCTTCCGGCCGTCGCCGTCAAGGTCGACTACGCGGTATTCCGAGTAATTGGCATTCATCAGCTCGGCCACATGGCCGTCGGAGTAGGAATATGCGCTGAGCGATTGCAGCACGTCGGTGGACAGCTGCCGCCCGATGACAAGCTCGATGCCCGGCTGGCCGGTCAGCTGGACGTATTCGACGCTGGCAAAGCTGGTGCCGTCGCCCTCGATCACATCCGTCAGGTGGTAATCGCCGTCCACACGGGAAAAGATGCAGGCTCTGAGCGGCCTGTCCCCTGCCGCCTTCAAAAACGCGATCGCTTCTTCCTGTCCGTCGCCGTCGAGATCGGCCAGCTGCACAGACTGCTGATTCGGGCCGGACACCGGCGCAGAATAGGCAGCGCTCTGGCCGCTCAGAACCGCATCGATTGCAAGCTCCAGCCGGTCATATTCATCAGAATGCCGCGGCAGCGTATATAACTCGTCAACTGTTTTGACAAAACAGCCTGAAAGCAGCAGCGTCAGCGCTGCTGCAAGCAGCGCAAGCCCCGCCCGTTTTCCGTGCAATCGTTCCAACTCCTTTTTCAACTCTTTATAGTATATCATGTCAGGTTACAAAAGTGTAGCGAATTTGTAAAAAACAAGACTATTTCACGACCACATTTTTTTCGCCGAGCTGCTCCCGCAACTCCTGCAGCATCCGCTCGTCCAGCGCACAGCTTCCACCCATCCTTGCGCCGGTGTCGGCAAAATAGATCACGGCCCGCGCTTTTCCCGGGAACATCTTGAGAATGGGCAGGACCTTCTTTGCCGAGCGCTGCGCGGAGCTTTCGATTTTGAGATAGACGGTATGCGCCTGCGCCGCTGTCTGACGCGCGGCCTGCGCGGCATCCAGATCCTTCATATCCCCGATCTGCACCACGCGGTTCACGACCATCTGCGGCGGTTTTTCGTCGCGAACGGAAATACGGCCATTCAGGATAACAGGCGAGTTTTCATAAAGCAGCGAGCCATATTGACCCAGGATCGTGGAGAATGTCAGAAGCTCCATGGAACCGGTATCGTCCTCCACTGTGACATAGGCCATCATGGAGCCGGAGCGCGTGGTCTTCATCTTGACCGCCTCGACGATTCCGGCAATGTTCACGATCTGCTCGTCCTGATAGGTATCGCCGCCGTTTTCAAAGCATTCCAGAATCTCACCGATTGGAACCACATCCATGCCGCGCAGCAGCGGCCTGTACTCGTCCATCGGATGGCCGGACAGATACAGACCGGTCGTCTGCTTTTCCAGACTCATTTTCTCCTGCACGCTCATTTCCGGGATATCCGGTGCCTGCACAGCTGGCATGGCAGCGGCGCTGTCTTCGCCGGACAGCAGATCGAACAGACCCATCTGGCCGTCGACATTCTTATTCTTCTGGCTGGCCGCTGCGTCGAGCACAAGCTCATAGATACGCAGCATCTGGGCGCGGTTCAGTCCAAAGCCGTCGCAGGCACCGGCCTTGATGAGATTTTCCAGCGCCCGCTTGTTGAGATCCGTTCCGTACATACGGGAGGCAAAATCCTCAAGGCTGGTGAACTTCCCGCCCTGCTCTCGCTCGTTCATGACCTTCTGGATAAAGCCGCGTCCGATATTCTTGATCGCCGCCAGGCCAAAGCGGATGCCGCCCGGCACGACGGTGAAATTGTCGTTGGATTCATTGATATCCGGCGGCAGCAGCGCAATGCCCATCGCGCGGCACTCGGCAATATACTCGGAGATCTTGACCGAGCTTCCCAGCACCGACGTCATGAGCGCCGCCATATATTCGCGCGGGTAATAGCATTTGAACCACGCGGTCTGGTACGCGATCACCGCGTAGCAGACGGAATGCGCCTTGTTGAACGCGTAGTTCGCAAAGTCGTACATCTCGTTGTAGATGGCTTCCGCCGTCTGCTCCGGAATGCCGTTTGCGACACAGCCGGTGATATTGCGCGAGGCGTCGCCCCGGATAAAGGCGCCGCGCTCCTTTTCGATGTCCTTGACCTTCTTTTTGCTCATGGCGCGGCGCACCATGTCCGCCTGGCCAAGCGAATATCCGGCAAGCTTCCGGAAAATCTCAATGACCTGCTCCTGATAGAGAATGCAGCCGTAGGTGACGGAAAGGATAGGTTTCAGCATGGGATGCTTGTATTTGACAAGCGATGGGTCCTGCTTGCAGGCGATCAGACGCGGGATCGACTCCATCGGGCCGGGGCGGTAGGCTGCGACGATAATGGAAAGATCTTCGATTGACTGCGGCTTCAGACCCATGCAGACACCTGTCATTCCGGTCGATTCCATCTGGAACACACCGGCTGTTCTTCCCTGCGTGAGCATATCCATGACCTTGGGGTCGTTGTCCGTCACGCGGGACATGGAGAAATCCGGCTCCGTCTTCCGGATATCGCGGATCGCGTCGTCAATGACGGTGATATTGCGCAGGCCGAGAAAGTCCATCTTGAGAAGCCCCAGCTCCTCAAGCGTTGTCATGGTGTATTCCGTGACGATGGTACCGTCGTTTGTCGCAAGCGGCACATAGTTGTAGACCGGCAGCTTGGTGATGACCACGCCCGCTGCGTGCGTCGAGGTATTGCGCGGCATGCCCTCAAGGGCCATGGCCGTGTCGACAAGCTCCTTAACGCGCGCGTCGCCGTCGTACATCTGCTTCAGCTGCGGGGACTGCTTCAGTGCGTCCTTGAGTGTGATATGAAGCGTCGTCGGCACGAGCTTTGCGACGGCGTCCGTCTCGGCAAACGTGAAGTTCATGACACGGCCCACGTCGCGAATGGCGGCTCTGGCTGCCATGGTGCCGAAGGTGACGATCTGCGCGACGTGATCCTCGCCGTATTTCTGCCGGACATAGTCGACGACCTCGCTCCTTCTCGTATCGCCGAAGTCCATATCGATATCAGGCATGGTCACGCGGGCGGGGTTCAGGAAGCGTTCGAAATAGAGGCCATATTTCATGGGGTCAATTTCGGTAATATGCAGGCAGTAAGTCACCATCGAGCCTGCTGCGCTGCCGCGTCCGGGGCCGACCGGGATCCCGGCGGATTTTGCAAAGCGCACGAAATCCCACACGATGAGGAAGTAGTCCGTAAAGCCCATTTTCTCGATCATGTCGATCTCATATTCCAGCTGCTGCATATACTCCGGGTGCGCCGTGCCGTACAGCTCGTCAAAGCCCTCTTTGCAGAGCTGGTTGAGATAAGAAAGGCTCGTCACGCCCTCCGGAAGCTTGAATTCCGGCAGGAAATACTTGCCGAACGTGAATTCTACATTGCAGCGCTCCGCGATCCGGACCGTATTCTCAAACGCCTCCGGCACGTCCGGGAAGAGGCTGCGAAGCTCCTCTTCGCTCTTGAGATAGAATTCCTCCGTCTCAAATTTCATGCGGTTTGGGTCGTCGACGGTCTTGCCGGTCTGGATGCAGAGCAGCACGTCCTGCATTTTTGCGTCTGTCTTGCGCAGATAGTGTGCGTCGTTCGTCACGACAAGCGGGAGGTTCAGTTTTTCAGCAAGCTTACGAATATGTCCGTTGACGGTTCGCTGCTCCGGAATGCCGTGATCCTGCAGTTCCAGATAAAAATTCCCCGGGCCGAAAATTTCCGCGTATTCACGCGCGGCCTGCTCCGCCGCGTCCAGATCCTCCTGCATGATCGCCTGCGGGATACGGCCCGCAAGGCAGGCGGAGAGCGCGATCAGGCCCTCGTGATGCTCCCGCAGCAGATCCATATCCACGCGGGGCCGGTTGTAAAAGCCCTCGGTAAAGCCAAGTGAAACCATATAGCTGAGATTCCGGTATCCAGCCTCATTTTCACAGAGCAAAACCAGGTGATACGGTTCTTTGTCAACGCCATGCACCTTATCAAAGCGCGTTCTGCGCGCAACATAGACCTCACAGCCGATAATGGGCTTGATCCCGGCCTTTTTCGCTGCGCGGTAAAAATCGATGGTGCCGTACATGACGCCGTGGTCGGTCAGGGCGATGGCGTTCTGGCCGAGCTCCTGCACCCGGTCCATCATGGAGCCGATGCGGCAGGCTCCGTCAAGCAGGCTGTATTCACTGTGGACGTGCAGATGCACAAAGGCCATGGCAGTTTTCTCCTCTCAGCTTTCGTCCGCAAGCGCGACAAGCTTGCGCATACGGTGGTTCATTGCGGATTTGGAAACAGGTGGGTCCTGCATGGCGGCAAGTTCCTGCAGCGTTGCTTCCGGATTATCGAGACGGAGCTTTGCCGTCTCGCGGAGCTTCGGCGGCAGCTCCTTGAGTCGTCCCTGCTTCTGAAGCTTCCGGATGGCTGCGACCTGCTCAATCGACGCGTCGACCACCTTGGTCAGATTTGCCGTTTCGCAGTTGACGCGGCGGTTGATGCCGTTGCGAAGATCCTTTTCGACCTTCGCCTCCATCACGCCCATTGCGCACACCGGCGCGCCGATGGCCGTCAGAAAATCCTCGATCATGTCGCTCTGCTTGAAATACAGAATGCTGTTGCCGCCGCGCGTCGTTTCCTTCGGGGAAAATCCGGCGTCGAGCAGAAGCGCGCAGGTTTCGCGGCTGACCTTATAGTGAGAGGTCGTCAGCTCCAGGTGGTAGCGCTTGGCCGGGTCCGTGACCGAGCCGCCGGACAGAAACGCGCCGCGCAAAAACGCCAGCCGCTCTTCGTCCTCCTCCAGCATCCCGTAATTGACGTGCAGCGTCACGTCTCTGGCCGCGCTGAGGCCGAACTGCGCAAACATTTTATGGATTTTTTCCTGTGATTCCATCACGAACAGCAGCTTTCCCGCGCTCTCCCCCGGCTCCTGGTCGAAGGAGAAGCCGAAGACCTTCTTCATCAGGCGCGGCAGGCGCTCAGCCAGATCGCGCGACTCTGTCGTGATGCGGACAAGATCCGCAGTAAACGCGTTGCAGTAGAGCAAAATGCCGTACAGCTCTGCGGCGGCTTCCAGCTTCCGGTTGATCGGCAGACGGCACAGCTCCTGCTTGACATTGGATGAAAAAGACATGACGGCGTTTGCCTCCTCGCTTGTTTCAGTTTCTGAATTCCCGCCACACCGACAAAATCGCGCGTGCCAGCGCGTCGGAGTTGTGGCGGATATAGCGTCCCGGCTCAAGGAGCGGGAACGTGCGCACAGCAAGGCCCATCTGCTCCAGATCCTCGCGGCGCAGCTCAAGCTGCGAAACGCCCTCTTTGGCGTATGGCTCCATGATCTCAGGCGGCACAGGCGCATCGTTTGCAATGCACACATCCATCACGCCGGGACCCGCGTGCTCCAGGATCGCGCGGACGTGATCGTCGGCGTCATAGCCGTCCGTCTCGCCGTCCTGCGTCATGATGTTCAGCACATAAATCTTCAAGGCCCGGCTCTGCCGCACTGCGTCTGCAATACCGCTGACCAGAAAGTTCGGGATGATGCTGGTATACAGGCTTCCCGGTCCGATCACGACGATATCCGCCTCGCGGATCGCCCGGACGCTCTCCGGCAGCGCCGCCGGACGTTCCGGCACGAGGCGCACCTTGCGGATACGGGAATTGTTGATCTTTTTCGCGTAAAAAATCTTGCTTTCGCCAAGAATGCGGCTGCCGTCGTGAAATTCCGCTTCCAGACGCACGTCCTGATTGGTCACAGGGAGAACACGGCCCGTAATGGCCAAAACGTCCCCCATGCGGTGGACCGCTTCGTCGAAGGAGCCGGAAATGCCGTTCATGGCCGCCAGAAACAGGTTGCCGAAGCTCTGGCCTGCAAGGCTCCCATCGGTAAAGCGGTAATTGAGCAGCTGCTGCATGGTAGGCTCCGTATTGGCAAGCGCCATAATACAGTTGCGGATATCGCCCGGCGGAAGCATTCCGAGGTCCTCCCGGAGCATACCGGAGCCGCCGCCGTCGTCCGCGACGGTCACGATCGCGGTGATATCCCTCGTATAGGCCTTCAGGCCGCGCAGCATGGCGGACAGCCCGTGTCCGCCGCCGATGGCCGCGATGCGCGGCTGCCTGCGGTGCGGCTCATAGAGCCGGATCTGTTCTGTAAAATCCGTCATAGCAATCACCTTCTGCCCATATCGCGATGGCTGAGCGTGGCCGCGTAGCCCTTTTTGGATACGAACTCAAACAGCTCCTTCGCGATACAGACGCTCCGATGCTTGCCGCCTGTGCAGCCGACGGCGATCACGAGATCTGTTTTGCCCTCGTCCAGATAGTTGGGCAGCAGGAAGGAAAGCAGATCCTCGGTTTTTGTCACAAAATCCAGCGTCTGCTGGTATTTGAACACGAAGCTTCTGACCGGCTCGTCCAGCCCGGTCTGGTGCTTCAGCTCCGGGATATAGTACGGGTTCGGCAGGAACCGCACGTCGAAGACCAGATCGGCCTCCAGCGGCAGACCGTATTTGAAGCCGAAGGACGCGACGCGCACGTCCATCGAATGCTCCCGCATTCCGCCCGCGACCAGATCGATGAGCTGTCCGCGCAGCTTGCCAGTAGAGAGATTGGACGTGTCGATGATGGCGCTAGCACGGTTGCGGACAGGGGCCAGCAGCTCGCGCTCGCGCGCGATGGCATTTTCGAGCGTGGAGCCATCCTTCATCAGGGGGTGCAGGCGGCGCGTTTCCTTATAGCGCTTGATGATGACCGCTGTAGACGCTTCAATATAATAGATCGAATATTGCAGATGCATATCGTCCAGCTTCTGCAGCGCCTGAAACAGCGCGTCAAACGTCATGCTCGCGCGGATATCCGTCACGAGCGCGACCTTTTCATATCGTCCCTTCGTTGCCAGACACAGCTGAGCAAACTGCGGGATCATCTCTGCCGGCATATTGTCGACGCAGTAAAAGCCGAGGTCTTCCAGATCGGACGCGGCCCTGCTCTTTCCTGCGCCGGACATACCGGAAATGATAACAAACTGCATAGTCTTCTCCTTTTACCAGATCCGAACCTCCGGCTCGAGCTGGACGCCGGATGCCTCCCATACGCGCGACTGCACCATTGCGATCGTCTTCTTTACATCATCAGCCGACGCGCCGCCGGTATTCACGACGAAACCCGCGTGCTTTTTCGATACCTCCGCGCCACCCACGCCGCAGCCCTTGAGTCCTGCCTGCTCGATGAGGGGGCCTGCAAAATATCCTGTCGGACGCTTGAACGTGCTTCCGGCGGACGGCAGCTCCAGCGGCTGCGAGGCCCTGCGCTTTTCCATCAGCGTGCGCATGGTCTGTCCGATTTCCTCTGGGTCGCCCGGATGCAGCTGCAGGACGGCCTTAACGATCACGCAGGGCAGCTTCTGATATACGCTTGTGCGATAGCCAAACGCACATTCTTCGCCGGACAGCGTTTTCTCCTCGCCGTCCATGGTCAGGATCGTGACCGATTCCACGACCTGCTTCAGTTCTCCGCCGTATGCGCCCGCATTCATATATACGCCGCCGCCGAGCGTCCCCGGAATGCCGTGCGCAAATTCCAGCCCCGTCAGCGCGTGATTTTTTGCGAAAACCGCCGCTTTCGCCATGCTTTCACCCGCGTAAGCCTCGATCCGCGCCTCATCCAAGAGGCGGATGCCGCACAGCGCATCCTTGAGACAGATCACAAGCGCATCAAGGCCCTCATCCGGTGCAAGAATGTTCGTTCCTGCGCCGAGAATATACGGCTGTGCGCCTGCTGCGGCAGCGCCTTGCAGCAGCTGCTTCAGCTCCTCCGTGGTTTTGGGGAACGCCATGACTGCCGCGGGGCCGCCGATGCGGAAGGAGGTATGGCGGGGGGGCGGGGGCCCCCGCCGCGGGCTCGCCATGAACA
>OGQI01001267.1_pt1 | contig 17698 bp, 17 predicted proteins | sample 1553171 | NCBI WGS metagenome assembly OGQI01 (sample SAMEA2579988, study PRJEB22360) | human gut metagenome | biome: human gut; feature: human-associated habitat; material: faeces | place: Denmark | collected 2008/2010
ACTAACCTAATCTCTTATTATCGAGATATTTATTACGCGACCATTACGGACGCACGGGCGACATTGAACACCCGGAACACCTGCATTTTGGGATAGACGTTGTATTGCGCCTTCTCCTCGTCGGAGAGCTTCTTGTAATCGTCATACTTGATTTTTTCCTTTGTCTCCTTGTGTATGCAGGTGAATGTGGTCAGCATCACGGGAAAGGATTTCTCGCCTTTCAGCACAGATACCCTTGGCAGTTCTTGTCCGTCCTTACCGGGTTTGTTGAGCCGCTGCACGCAGTCGAACGTACAGAAACGGGGAATCTTGTACCCTTCGTTCTCACAATGCAGGAGCAGTAGGCTCGGTATGGGACGCCTTGTCGTCTTTCGGCGATAGGTTTCCCCATACCTGCCTCCAAACCGAACGTACATGTCTCCATGTATTCGGCTTTCCGTTGGTAATGTCAATTTTCTGTTAAACATAGCTTTGAATCAGTGTATTGCATTTTTCGCATACTGCCAATGTCTTGCGTCCTCTCTTCAGCATTAATCTATTCCACTCCGTATCTGCTTTCAGTTTACAGAGTGTTCTGACATGGTGCATTATCAGTGGCACTTTATTTCCGCAAAGTTCGCACACACCGTTATTTAGCCTTTCTACAAGCGATGCCTGCGGCAGAAAATATGTATTCGGCATGTGGTCACATTCTGCAAAATCATTGACAGTTTTTCTTCTGAACCCCTCATTGTACAATACCCTGCACTTTTCTTGACCCTTGTTGTCCATATATCGGACAACAAAGTCCTGCCCTTCACGATAACGTTTCCATTCTTTACGCATGGTACTGTTATGTTTGTGTGCAAGAGTTTTAATGCAACTGCGTTTCATGATACCTCCGAAAGTACCTCCGACAGCTGAGATGTTATTGGCTATCGAATAGTAGTTATAGAACCCTCTTATTTCAAGGTTGTATCTGGCTATGATATCCTCCTCTTTCATGCTTGTTAGGAAGCCTCTGGATTCAGCCCACCATATTTCTTTGCCATTGACTTGTTTTATTGCCATAGCATTCATAGCGAGCAGTTTCTCCCTTGCAATTTCAGTAGGGACATGTAGCCTTACATTTCCGTTGAACATTCGATTCGTTCTACCGAGGCTATTCTTTACCTTGCTTTCGGAACGTTGTACATAAATTTCATATCCGAGAAATTTTGCCTTGTCCTGTGCGTTTGTGATTAAGGTCTTTTCCTCAGACAGCTCAAGTTTTAGTTGTTCTTGCATGTACTTTTTGAGGTCTGCCTTTATCGCTTCACAGTCGGCTTTACTGCCGATAACCCCTATAAGGAAGTCGTCAGCATATCTCACGTATTTTAGTCGTCTGTACTGTTCGTCCATGTCATTCCCATACGGGAGTTGTTGCATTTCTGTACGCATGTTTCTGATTTGCGAGATAAGGATTTTCCTTTTCTCCACGTCAATTTCGGCGTTCAGTTTACGTTTCAGCGAGTTTCTTTTGTTGCAAATACGGTTGTAGGCTGGATTTACCCGTCTCTTGTTACCCTTGTCGAACCTCTTGGCATACTCGTTCATGAACTTATCAAACTTGTCAAGATAGATATTCGCCAGTATTGGACTGATGATTCCACCTTGAGGTGTTCCCGAATAAGTATGATTGAACTGCCAGTGTTCTACATATCCGGCTTTAAGGAACTTTCTAATCAAGCGAATAAAGCGAACATCGTTTATTCTTTCTTCAAGTATGCTTATCAGTACGCTATGGTCTATGTTGTCGAAGAATCCTTTAATGTCTCCCTCGATGAACCATTTAGCCCCGACAAACCTTTTCTGAATGCTTGATAGTGCGGTGTGGCAGCTTTTGAAAGGTCTAAACCCATGTGAGGTGTATTCAAAATACCCTTCATATATGGCTTCAAGTATCATTCTTACCACCTCCTGTACAAGTTTGTCTTCAAAGGAGGGTATGCCCAACGGACGCATTTTACCGTTCTTCTTGGGAATATATACCCTCTTTGCCGGATTAGGTTGATATGTCTCGTTTTTGAGACTTGCTATAAGAGATTCTATTCTTTGAATGCTCATTTGGTCAATGGTCTTGCCGTCAGTACCAGGTGTCATATTGCCTTGCTTAGTGTAAATACGTTGATAGGCAACATAAAACATCTGTTCATTGAATAGATTTCGATACAGCCTTTCGAACCTGTAGCCCGAAACTTTGCTGTGTTCACATAAATTGTTTAATACTTGCTTTGGATTTCTCATAATGTCTCTCACATTATCCGTTGTTTGTATTAAAATTACCAACTGCTTCCCTTCGCCATGTACAAGGCTTTCCCTTGCTCAGACTACTACGGAAGCTCCGTTGCCATGTCGGGTATTCAGAGTCTTTACCCATAGCCTTTTGGCATCCCGATTTAGGCAATCTCCAGTTAGCACGCATAGTAACTATTGGCACGACAGATTGTCGGATGCGACTTTCGTTCTTTTCTTGCTTATCGCAAGTGCGTCGTGGTTGATACCTTTTGCCCATATTCCTAATGCTTTGGAATTGAGTACCACGAGAGGGCGTAGATATAACTGCCTTTCCGCCCACGCCACGCCTTATGCCGCTGAACTATCGTTGAACCAATGCAGGCTTCATCCTTATATCTGTCTTTCCCCCTCACGGAACTGTGTCGCATGACAGTTAGCCACACATTCCGTTTTACTGAAATGCTGTTTTCACCTTTTGCTTTCGCTCGGGGCTTATTCAGTTGGGAGTAGAACATATTGTATCCTATTCTAATCTCTTGCCACAGAGATATTTACTATGCGACCATTCTGGACGCACGCATCAGGGCATTCATACCGTTATACTCGCGCCCTGACAGGTTACGCGGCCATTGCAGTACACCCTCGGTAAACCACGGCTTGTGCCAATCTTTCTGGATGCTTTCGATTTTCTCGATCATCATCTCGGCAAAGAGGTCCAGCGCCTTATCCTCGCTGTTCGGTCCCTCCGTATTTCGCTTTCTATAACCGGCCATGACTGCTACTGATTGGAGTTATCCGATTCGGGAACATATTGCATCAATTCTTCCACTCGGCAGGAGATGTCCGGCTTCCCGTTATGTACCGAGACCGTCAGTTCGCCCTTGGCCTCTACCTTGACACCCGGTTGCAACCACTCTTCGCGTTGCCTGTCGAAGCAGAAGAAGCGCACCCACTGGTACTCGAAATTCTCATCGACCTTCTTGATGCTGAATGCCGAGAACATCGTGTAGGGTTTGTCGTTCCTGTCTTTCCGTTCCTCGATATTTTTGCCCACTTTACCGCGAAATGCCATATCTCCTTTGAGAAAATCCGCCGTGTCTGAGGCAACCGGATCGATACGGTCTGCAAAAAGGTTGAAATAGAGTTTGTCACCCCTGCGTTTCAGAAACAGCGTTCCTGTAATCTCCACGTGCGAACCGTTCCGATAACCTGATGCCTCCTCTTGGGAGCCGTCTTTGCTGACACTGATTTCGATAACTTCGTTTTGACCGTCTCGGTCCGGAATCGTGACACGTAGCGGAAAAGACAGAAACGAATTTCCTTCCTTGTTTGTTCTCGCCGAAGCATTGCGGCCTATCGTGCCGCATACCGTAACATTACATTTAATCATTTTGCTTTTGTCTTTTAATGATACACATATACCATCTGACAAACAGGGTCCTATGAATTGAAGTTGAACAGACTGGTGGCGGCCCTAATCAGGAGCACGTATCCTTATGTAGATGAATCCTGCTGCAATCAGCAACTGCACCCCCATGACGACGAGCGTTGTCACCCAGCCCAGCAGCAGGTAACAGAGCAGAATGTGCAGGACGCAGACGGATAGTCCGAATAGATACCCGCATAACCGTATCATCACGCGTTTTATCATGGCTTTCGGATTTTATCGTTTCAGGATTTCCGTCTGTCCCCGTTGCTCGGCCATTCCCTGCTCGAAATTCAGCGAGGCTGCCTCCGAGAGGATGACCGTGTTCAACAGTCCAGTCACACGCAGTCGTTTGGCTTCTTCCGAAAGAGAACCGTCGTTAAGCGTCACCGACAGGCGGCTTAACTCGGCAGAGGTCAGTTCCCGCGATACCTGGACGCTTCCGTTGTCCGCTTGCAGGACAGCCCGCCCGTTTTCCCCGATCACGAGGTCGCAACTTTTCATGCCGGGCAACAGCGATGTCAGGTCGATTTCCCGGCGGTCCATCGCCTCGGAAATGGCCGCCTTTTGTTCTTCCTCGTTTTTGCTGTCGATTTGCGTCGCCAGCAACATCAGGGAGGTAAAAGCGGTCATGGCCATCTCCACGATAGGGTCGCTACACCCTGACAGTCCCACGCCGCTGTCCTCCGAGGAGAGCAGTTTTTTCATCCATGCATCGGGTGAAAGGTTTTCCTTGGCATTCTCCGGACTTTTATATTTGGCGAACAGGTCGTTGCCGTTATGCAACACTTGTTGTTTGATGTTGCCCTTTTGTGCGATTTCAGCCAGATACGCTGCCGGATCGACGTCCCGTTGCGTACCGTCCGCATGAATTTGCCGGACACTGAAATGCAGGTGTTCCCCGCTCTTGCCCGATTTACCGAGCCGATTTCCGGCCTGTACTGTATCATCGGTTCTCACGAATACCTCGCCGAGGTTTTTGTAGGTACACTGTATTTTGCAGCCGTCCGCACGGGGGTATTCCACCGTGAGCGATTTGTTTCCGACAGCGACGACCTTGCCGCCTTGTTCCGTCGCCAGCACTGCATCGCCGTTGTTACATCGGATGTCCATGCCTGTGTGCATTCGTTTTGTCCCGTCCTTGGTGTCTTGCCGCATACCGAACGGTGAGGTGACGAAAAGAAACTCTTTCCGTTCCACCGGAAACGAATAGTCCACTGCATTTCCGGCTTCCCGGAGCGGGTTCTCTTCCACACCGAACCGCTTTCCCTGCGCTTCCATCTCCTGCATGACCTGACGGTCGTACTTTTGCAGCCCGTTCTGCTCGATGATACGTTGCAGACTGTCGGCATAATGCCCGCCCGTGGCATAGCCCGCCTTTTCGAGCCCCAGCGTCCAGCCTTTGTAGTCGTCGGGAGAGAGCGAGAAACAACGGGCATAGCGGTTGTTCTCTTTCAGGAAGCGTGAGTGATGCTCATACGAATCGCCCACACTGTCGTAACTGCAGAACTTCTCGTTCGGCTTGTCATCGGAATACAGGCTGTACCGGCCACCCTCGGCAATCCATTCGGGCGTGGCCTTGATACCGAAGTGGTTGTTCTCATTCTGCGCCAAACGGCTCTGTCCGTTGGAACTTTCCAGTATGCCCTGTGCCAGCGTCACGGAGGCCGGAATGCCGTACCGCCGCATCTGTTCCATCGCATAGTCTGCATATTGTTCCGTATATTCTTGATTCTTGTTTGCCATATTTCTACCTCCTCATGGTTGGACGTTGTTCGTTCTCTTCGTCGGTTGTTTCTGCAGGCCCGTTTTGCTGTGCCTTGGACATACCGTCACAATCCATCACGTATGCCCGTAGCGCATGAATTTGCTGCCTTGTTTCCTCATTGTCATGCTCGAATACCAATATGATTTTGTTTGCATCATACGGAACGCGTTCTTTGCTCGGAGGCAGGTTCAGTTCGTTCGCAATGGTCTCCGCATCATACATGGAAGCATAATAGTTGTTCCCATGTTTGAAAAGGACGACCGCTTCCGGTTGTTCTTCTTTGATTTGCTCATACTTGCCATACAGTTGTTCCGGCATATCTTTTATGGACAACTCTTTTAGGGATGAACCGGCTTTCTGGGCTTCCCCGGCGGTTTGTTTAGGATTCTTGTCTTTATCCTGCTGCTGGGTATCCTCTTCTCCTTGTTTCTTTCCGGCACTCTCTTCCTGCGTCTGTCCTTTGCGCAGTACGTCGGCGAAAAGCGTGGCCGCCAGATGGCATTTGTATTTGGCACGGTCCTCCGCCACCCACATGCGTTGCCATTGTTGCCGGGTGACGCTTCGGGGTTGTAATTTCTTTCCGTCAATGGTCGCCACGCACAGAGTCCCTTCTTGTTTGGTCTTGAACACGGACACCCGCTGAATCCGGTTCAGGTCAATGTCCTGCGCCCCGCTGCTGAACAGGTCCACTTTCAGGTCGGGTTGTGTTTCCGCCAGCGCATAATACTTGTGCGCCAGCTCCATGCGTACATTTTCGATATTGTCCATCGACTGTTTGAGGGTGGAGAAGAAGCGGTTCAGGTCGTCCTTGTCGGGATAGATACTGTACCCGCTCTGATGTTCGGGCTTCAGATACAGTGCCCAGCGGTTCTTGTCGTCCTGAATCATCTGTACTTGGTCGAAGCCGATTTCGTCCGCCCGTTTGACCGCGGGCGTTATGTCCAGTGTGGAGAGCATTTCCAGCGCCCAGTTTTTCAGCCGGGCCAGTGAGATCTGTTTTTGGGCGAAATAAGTATCATCGGGCCTATACCCCCATGCGCCGTCAGGATTGAAGAAACGCACGTTTTCGATCCCTTCCCTTCGCAAAGCCCTGCCGATACGGGCCTTGTTCATGCCCGGCACTTCATTGTCCACTTCCGGCGATGCACCGGCAGGGAGGATCACATCCGCCGATTTCGAGGACGGGTCGATGACAATGACAATGGTCTTGTCCTCCTTGTTCGGGTGTTTCCGGATCTCGTCAGCTACATAGAAATGCTTGGGTAACTGCTCCTGCATGTCCGAGGTCTGCCGGCGGTTGCGCATCGTGGCATATTCGATTTTCTCGCCCCGTTCTGCCTTATAGATTACTTCGAGGGCGTTGTTCACGTCGCTTTCGAGGGCGTCCACCAGGTTGGGGTTCTCCTTGAGTTCCCGGTTCCAGTAGTCCACCAGTTCAAGGCTTTTGTCGGACAGACGGGCGGGCAGTCCCAATTCCAGCATTTTGATTCCCGAAGCCACCTCCACGATTAGCCGTTCCTGTTTGAGGGCATCTTCCGAGGGACCCATGCCGTTTTTCATCACCATGCCTTCACGGGCCAGCCGTTGCTGGTGTCCCGTGGCACTTACGATTTGCCGCAGTGCCTCCTGTACATAATCGTTGTAGTGTCCGAAATCCCGTTGGCGCGGCATATAGACCGCATCGCGGTCTGTCTCGTAATGGGGCATTCCGCTTCCGTCCGAACGCACGGGCACGAGATTGTCCCGCATTTTCAGCAGGAAGTCGTTGAAACGGATATGCAATCGCCGTTCGTCGGCCTCGGAATATCCCCGTTCCACGGCACTGCCGTCTTTCAGCAATACCATATCGTATTCCTCCTTATCCACGTAAGGCAGTGTCGTTTGGTCGATATTGAAAAGTGTGCGGATCTCCCGGTTATGTATGCCCTTGTACTGTTTCTGCACCTCCTCGTCCAGTTTCAGATAGGCGTCTCGGCTGATGATGTCCTCCGGATTGTTGCGATGGACGTACTTATTCCAGTTATAGAACAGGAACGGGACTCCCTGCTCGTGCTCACGGACAGATGTGCCGCGAGCCTTGGCATCGCTGTAAAGGGTAAACAGGTTGGTCTTGCACCCGTTCCGGTCCGAATGCAATGCCATAAACAACCCGTTGAACGGGCTGACGGCGACACCGCGCGGGTAGAATTTTGGAAAACCTTTGCCAGCGGCGTTGAGCCAGTGGCCTCCAGCGTTCGATGCTTCGTTCAAAGCCGTGGAGAGCAACTCTATCTGTCGCTCCTCGGCATTCTTTTCTATCTGCGATTTCTCTTTCATATTCCAAAATTTTTGTCGGTTACGAAATGATATTACTGAATGCCCCGTGTCCGCACGATGGTCTCCTGTTGTCCGTTGTCATAGTTCTGCGAAGCCATCTGGCGAAGTCGGTCGCTTTGGACGAGCACGGCATTGGCCAGCGTGTTCAGCGGCAAGGCACCGGCACGGTAGGCGTCCGCCACCGTGGAATTAAGCTGCACCGTGCAGGGCACGTGGTCTATCGTGGCAATAAGGGTATTGCCTTGCAGTACCGGATTCACAATACGTGGATTGAGCGGCTCATCGGGATAGCGTCTGTACTGCACCTTTTTGTCGGTCGTGGCCACATTTCCGTTTCTCTCCGTCCTTTCTTTTCCCAGTGCCTCGTGCCCCGCCTTGTTCAGCAGGTTCGCACCACCCAAGCCGATAAGCAACATCTTTAGCATCGGATTCTTGACGAATATGCCCGCCACGATACTCGCTATCGGCAGCAGGTTTTCTTTCAGTCCCAGTGATTGCGTCTTGCCTGTGAATATACCCAATAGCATGTCTGGCAGCATGGCCAACACACTGCCCGGATTACTCATGACTTCGCTGAAACCTTCCAGTCCGAGGAAACGGGTCAGTCCATCCCAACCGTTCTCGTTGGTCTGTATGGTCTGCGGTTCTTGCCCGGACGGCTCTTCCCGTATCGTTTTCTCGGTGGAGACTGTGGAAACCTGCACTTCTTTCGCCTCTTTTTCCCTCTGTTCGGATTCCTGACCGGCTTGTTCCGTTTCGGTATTCCCTCTTTCCAAGTCTTGCAGATAGGCTTCCTCCTGTCCGGGAGCGACCACCATCGGCACATCTTTATACCGTTCCGCCCGCTTCCGTTCTTCCCCGGCAGTTTCTTCCCGCCACGGCATATTTATACTGTCTGTTTTCCACCAATCCATAAAATCGAATGTTATAATCGGTATCTTTTTCTGTAACTCTCCGTTGGCTTCGGCCAAGAGTGTGTTCTCTTTGGGTGGAATCGCCGCTGCTTCCTTACGGAATCCCTCGAACACATTGCTTTCGCTGCCGAACACACCCTTGCTGATACACTCCTCTGCAGAGAGCGTCTGTGTCTCTTCTGCCCCGAAGTGATCGGCAACGGCCGAGATGGCTGTATCCGCTCCGATGAACCGTGCGAAGCTCGCCCACGAACCTGCACCGCCCAGCATGACGGTATCGGCTGAAGCCCCCAACACCCAACCTGCTCCTTTTTCCAACTTGCTCGGACGATAGGCGGCCTCTCCGCGTTTCTCTATCTCTTCGGCCAGCGGCGAGCGGCTCAACGCCTGAGGCAACCCCAACAGGCTTGATTCAGCCGCTTTGCGGATGATGTAGTCCGCCGAGGACTTGGGCATACGTTCCTTCACCAGATGGTCTATCATCAGTTGCTCCACGCGGTAGTCCACGAAAACGTAGGCGAGGTCACAGCCCAATTCCTGCGACAGTTCGTCGTAACGCTCGCGTCCGACTTCCTGCACGACGGTATCGCGCCACTCTCCGGCCATGTAGGCGAGATCGTGCTGTATTTCTTCCGACGAGAGAATCCGTTTATTGCACATCTCGATGTAGTCCTCTGTCGTTTTGGAGTTCCATTCTCCCGTTACCTTGAGTGTTTGGTACGGGTCGGAGAGCGGTTGGCCCGCCGACGCCATCATGCCGAGTATGCCGCTTATGGAAGTCGAATACTCCTTCATTTCCTCGCCCTGCTTCTCGGTCAGGTAGGTTTGCGTCTGCGTCATGACGGGGACGAGATGATGGCGGAAATAACTGCCCATGAGGGTCTCTATTTCCGCAAACCTCCTGCTATGTTTGATTTCGTCCATATAATCAATATCTTTCTATATCATGTTTATCTGTTTCAGCAGTTGTTTCTTCGTTTGTTCGATGGCGTTGTGGTACACTTCCATTTGCTTGGGGAAAAACTCTTCGAGCCATGCATCTTTTTCGATACGGTCTTGAATGAAGCGTACCGCCTGTTCCCGTTCGATTTCCACCGAGGCTTCCCCTTCTTCCCTGTTGTTGAACCATGCTTTCGTCCACCAGCGGACTCCGGCGCGGTCGGGATAGACGGAGACAATCCTCGATATGTCGAAACTCTGGATGTCGATGTCCAACTCCGCCAGCGGGTCGATGAGTCCGCAGCCCGCTACAGCTTCGTCATGAAGTTTTTTTTTACCTCGCCGCCCATTGTGGAGAGGTACACCTCATGCCGCAGGGCAAGGTAGTTCAGGAAATCCGCTATCAGCAGGTTCTGAACTTTGCAGGCAAGCGGCATGGCTTTGCGCCCCAGTCCGAGGGGATTGGCTATGCTCGGCATCTGCTCGTAGAAATACTCTTTCATCGCTCCCATCGTGAAGATGTGGCGTAGCGACTGTTCCGTATGTGCGGGCACCGTGTACGCTCCCCGCTGCAAATCCTCCATGTAAAGCGGCAGAAAGCGGAGCATCAGCTCTTCTATTTCCCTTTGGTCCTTCTCGTAGTCGTTTTTTACTCCCGTTTCCGCATCGTAAAAACCTGCAGAGCCGTTGCCGTCGGTTTCCTGCAAAGCCTTGATGTTGCCGTACAACATGGTCAGGAACTCTATCGGGTTCAGCTCCTCGCCCTTGAATTTGACTTCTATATGCAGCCGTTCACCGCTCAAAGCCACCGTTTGTCCGGCTTTCACCCGTTGTCCGAATTGTGCGAACACATTCGACAGAAGACCGTATGTCACCTCGTACCCGCCGTAACGGACTGTCTGGCAAATGCCGTGTACCGGGTCGTTTCCCACGCCCGACACGATGCCACTGGCCACAGCCGACAGTATGTAGTACCGCGCTTTGAAGTCTATCCCGTGATGAAAGAACTTTTCTCCCGTTGTCGGGTGTACCTGCTCGCCGTAACCGAGCGACAGTTCCACGTCTTTTCCCCGCGGCTCTTCGAACGGCATACAGTAACCGCTGTCCGAGTGCAGGATCATTTCTTCCGTATATTTCATTGTGATATATATTTTTTATGTGTTCCTACCTTCTCATTCCTCCGCTTTGCGCTTGTTCCTCCGGAGAGAGTGTCGGCGTCTGTGTCCTCGATACCGTTTCCGAGGGAACCGTGCGGACAACGCCCGCATTGTTGCCGATAAGCATCATGCCCAGGAACAGACCGGCGATTTTACCCAGCCAGCCGGAACGTCCGAACACGAGGTACGCCGCCGCAATCAGTCCTGCAATGTTCAACCCCGACACATTGCCTCCTCCGAGGTTTCGCAAAAAGCCGCTGAGCATGTTGAACAACCCACCGCCGGAGGCTTCCCGCAGGAAGTTCGACACCCCGTTCAGTTTCGAGTCCGCGCCTCCCACAGCCTCGCCTATGGCAGAGACCGTCTCTCCGGCTTTGTCTTTCAGTTCCTTCATGTCTTCGGTCGTACCTGCAAGGGCATCCGTGGCGGATTTGCCGACTACGGCCTCACTGACGATCCGTGCGACACTTTTGTCGGTGGTCAGTTTTTCCCAGCCCACATAGCCGACGGCAGCTCCGGTAGTGGCCATTTTGACCGCCTGCCCGGCTCCCCGAAGGGTCTGCGAGGGATGCAGTACCGCATGACCGGCACTTTTTCCCGTCGCATTGGCGGCCTTGCCCATGCCTTTCATGGCCTTTCCGCCGTATTTCAATATCGTATCCCAAGCTCCCATATTTTTATTCTTTTTTAGGGTCTAACATTTCTTCCATTTTGCCGCCATCGTCTTTGGGCGGCTTTCACGATGTCGTACTTGTCCGCAACAGGGCGTGCACCCTCGTCGATTTCCCGCCAGATGTCGCCCATCCTGGTATATTTCACGGCTTTAGTCAGCCGTTGCAGCGTCCGGTTCATCGACCGGAGTTTCGGACGTATGCCGAACACGATCTCCATACGTTCCCTTTCCGTCATCTTGTTGTCCGACAGGCAGGCCGTGCGGATGTCGTTCACAATCTCCACGCTGTTCAATATCATCTCCCGGTAAATCTGGTTGCGCCGCGTGGAGAGGGCGACAGCCAATGCACCCGTCGAATGTCTGCTCAATTGTTTGGTGAAGTCGCCCATGTTGTCCGTAAGCTGCGATATTTCATGGTAGAAACCGTAAATCTGCGCCGCATAGCAGACAATCGAACGGAACGAGTTCAGGTAATTGTTGAACTCCCGTTGCAAGTCCGTCGTACCTTCCACTTCTTCTTTTGTCCACACATGCCCTGTGGTTTGCATCAGCATGACCTTCTCTTGGTTTTTCAGTTCCTTCTCGGCCTTGTTGGTATAAACCAGAATCATTCCCGCAAGGGTCGCATCGTTCTGCGCCTGTACCTTCGAGATACCGGCGCACAGCAACAGAATCCATATCGAGATTATCCGCTTCATCGTTCTTCGTTTTTTATTGTCCTTTTTTCAACGGGCGGTGGCTGCCGCCCTGCGCCAGCGGGACATGGCCAGACGGGCCACCTCGCCGTTGCTGCGATCTATCATACCCGCCGTTATGTTGTTCCACACGTCGTTCAGGGTATAATAGCGCAGGCTCAAATAGAGCAGATGCAGTTTCCGGCTGAATGCCGCGAGCTGGTCGTTCAAAGCCCACAGGGTTTTGCTCCGTTCCGCCCCCGTGAGCATGTTTTCCATGCCGCCTTTGGCCACGGCATCGTTCAGCAGCGTGAACACGGAGACCAGTTCCGTCGCTGTCTCGATATAGAGGTTGTTCATGTTCATGCTGGCGACGATACCCTGCGGGTTGTTCCGTATCGCTTTGCCCAATTTTTCCAGTGTGAGGAAAATCCGTACACCGTCATTATAGAGGTGCGTGCAGGCTTTCAGCGACGAGGCATAGCCGCTCGCCGTCTTGAGGTAGCTGTTGTACTGTTTCTCCCACTCGTGTATGCGATTGAACTCTGCTGCGATACTGTTTTGCATCAAGGCGGTCTGCGTCTGTCCTTTGATTTGTTTGTCTATCTGGCCGTTAATCAATTCATTGCCCTCGGCCAACGCCGCCCATTCCAGCGGGTTTGAGGCGGCAATCTGCGCCTTGGCCAGTTGCGGAAGCAGACCGGCAAGTATCAAGACCGCCCATATACTAATGATTCGTAATCTCATAGATTCCCTTTTTTCGTTTATTGATTTCCACACGTTCACGGATAATCGCCACGATGTCGTTTCCGCATCGGACGCCGATAAGGTCGAGCCTTGGCGTGTTCCGGTCCATCGAGAGAATGCGAACCGTCTTTAACCCGCAAATCTGTTGCAGGAGGCTCTGGTGTTCTTGAAAGTCCACGATACGGTACAGTTCCATGTAGTCCACCCTGCGTATGAAAATGCCGTGTTCGCTGACAAGCTGTTCTTCGCCGACCCTGTAACGTATCCGACGCAGGTAGATGAAGCGATACAGCAACACGAGGAGCAGAAATAAGGAAACGATTCTCGCCATACTGCTCAACGGCAGACCTTCCATGCCGCCGTACACCAGCCCCGCCATGCACACGAACATCAGCGGCAGTTCGTCGATGACGAATTGCCCGGTATGCGGCCGCAGAAGGATATTCCGCTCGTCTTGTATGGAATGCTGCATAGTCATCGGCGAAAATGTGTTTGTCGTTCTTGTTCAGGTTCTTCCTCTCTGACCGACTCTTCACGGACCGATTCTTGCTGTTGCTCTGCCAGCAATTGTTCATTCCAGCCTGTATAGCGACAGTCCGGCATTTCACGGGAAATGGCGACATCATGCTCCTTGTCGATACCGAGAAAATCCTGTAATTTCTCACGGAACTCACGGTAACACTTCCTCATGGTATCTATTTGGTCCTGCACATCTTCCGGGGCACACAACCTGCTCGAACTCATTGATATGGCTTCTTCCCGTTCGGCATCGAATCGTATGCAGCTCTCTTGCAAGCCGCCTTTGGGCAACAGATAAAATTCTCCTTCGTCCAGATCATTGCCGTCCGGTATGGAATCGAGATATGGTTTCCGCTCCGGTGTCTCCTCGATGGTGGAGCGTATCGTGCGGCAGATTTCCTTTTGCAGGGTTTGGGCAAACTTCCACCCCTCCCGACCGGTGTCGAAACAGATATGCTGCCGGGCCGGGATCGTAAGCTCAAGCACGCCTCGCATCTGTTTCTCGGTAGGTTCGCCGCCCGTTGAGACGAAGACCGCCTTTCGTAGCTCTTGGTTTTTCGCCTGATGAAGCTGGTAGTAGGCCATTGCCTCGCTGGCACTCTCGAACCAGTAGATATGCTTGGCTTCCGAAAGAGCTGTCCGGGCAGGACTGGCAATCCATACACCTTCCCCCGAATGGTTGCCCTCGGTCATGTCGTCGTAGCTGGAGTTACCGTCCGTGTAGGCGTGTCCTCGCTTCTCGAATCCTACGATCTTATCCGCATCTTCGGGTAACGTCATCGGAAAGGCGAGGCAAGTGCGCCTCTGACCGTCCTCGCTGTGTCGGGTCGCCAGACAGAAGTCCCGGTGAAAGGTTTGCTGCGTACAGAGGTCGATACCCCTTTTCTCGAAATAGGGTGCAAACTTCTCCTGCGTACCCCTGTCCTGCGGATCGAACTTCTGAATGTTGTAGTCCGCAATGTCGAACGGTCGGGTGTCCCGCTGGGGTTGTCCTGTGCGGGTTTCCTGTTCGGGAATAGGGTAATGCAGAAGGCGGTAGCATACGAGTTCCACCAGCCGATCCGGATTTATGCCCTCATGGTATTCTGCAAAAAGATGCGGGTGTTCCTTGATGAACGAAACGACGTTGTATTCCTTCTGCCGGGGTGGCTGGCAACAGCACTTCCCATGCTGTGTGATGACGAACTTGTCGCCCCGGATACGCTTTCCCTCACTGTCCGTGCGGATAAACGAAGAGAGACGCAAACCGAAGCGTCGGTTCTGGCGATAACCGGCATCGAGCAGTACATCCCGGATGTCGAGCCTTTGCAAAAAATCGTCATGTGTCAGTTCTTTGTCATTCATTGTCTTCTCTTTTGTTGTTTCATGTGGGGTGTGCCGCATTGTCATCGGTGGAAACGTGCTTGCCGTTCCTGTTCGGGTTCTTCTCTTCTGGCCGGCTCTTCGTGAACTGATTCTTGCAGCTTGGCTTTTGCCAAGAGCTGTTCGTTCCAGTCCTTATAGCCTTTGTCAGCGGGCTCGTACACGATAAGGTCGGTGCTGTCCTCGCCGGGAGCGGGAAGATTACGGATCGCATCCTCTATGGCCATGATATTTTGTCTCATGCCCTCCAGCGTTTCCTCACTGGCCGAACCCTCGGCAAGAGCCATCTCGTACTCATCTTGGCACACCATGCTCATCTCCTGCAAATATCCGTCGCCGATTGTCCGATAGTCAAGCGTACCATCTTCCCGATAGATTTCTTTGGGACGTAAAAGCGTGCCGACTATCCTGTGAAAGTCGAAGGGTTCGAGTTTTACTTCGTAGTTTTGGTTCTCCTCGCCACTGATACGGACCAGCAGTTTGTCGTCTTTCGTCACGTTACTGGTGAATGTCTTGCCCGCATGGGTGAGCGCGAAGTTGATGGCGAAGATCTGCCCGGCACGGTCCCCGTCGAAGCAGAGATGGTGGTAAGCGTGTGGAGTGGCCTCTATCATGGCTTTGAACTGTTGCTGGCTCGGTGCTCCGCCAGTAGAGACGAACACTCCCTTTCTAAGTTCCTTGTCCCATTTCTGGTTAAGCTGGTAATAAGCCATTGCGTCGTAGGCACTCTCGAACCAATAGATACGCTTGGCTTCCGCAAGTGGGGTCTTGGCAGGGCTGGCAATCCACAGCCCCTCGCTCGAATTGCTGCCCTCGGCCTTGCCTTTGTAGCTGCCGCTTCCGTCCATTCTTGCACGTCCCCGTTCTTCGAAGCCCACGACCGTACCGTCGCCTTTGGGCAAGGTCAGCGGAAAAGCGAGATTGGTGTATGCCGCACCGTCCTCACGATGTTTCGTCGCCAGACAGAAGTGGCGGTGGAAGGCATATTGCGTGTAGAGGTCGATACCCCGGCTCTTGAAATAAGGATAGAACTTCTTCTGTGTCTCCCGGTCCTGCGGGTTGAACTTGTGCAGGTCGTAGTTTGCGATGTCGAACGGGCGGATGTCCCGCTTGGGCTGTATAATCCGCGTTGTCCGGTCCTCGATAGGATGGTTCAGCAGCCGGTTGCACACGAGGTTCACCAGTCGGTCGGGGGACATGCCCACACGGTATTCCGTGAAGAACTGCGGGTGCTCCTTGATGAACGAGATGATGTTATAGACTTTCTGCTGCTGGGCTTGGAAGCAGCATTTTCCCTGTTGCGTCACGATGAACTTGTCGCCGCGGATACGCCGTCCCTCGCTGTCTATACGAACATACGAGGGATAGCGCAGGCCGTCGCGCCGGTTCAGGTGGTAGCCCGCGTCAATCAGCACGTCCTGAATGTTCAGCCTTTGCAGGAAGTCGTCGTAGGTAAGGTCTCCTTCTCTCATAGTTGTCTTTATCTCCCTCTTCTCATATCGTTAATATCCTGATTCATCTGTGCCTCGAAATTGCGTATGGCCACGTCTCTCGGCGTATCGACACCGGGTTTGAAATACGGGTGTGGCGGGCCACCGAAACGCTCGCCGTAGAACTCCGGACCGTGATGATGATGCCGCAAGCCGTGGACGACGCCCGCCGTGATGACCGTTCCCGCTGTGAGGGCGGCGAAAATTTTCACGCCGAGACTGCGCTGCGCTTCCGGCCGCATCTTCATGTCCACCTCGCTGAATATCTTCGAAAAGATTTTCATGCGATGGTAGTCATCGACCGCAAGGAATTTATCGTAATCCTTCTGGCTGATCTCGTGAGTGATGACTTGCCCGTCGATGACGGCCGTCATCTTGTACTTGCCCTCTATGGGGGATGGATGTACGGCTATTTCGCCGACCTCGACCTCCCTGCCGTGCCGTTCTTCCCGATACCAGCCCTTGCGCTCGTCGAGCACGGAAATATCCCGTCCATCGACGGAAGCGGTTGCGCCATACGGCATCTCCTGCCGGAGCTGGTTTTCCAGAGGGGAGAGGATTTCCTGCTCCTGTTGCTGGCGTTGCGTCAGTTCCTCCTGCACTTCGGGGTGCAAGCCGAGGGCGATACGCCGCTCGCTGTCGAGGACTTCCACCGTTACCGGGTCGGCGAAGTCCTCGCCGATGATGCGGTTCAGTGTCTCCAGCCGCCTTTCGACGGGGTGTTCCTCGATGGAGCCGGAGGTCAGCGCGGCCGTCTCTTCTTCCGTCAGGTCGTAGACCATATCGGCCGCGACACGCTCCGACTGTACGGTCAGCGTCCGCCGCTCCGCATCCACGATCAGCCCGTGCGAGGCGAGGCACTCCAGCCATTTCTCGTTGGAGAAATAGACCGGCGAGGCGATCAGCTCCTTGTAGGGCCGGGCCGGTTCCCCGCTGCGCGGGATGCCCGCCATCGGTTCGATGACCGCCTCCAACTGTCGCAATACGTCTTGCTGCACGGGGGCTGCCTGCGGCTGCCTGTCGCCTTTGTAGTAGAATCCGTATCCGCCCGACTGCATCTCGCCGGGCTTCATGCGCCCGTCCCATCGTTCGGGAACGGTGTACGGTCCCGGATAGAAGAGCCGCCCGCCGACCCGCCGCAGGTGGAAGCCCCATTGGTGGCGCGGCGTCCAGCCCAGAAACGGCGGGGGCATGCCCAACCGTCCCAGCCGTCCGTACTCGCCGATGCCTATGCGGTAGCCGTGCAGCCCCATGGCTACGCGGCCGTTGGCGTTGCGGGCATGGACGAAATCCTTGGGCAGGTAGAAATCTTTCGACAGGATACCCGTCAGCACGTTGTAGGCTTTCTTGTTGGCCGTGAGCGTCCCCCAGTCCGTGAGCGCGAGCATCTGCCGCTCGGTGATCGGGTAACTCAGCAGCGGCGAGTCGTGCCCCTGCACGAGCAGCCGGTAGCCCCC
>OGQI01001270.1_pt1 | contig 17669 bp, 20 predicted proteins | sample 1553171 | NCBI WGS metagenome assembly OGQI01 (sample SAMEA2579988, study PRJEB22360) | human gut metagenome | biome: human gut; feature: human-associated habitat; material: faeces | place: Denmark | collected 2008/2010
AGGCAGCCTCCCTATGAGTTAAATTTTCATTCCGCAGGCTTTATCCTGCTCTCTCTTTTCCTCTATGGCTTCCTTGAGAATCATATCTTTGACCTTCATCAGGCGGGTCTGGTTTCCACGCTCGTTCTCATCAAGCTTCATCATTATATACTTGATAGTCATTTCCAGCTGTGGTATCTTGACGTATTCGAGGGCGTTGACCCTTCTTCTCGTCTTCTCCAGCTCGGCAGCCAGCATGGCTCCTTCTCTTCGGCGGCCAAGTCCAGCATGGCAGGCAGGGCTCTTGCAAGTCCCGCTATGGCCGCGTCCAGCTCTCCGGAAGTACTTGCAAAACCGTACGGATAAATATCAGAAGAGTCTTCCGCCGTAGTCTCAAAGGAGAACTGAGGCACGTCTACGCTCATGACATTTTTGCCTGTGACGGAAAGATCCACCCCCTGCTTAGGAAACATCAAGGCCTCTTCCATCACTTCTTGACTCATCACGGCGCTGGCCACCGAGAAGCTCTCGTATACACGGGAAAGCTCCTGCTCCACCTCTTCGCGGAGCCTCTTGTTTTCACGGGCCAGCTCCAGAAAGCCTTTCATCAGCTGGTCTCGCTTGTCTTTCATCAGCTTGTGGCCTCGCCTTGCCGTTACCAGACGGCGTTTGAGGGTCGTAAGCATCATTCTGGTAGGATTCACATTTAATCTTTCCATAATTTCTCCTTACTTGCCGAGATATTTTTCGATGTACTCGTCTCTTATCCTCTTCAGCTCGCTCTTAGGCAGCATCTCCAGCAGCTTCCAGCCTATATTCAGAGTCTCTTCTATGGTCCTGTCGGTCTCGTAGCCCTGAGATACGTATTGCTTCTCAAAGGCCTGAGAGAATCTGGCGTATTTCAGGTCGGTTTCGGTGAGGGCCGCCTCTCCCAGAATCGTCACCAGCTCCAAGGCCTCCTTACCTTTGGCGTAGGCCGCGAAAAGCTGGTTCATGGTGTCGGCGTGGTCTTCTCTTGTCTTGTCCTTGCCTATTCCCTTGTCTTTCAGTCTGGAAAGGGAAGGCAGCACGTCTATCGGCGGCTTGATGCCCTTTCTGTATAGCTCTCTGGAAAGGATTATCTGTCCCTCGGTGATGTATCCCGTCAAGTCAGGTATCGGATGGGTCTTGTCATCCTCCGGCATGGTCAGGATAGGTATCATGGTTATGGAGCCGTCAAAGCCCTTTTTACGACCTGCTCTTTCGTACATGGTGGCAAGGTCGGTATACAGGTAGCCCGGATAGCCGCGGCGTCCCGGCACTTCCTTTCTGGCCGCCGATACTTCTCTCAATGCCTCGGCGTAGTTGGTTATATCCGTCAGGATTACCAGCACGTGCATGCCAAGGTCGAAGGCGAGGTACTCTGCCGCAGTCAAAGCCATACGCGGAGTTGCGATACGCTCTACGGCAGGGTCGTTGGCCAAGTTCATAAACAGAACCGTTCTGTCTATGGCTCCCGTTCTTCTGAAGTCGGAAGCGAAGAACTCCGCTTCCTCGTGAGTTATTCCTATGGCGGCGAAGACTACGGCGAAGTTGCCTTCGCTTCCCCTTACCTTGGCCTGACGGGCGATCTGAGCCGCCAGATTGGCGTGAGGAAGTCCCGAAGCCGAGAATATAGGGAGCTTCTGTCCTCTTACGAGAGTGTTAAGGCCGTCTATGGCCGATACTCCCGTCTGTATGAATTCCGACGGATAGTCTCTGGCCGCCGGATTCATAGGCAGTCCGTTGATGTCCATCCTCTTCTCTGCGATTATATCCGGGCCGCCGTCTTTCGGGCGTCCCATTCCGTCGCACACTCTTCCTAAGATGTCAGGCGATACGGGAAGCTCCGTTCCTCTTCCCAAGAATCTTACGGTGCTCTCCTTGAGGTTGATGCCGGTAGAGCTCTCGAAGAGCTGTACCAGAGCGTTGTTTCCGTTTACCTCCAGCACCTTGCACAGCCTCTTTTCGCCGCTTGGCAGAATTATCTCTCCCAGCTCGTCGTAAGTGACGTTTTCAACGTCCTTTACCAGCATAAGAGGGCCGACAACTTCGCTTATGGTCTTATATTCCTTAATCATCGTCCTCAGCCTCCTTTGCGTTTAAAGCAGAAATGCTTTTTCTCATTTCTTCCATTATATTTTTATAAGCCTCGTCTATATCTTTTTCTTCCACGTATTTGAAACGGCCAATGGACTCTCTGACAGGCAGCTCCAGTATGGCGTTGAAGTTAGCTCCTTTGGCCACCGCTTCTCTGGACAATTCATGATATGTGAGAATCATCTTGAGGAGCTCATACTGCTTCTTCAGCGAAGTATAGGTGTCCACCTCGTGGAAAGCGTTCTGGTGGAGGTAGTCCTCTCTTATGGATTTGGCCGCTTCCAGCTTTAATCTATCCTCGTGGGAAAGGCCGTCTACTCCTACCAGCTGCACCACTTCCTCCAGCTCCGACTCTTCTTGAAGCAGGGCTATGGTTCTGGCTCTCAGCTGTGGGAATTCCTTGTCGACGTTTTCCGCATACCAGTCCTCAAGCCTATCCACATACAGGGAATAGCTCTGAAGCCAGTTTATGGCAGGGAAGTGTCTCTTGTATGCCAGCGACGAATCCAGACACCAGAACACCTTTACTATACGCAGTGTAGCCTGCGATACCGGCTCTGAAATGTCTCCTCCCGGAGGAGATACTGCTCCGATTGCCGAAAGGGCTCCCAGCCTGCCCTCTTTGCCGAGGGAAATGGTTCTGCCGGCTCTTTCGTAGAACTGAGCCAGTCTGGAAGCCAGATAAGCAGGGTAACCTTCCTCGCCCGGCATTTCTTCCAGACGCCCGGACATCTCACGCAGAGCCTCCGCCCATCTGGACGTTGAATCCGCCATGATGGCTACAGAATATCCCATATCTCTGAAATATTCAGCTATGGTGATTCCCGTATATATGGACGCTTCTCTGGCCGCTACAGGCATGTCGGAAGTGTTGGCTATCAGCACCGTGCGCTTCATTATCGACTCACCTGTGTTAGGGTCTTTCAGCTCAGGGAATTCCATCAGAACGTCGGTCATCTCGTTTCCGCGCTCTCCGCAGCCGATGTAGACCACGATCTCCGCGTCGGCCCATTTTGCCAGCTGATGCTGAACCACCGTCTTGCCCGAGCCGAAAGGTCCCGGTACTGCGGCCACTCCTCCCTTAGCTATAGGGAACAGAGTGTCTATTACCCTCTGGCCCGTTATCAGAGGCATTTCTGGAACCAGCTTTTCTTTGTAAGGTCTTCCGCGTCTTACGGGCCACTTCTGCATCATCGTAAGCTCTCTGACGCTGCCGTCCGCCATCTTGACCTTACATATCGGTTCATCTACCGTAAACTCTCCGTCTTCGATGGATTCCACCACGCCGGATACGCCGAAAGGCACCATTATTCTGTGCTCCACTACTATGGTCTCCTGCACCGTGCCGATTATGTCGCCGGCCTCTACCTCTTCACCCGGCTTTACGGCAGGGACGAACTTCCACTTCTTTGTTCTCGAAAGGGAAGGAACTTTTATTCCTCTTGTTATGTTAGGGCCCGCGGCCTCATACATGGCCTCAAGAGGTCTCTGAATACCGTCGTACATGGTCTCTATGAGTCCCGGTCCCAGCTCTACCGAAAGAGGGGCTCCCGTACTTACAACAGGTACTCCCGGGCCGATTCCGGCCGTCTCTTCGTATACCTGTATCGAGGCCTTATCGCCTCTCATCTCTATTATTTCGCCTATCAGTCCCTGATCTCCTACGTGAACCACGTCGAACATGTTTGCCTCTTCCATTCCTGAGGCCACTACAAGAGGTCCTGATACTTTTACTACTTTGCCTTGACTCATGGCTCTATTCACCTCCAAACAGGATGTCTGCGCCTACGGCGCGTTCCACGGCTCTTTTTACGCCCTCCATACCTATACCAAGACTTCCGTCCTTATCAGGTATGGGTATTATGGCTGGAAGCCTCTTATCTACGTACTCTTCGATCTCCGTCATCATTTCTTTATAGTAGTTCTCTGTTATATAGATTATAGCGAAGTCTCCGGCCGTCGCCTCTTTGAAAGCCGCAAAAGCTTCTTCCTGACTGTCGCAGGAAAACACCGTAAGGCCCACAGCCTTAAAGCCGAGAACGCTCTCTCTGTCTCCGATAACTCCTATCTTATACATAAGTTTTCCTCAGCCTTTCCAAAATAACTTCTTTAGGCGTTCCCGCGATCTTTCCCGTAAAAATCATCCTGAGATTCTTTATCTCGCTGTCTTTTGCGATCAGGTACGCCGCCGCCGGCTCGATGCCGAAAGAAATGTATTTTGCATCTTTTATATATTCTATTCTCTTGTTGTCGCAGAGCTTCTCGAGCAAGGAGTACATGCCGGTCTCCCTGACCTTTTCTCCGCCTTTCTCTATGATTTCCGCGAATCCGTAAGGCCTGAACCTATCCGCCAGCTTATGATAGTTCTCCTCATAGCCGCCGACAAACAGGCTCTCCGCCATCTGTCCTCCCGGCAAGAATACCTTGCTGAAGAATGTCCACGGCTTTTTCATCTGCCTCAGTCTGACGAAAGTTATCACGTTCAGGATGTCTATGAGAAGCCTGACGTAATTTATCAGAAACAGATTCTCCGTCTTTTCCGCGGCGTCGAGCATCTGGCTGTAGCACGCCTTGTCCAGAATTATGTCTATCTCCTGAGGGTCTCTTCCCTTGCCGAAAACCTCGGCCGCCCTGTTGACCGCCTCCTTCATCTCGGAAGACATGAACACGAAGTTCCTCTCCCGTATCATGGAGACCATGGCATCAGGGGAGAAGCTGCCTCCCTCGGTCAGGTATTTTTCGGGGTCAGTTCCCAAGAACTCGGCCTTGAGAACTGCTTTGGCGTTGTGATAATCCTTGGGATATCTGAACATTTCCAGCTCTTCCTGGTCGGGTAGGGCGGAAAATACGAAATCGTAATTTCTTCTTTCCTCTTCTGCCAGCAGCTTCGCAAAGTCTCTCGGTCTCTCGGGCGCCTTGAGGCTCCCGTATCCGTTTTCCGTCAGCACAGACATTGCTCCGGCAAAGTCGGCCGATTCGGCGGCTCTCGTCAGCTCCGATTCGGGAAGAAAGGATCTCTCGCTTGCTCTTATGAGGGCGGCGCAGAATATATATGAGTCATCTCTGTTCTTACTCATAATCTTCTCCTTATTTTTCCGGCGGGAAAAGTATAGCCGCAACCTCCGAAGTCAGCTCACGGCGTCTGTCTTCCACCATGGCCTCCACCGAATTGTTGATGTATACCTGCCCCTTTTGAAGCATGTACCCGCCTTTTATTTTTCTCGTCTCTTCCGCCAGATGAAAATCTCCCTCAGGTACTGCCTCATTCAGAGCCTCAACCACTCTGCGACCTATGGACGTCTTCTCTTTTTCGTTGAAGATAAGGCTCCCCTCGCTGAAACCGGTGTTCTTTCCTGCTGCTGCAAGAAATTCCACATATTGGTCTTCGTCCATAGATACTATATGTTCTACCACGTCCTCAAAGCAACCGTCTATGAGCTGCTGTTTCTTGGCCAGAACTATCTTCTTTCCATCTATGTCAGCTACGGACTTTCGTCTGCTTATTATTCTTTCACGTTCTTCCCCGGCCTCTCTGACCGCCACATCAGTTTCGATCTTTATTCGTTTTTCGAGCTGCGCGATGACCCCTCTGTTTTTGGTCTCCGCCGCATTAAGTATCTGCTCGCATTCTGCCTGGGCTTCGTCTATGATGGCCGATGTGATCTTTTCTATACTCATTTTGCGAATCTCACCTCCGAGCCGCTCTTTAAACCGGTATTCTCAGCCAGATCAGCACCGAAACCAGCAGAGCGAAAATAGCGTAAGTCTCTACCATGGCAGTATAGATTATACCCTTTACCATCTGGTCAGGCCTCTTTGCAGTGAGCTGCAAAGCCGCTGCCGCAGCTTTTCCACAAACCTTTTGTCCGCCTTGCCATCCAGATAGGCCAGCGCCCCTGCCGCAGCTTTTCCCTGAGCTATTCCCGACCAAATGCCTACAAGACCGATCGGAAGGCCGGCTGCCAGAAAGTATGCTCCCTGAGCCATGGTAAGGTCGATCATTTCTCCGCCCAGAAGGCCGATCTTGATCATTATGAGAAAGGCGATTATCAATCCGTAGATACCTTGCGTTCCCGGCAGGGCCTGCAAAATGATGGTCTTACCGAATTTCTTAGGATCCTCTGCCACTACTGCAGACGCCGCCTGTCCGGCTATACCTACTGCCATGGAGCTTCCTATGCCTGCCAGAGCCGCGATGGCCGCTCCTAAAATAGCCAATGTATTGCCGTCTATCATATTCATCTTTTTATTCCTCCTCTTGCTCTATCTTAATATATTTGGTTTTTCTGCGGAAAGGGTCGAAAGGCTCTCCGCCGTCTTCATAAAACTTTCCGAAAAATTCGACATACTGCAGTCTGCTGGAATGTATGAAGGCTCCCAAAACGTTTATGGCCAGATTGATGGTGTGTCCCAGCAGGAATATCACTATCAGAGCAACTGCTCCGCCTATTCCGCCTCCAAACAGTGATCCGAGAGTGTTCACCACTTGCGCTATTACTCCCGTAGCCAGCCCTAAAGCCAGCAATCTGGCATAAGACAGAATGTCTGACATATATCCGGTGATATTATATATGTTGCTGAGACCTCCCGTTATCTTTCCGAATCCCTTGTTATGCCGGCCTCCTGTCAGGAGCAGACCTGCCGCTCCTATTATAGTCATCCATTTTCCTATAGATACAGCGGCCGGAAGAACCATTCCTCCGCCCAGCCAGCCTATCAGACCCAGGATGGTGAGATACCAGAATCCTTCATCGCACACGGCGTCAAACCAATGTCCCTCTCTGATCTGCATGTAAGCTTTGATTCCCATTCCCGTAAACAGATGGACTATGCCCAGGCCGAGAGAAAATATCAGCATCTTCATAGGATCATCCAGCGGATTGAACCATATAGGGTCTATGGCTATCTCCACGCCCAGGAAAGTTCTCGCAAATACCGAAACTATGTCTCCGAACCATCCTCCGAACAGGGCTCCCCATATCACAGTGGAGATGCCGCAGTAGAAGAACAGTTTTACCATCTTATACGTGTTACCTTCAAGTTTGAATTTTTTAAGAGCCGCAAAACATCCGGCGGTCATGATTATTCCATATCCGGCATCGCTGAGCATCATACCGAAAAATACGGCGTAAAACATGGCGAATATGCTGGTGGGGTCAAACCCTCTGTAATCAGGCAGCGAGTACATCTCTGTGATCGCTTCAAAAGGTACGAAGAAATTCTTGTTATCCAAAAGTACCGGAACTTCGTCTCCTTCTTCTGCCTCTGCAAATCTGTAGCAGCAATTCATGCCTTCTAAGAGTTTCTCCGCTTTTGCAGAAAGTCTCTCGGGGATCCACCCTTCAAGGTAAAACGTCTTTTTTGTCTTGAGCAATTTGTTTTTGATCTTTTCTTTTTCGGAAGCTATGGCTGTCATATCGCAGTAATTTTCCACTGATTGCCGCAGATTAGCCATCTTTGACGCTTCAGTCTTCATCTCCTGAATCTTGGCCTGAAGAGCTTCCTTTTCTGATCTGATTCTCTCGAGGTTTTCTTTGGCTGTCCCCTTAAGCCCTCTGAAATACACTTCTGAAAATCCTCTTTGTTTCAGCAGAGATAATATCTGCTGTTCCTGACTTATGAGACAGATGAAAGCTATATAATTCATCTCTTTATCTGCATTGATAAGCTTTGCGACTATCCCTCCCAGATCTTCGAGTTCTCTCATGATTTCCGGAACATCTGCTCCTGAAGGCAGTATACCCTCGTGAATGATAGTCTTGGGAGTACGTATCATTTCAAGGGGCATCGCATACCCCAGCCACGGCGTGATGAGGATTTCTTCCTGATCGAGTTTGTTCATCTGATCGTTAGCGTCCTTGAGGCGTTCTTCCAGCTCGAGTATTTTTCTGATATCCTCTTCTGCAGATTCCATATCTATCTGCCGTGCCGCTTCTTGCTTCATGATTCTTCTGGTCTTAAAGAGCGGTTCCTTAGCCTTATCGTGCTTCTCCAAAAAAAGCAGGGCGTTTTCGGCGCGGCTGAGTCTGGCGTCAAGCTCTGCGGCCTTTGCATGGCTGTCATCCAGCGTCACTATAGAACTCAAAGTTTCATCTGAGAGTTTATTCTTCTGATCCGTAAGCTCTACGGCTCCGAAGTCCATCAATCTGGACATTATGGATTCTTTCTGCTTGTCAAGGCCTATCACTGCAATCTTCTGCATTTTAACAATTGACACTTGAATCCACGATCCTTTCTGCAATGAATCTTATCGCCTCTTCTTTTTTCTCCCGGGCCTTCAGTTCCATCTCCCGGCAGAACTCTTGGGCATTCTCAATGGCTTTATCATAAAGCTTGCCGGCGATCTCCTGCCCGTCTTTAAGCAAAGCTTGGCATTGTTCTCTCTCCCTGGCAAAAGCCTCCTCTACCATCTTGTCGGCTTTTGCATCGGTCTCCTGCGTTAACTTCTTTGCCGAGACTTTCGCCTCCTTTCGCATCTTGTCGGCTTGGTCTTCAGCATCCTTAATGAGTTTAAGTTCTTCTGTAAACAATCTCCCGCCTCCTTGCCTTATTATTTCCAAAATGAAAAATTTCCCCTTTTTCTAAATTTACCACAAAATATTCATATATATCAAAATTTTATCAAATATTCAGTATACAAAAAAATATGCCCTATGAAGATAATTCATCCCCATAAAGCATAGTCTATGCAATAATTTAAAGTTTAGAGGCTATTTCCTCGATCTTTTTAAGCCGGCCGTTTATTCCTGATTTTTTCAGAGGCGGTCTGCACATCTCGCCCAGCTCTTTTATGGATATATCAGGATTTTCTTGTCTCAGTTCTGCTACCTCTCTGAGTTTATCCGGAAGCCAGTTCAGGCCTTTTTTTTCTTGAATCTTTTCCACAGCCTTCACCTGTTTCATGGCCGCTGCGACGATTCTGTCCGTATTGGCGTTGTCACAGTTAGCCATCCTGTTGGCTTCGTTCTTCACGGACTTTTCCACCAAAGTATTCTCAATTATCAGCGAATGGGTGTCTGCACCCATTATTCCCAACATGTCGGCCACGTAATCAGCTTTTTTCATATACACCACATAAGTATTCCCTCTCTTGAAATCTCTGGCCTGAAGATCTGCAAAAGAGTTTATCAGCTTTTTAAGATCTTTGGCAAGTGATTCGCTGCCGCATACGAATTCCAGATGATAAGATTTTTCAGGGTCGCTCATGGTGCCTGCTCCCATGAATATACCTCTCAGATAAGCCCGCTTGCAGCATTTGCTTTTTACTATGCCGTCGTATATACCGTCTGATATATAGTTGTTTCCTTCTCTGACGAGCAATATGCCCGTTTCTCTGAGTATTTGTTCGCTTCTGTTGTCCGGATCTATGGTTATCTTGTATTCTCTCCTCTTTCCTATGGAAGAAGCCTCTGACACCTCCAGCACCGTCTCGGCGTCGAAATAATCGTGCAGCAGTTTCTTATAATGCCTGATCACTGCCGGGTTCTCAGAAGTTATGATGATCTTAAATCTTCCCCCTCCTGCCAGGCCTATGCTGCCGGACACTCTCAAAAATCCTGCTATCTCGGCAAGCTGGCAGCACTTTTTTTCTGCGTCAGTTCTCGATAATTCATTTTTTACTTCTGATGCAAAAGACATGGATTTTTCTCCTCGTGGTAATCTTGGGCCTGCGGGCAAGCAGTACAGCAGTTTGGCTTGGGCAAGCCCAATAAAAGCTCCAGCAATAAGGTTTTTTTATATTTTATACCATTATGAACCTCAATGGAAGCAAAATAATGTCTTTGTGTTCAGCAACTGCCTGAGCTATTTAAATAAATAATAGTCGACAAAAATATATAGTACTCCGATAGCGCCGATATAACACGCCCATCTTGTAATCTTATTTTGTTCATGTTTATGATTGTGGACTATTACGAAAACTGTAAATACTGCAAATACCACAAAGAGCAGAATCATGAATTTGTCATTTCCATATCCGAGCAATTTAGCCGAATCCGTGTATGGCTTAAAATGCGGTGCCGCCCGAAAATACATGACTATAAACAAAGCGTATGCCAGTTGTATTCCGTCAAACGGCATTTTTCGTTCATGAGGCAATTGCTCTTTGTTTTCATCGTTTTTCATACACAACCCCCTCATTTTAAAATTATTTTCTCATATATTTCATCCATACAATCCGATAGAACCTATCTTATATCCAACGCCTTTGACTATTCGGCTGCCTTGATGTTTTGTTATCTCACATTTATATATCGTTATCTTGACACCACCAGAAAGGTTATTTGCTATACCATTTATAATTTTTGAGTACAAATCTGACTTAAGTGCGCTATATATCAGAGTAACTATAGAAGCTATCGCCACTCCATGGTAAGCCAGAAAAATACCCGCCATAGCATAAGCAATATCGTACGCTGTTGCTCCTTTTCCCACCAAGCTTGCCAAGGTTTTATAACTTATCTTATGTTCGTACTCATCAATTATTTTAGTGACTCCCGCAGGTTTAATTACAGCAGTCTCATTGTCATCCAATGTGTCGCCGACATTCACCGTCTCCCCTGTATAAGAAGAATATATGGTTTTCCGTTTTTGATCTATAAGCAAATATCCATCGTTTTCCGGTCCATTTTTTTTAGCTTTATATTATTATCACCCATTTTCTCAGCTTCAATAAAAATGATACTTCCCCCATCATTGATCATGACCTTATTATCACTAAGCTGAGAAAAAGTCATAATTTTTCCTCCGCTTTCTATTGTTACTCCGGAGGCTCCAAAAGCAACTGACATACTGCTAAATAACATGACGGCTACTAAGTAATAGACTTATTAACAATTTTCTTTTCCCTTTCATTTCTCTACCTCCATCATCAAAAAATTCAGCAGATAAAGATCCCTTCACATATACTGAATTTATTTTTCCATTTATGCTCGATTGATCTTTAATCCAATTTACTATTAGTATAATATTACTTTTTTACAATTCAATCTTTTTCTACACTTTAAAATTAAGTATATTGTATACCTATTCATCTGCCTCCAATATATATTACAAACTTACTTCAATATTACACAGTGGCAAAAGTGTTCGGCAGAAATGTAAGAAATCAAGCCATACAAAAAGAGCACTGTCCACTGTAAATCAAGTTTCAAGTGCTCTTGTTTTCTATCCGGGTACCCATACGATAATCTTGAATACCCTTTTCATTAAGTACTATTTGAGCGGAGCAAGTCCTAAGATCTCTCTGGCTTCGGCAGGGGTTGCTACCTCTCTGCCCAGCATCTTAGCCAGCTCTACGACTTTAGCTACCATCTGGCCGTTGGATTCTGCCAGAACGCCCTTTTCCATGTACAGGTTATCTTCGAAGCCCACTCTCACGTGACCGCCTAAGCTGATGGTGGCGGCTGCGATGTGCCATGCGTTCTTGCCAAGGCCCGTAGCCGTCCATGTGGAACCTTCAGGGATGGATTCTACCATGTATACCAGGTCTCTGATAGTTGCAGTCATCTGAACTCCCAGAACGAAATCCCAGTGAATAGGCTTAGTCAGGAAACCTTTTTTGTATGCAGTCTTCATGGCTGTGTCTATCATGCCTTTATCGAACACTTCACATTCAGGCTTGATGCCTCTTTCCTGCATGATCTTTGCGAAGTTTATTATAGTATTGTCGGTGTTGATGAAGATCTCATCTCCTCCGAAGTTGCAAGTACCACAGTCTAAAGTCGCCATTTCAGGAGTAGGAACTACTTCTGTGGACTGTAATCTCTCGAGGTCGGTCATGCCTACTGCGCCGCCTGTGGACGGCTGAATTATGGCATCAGGACATTCCTTTCTGATAGCGTCGATACATTCTTGGAATCTGCCCTTGTCCTGAGTAGGAGTACCGTCGTCCCATCTTACATGAAGATGAATAAGGGAAGCTCCCGCATCATAAGCCGATTTTGCTTCTCTCACGATCTCTTCTACCGTGTAAGGTACGTTGGGGTTTTGTTCCTTCGTTACTTCTGCGCCGCAAATACAAGCACTGATGATCAATTTTTCCATATTTATCTCCTTTATTCATAAAAGAATTATCAGACTCAGATTATTATAGCACTATAATTCGCGATGTTCAAGTGTTACGCGCCACCCTTGGGAAGTAAAAATCTTATAGAATTCATTGGCCAAAGTTACAGAACGGTGCTGTCCTCCCGTACATCCGAAAGCCACGGTAAGGCTGTATTTTCCCTCTTTAACGTAACACGGCACCAATCTGGTTATGATCTCCTGTATCCTGTTGACAAATTCCTTTGTGACGTCCTGCTTCATCACGTACTGGGCCACCTTCTTATTGTTGCCCGTCAGTCTCTTGAGGCTGGACACATAATAGGGGTTTGGGATGAATCTCACATCTATTACCCAGTCCGCCTCTGTAGGCATACCGTGTTTATATCCGAAGGACATAAAATTTATCACAAAAGTATCCTTCTTAGTCTTACTTTCGAAAAGCTTGTCCAGCTCCGAGTTCATCTCCGCTACTTTCAGCGAAGACGTGTCTATGACATAGTTGGCCAGGCTGCGAAGTTCAGCCAGACGCTCTCTTTCCGCTTCTATGGTAGATCTGGTTATCACGCTGTCAGAGAGAGGATGGCTCCTTCTTGACTCGTTGTAACGGCGAATCAGAGCCTCGTCAGAAGCTTCTATAAAGAGGATCTTAAAGTCTACGTTTATATCGTCTGTAAGGGCCGTCACCACTTCTTTCAGATCTCCGAAAAATTGTCCGCCTCTTATATCCACCACAAAGGCGGCCTTCTGTATCTTCCTCTTGCCCGTCATCGCAAGATCTATAAAATTTTTGATCAGAGCAGGAGGCATATTGTCTATGCAGTAATAGCCCTTATCCTCAAACCAGTCTGCCGCCTTGGTCTTTCCTGCCCCTGAAAGCCCGGTTATAATAACAACTTCCATCTCTTATCCTTTCTTTTCAATGTTGACTATACGTTCAGGATCCAGCCCCGCTTCGAGAGCTCTCATAAGCGGCTGTCTGAACTCGCCTACTTTCTCCGGTACATGAGCGTCGCTTCCGATTATAAATTTGATGTCAAACTTAGCTGCTATCTTTATCTCATCTACCGTAAGATGGTCGTGTTTGGCGTTTATCTCTACCATGGTCTTTGTGTCTTCACAGGCTCTGCATATGTCGCTGATGTCAAACGGCCCCTTATCACCCGGATGAGTCAATATATCTATCTTATTGTTATATAAAGCGTTCAGGATCATATCTGTATTTTTTACCATCAGGGTGGACGAATCGCCTCTGAATACTCCCGTATGATTGCTTATATAATTGGGTATCATGCCGGCCTTCAATATTCCGAAATGATATCCGGCAAGCAATATATCGAAGAGGTCCGTATCCTCTACGTCCAGATAAGGCGGCACTCTCAGAGTGTTGGCCTCAACCCCCAGCAGCACCTCTATGTCGGGGTATACCGATTTGAGCCTGTCTATCTTCGCTCTCATCTCAGGGAGTTTTTCCATCTTGATTCCGTAAGTCAGATGGCCGGGTCCATGGTCTGTTATGGCGATGGAAGAAAGACCTTTCTCTGAAGCTACTCTGACGTTATCCTCTATCGTTCCTTTCCCATGCGAATATACCGTATGAGTGTGGTGATCGTATATCATCCTGTATTTATTTACTGTTTCCTCGTATTTTTTCAAATCCTTACCTCTTCTTTTATCCTATTATTCTCACCTCCGGAGAAAGCATGACGCCGCTCTGATCGTACACTCTGTTCTGCACTAAAGTTATCAGATCGAGAATGTCAGATGCGGAAGCGTTCCCCTTGTTTATTATAAATCCGCTGTGAAGAACGGATACCTGAGCGCCTCCTACCGAAACACCCTTAAGTCCGGCATCTTCGATGAGCTTTCCTGCGAAATATCCTTCAGGTCTCTTGAAAGTGCTTCCGGCGGAGGGATAATTCACCGGCTGTTTGCTGTTACGCCTTGCCGTAAGGTCTTTCATTTTTGCCGCTATCTTTTCTTTATCTCCTTTTTCAAGGGAAAGCACCGCTTCCACAGCTATATAGCCGTTCTCTGCAAGCACGCTGTGCCTGTATCCGAAATCCATCTCTTCAGCTGAAAAAACTCTCTCGGCGCCGCCGTCCGGCGCTATAGCCCTAACCGACTTGACCACCTGCTTCATCTCTCCTCCGTACGCGCCGGCGTTCATAAACAACGCGCCTCCCAGGCTGCCGGGTATGCCGCTGGCAAACTCGAATCCCGTAATGCTTTCCTCGAGAAGCGTCCTGGTCAGAGAAGAAAGCAAGACAGCCGTTCCTGCCGCTGCCGTACAGCTGTCCGGGTCGACAGACACTTTTGCAAAATCCTGTGAAAGCTTTATTACTACTCCCTCATATCCGCTGTCTTTAAACAACGTGTTGGAACCGTTGCCCAGCAGAATATGGGGAACTCCTTCCTGAGACGTTAAAGCAAGGAGAGCCCTGAGTCTGTCCGTATCCCGCACTTCCGCTAAAACAGCTGCGTTTCCTCCTGCCTTAAAAGACGTATATCTGCTCATGGGAACGTTTTCTGCGAATGTGATATCAGCCCTCTCCATTTCTCTCTTCAATTTTTGTAATAGGTCCGCACGAATCTTTTCCAAAGATGTCCTCCTTATCTATCTTATATTTCTCAAAATTCTCATATACCTGCGTCTTGTTGCTCAGGTCTTTGCCTGCCAGCCTGTTATTAACTATCCTTGAAATGTATATGTATAATATCGCCATGGTAGGGACTCCCAGTATCATGCCTGCAAATCCGAACAGTCCGCCGCCCACGATTATGGCAAACATCACCCAGAAGCTGGCCAGCTTAGTGGTCTTTCCGAGAATCTTAGGTCCGATCACATTTCCGTCAAGCTGCTGAAGCACCAGTATCATGACAGCAAATTTCACCGCCGCCCAAGGGTCTATGAACAAGAGAAGTATTATGGACGGTATCGCTCCTATGAACGGACCGAAGAAAGGAATCACGTTGGTTATTCCTACCACTACACTTATCAGAACCGTAAGGGGCAATCCTAAAACGGTCATGGCTATAAAACATATTATTCCTATGATTATGGAATCTATGATCTTCCCGTTGATAAAACCTCCGAAAGTATTGTTGCACAGCTCTCCGAACTCGAAGATCTTAGCCGCCCTGTCCTTAGAAAAAGCAGCTAAGATAAATTTCTTTGCCTGAGCCAGAAATATCTCTTTGCTGTTGAGCACATATATGCATATTATGAGGGATACGAGAAAATCTATCATCACTCCGAAGGTTCCCAATATGCCCATGGAAACTTTAGTCAATATGGCCTCAGCTCCCGGAAGTACATTATTCTGTCCCCATTCGAGGAAAGACTGCGAGGCACTCTCGAGGCGTCCCTCCAAGAGATTGGCAAGATCCGGATTTTCTACCTCCATCTTCTCTATCCAGTCTATGGCGTTCTCCACATAGATGGGAACATCGCTGACAAGCCCTACGATACTTCTCATCAGTTCGGGAATAACCAGCATAAAGAACCCTATCAGCACCACCATCAGCACCGCAAAAGAGACGATGGTGGCTATGACTCTTGCAAGACGGTAGTCTTTCGTATAGCTTCCGAGTCTTCCCCGGCTGCGCCTGTACACTATTCTCAGGGTGCCATTGTATATGGGACACAGCAGATAGGCCATGATTATACCCAGATAGAAGGGAGTAAGTATGCCGTTTATCTTGCTGAAAACTCCTTTTACATCAGCAGTATTATAAAGCAGATAATAGCACATCAAAAGTCCTGCGCCGGCCAGAAATATTGTGAGACCCAGCTTGACATATCTGCTGTGAATTTTTTTCTTCTGTTGTTGCATGATCTCCCTCTCCTGTTTTTTAAATCTGAACACAGCTTCAGACAAGCTTGCCCTCGCCTTGCTGCCCAAAGAGACGCCCGGCATTTGCTTCGACGCCCGTCTTTTCAATATCGCGTAAGCTGAAGCATCAGCTGCAGTCTTTTGAGGACTTCGCTCTGCCAGGCCTCAGCCATATCAGACAGATCTCCCCTCTTTATGTGATCTGATATCATACTGTTGTATTTCTGTTCGCTGATGGAAAGAGCCACTGCCGGAAAATCTTTTGTCATAATATAGTATGCTGTAGCACACCTGGCCAGAAGTTTGTCATCTTCTCCATAAGGATATATTTCCACTATTTTATTATGTATAAACGCCGCATATCTAAAAAGGTCATGGGAAACGGCCTTTACTTGTGCAGCTTTTATGAGTTCGGCCGCCAGCTTTTCCATCTCTTGGGGAACCTCCGCAGGCAGGGGCGGCGTGTAGCCCAGTTCCTGTATCATCACGTTTCTCTTTCTGAACAGATATCTCGAAGAATCTTTGATAAGAAAGCGGTGCATTTCATCTATGAGGTTAAGATCCAGGCTCCTCTTCATCTCCGCAAATTCCCACAGCTTCGCAAGGAGCGAAGTTATTCTCTCGGCTCTCACATGTTCAGATATGGGAACGTTCAGGCATATGTCCCCCTCTGCTACAGCTTCTATCTGGCCGTCAGTCAGCGGGCTTCCGTCGATCCGCATGTTTCGAAGTATCCATTCCCGTCTTTCTATATCTGCAAAATATCTCTTCATATCTGCAGAAAACGGCATCCTGTTTTTTATCATAACTAACTTCTTCTTTATGGAAACCACCGTCTCTGTGTGAAAGCCTGTCTGCATCGGGGCACCTCCTTAACTTCTTTTATTTTAACATACAATATTTCCGATTTCTATGTTATACTAAAAGAATAGAAAGGATTATTTTATGAGAATTCTTGTCGTCAGTGATACCCACAAAAATCTCAACAGATTCTGGGACGTATTTGAAAAATTAAAAAGAGAAAATCCCGTGCAGATAATAGTTCACTGCGGCGATTATTATGAGGACGCTTCGGCCATAAGGATGAGAGCCGGTGTACCGGTGACCGCTGTCCGCGGCAACTGCGACGGCGACTTCTCCGGAGAGAGTTATGTCATCCTTGAAACTGAAGCCGGCGATTTTTTCGTGACTCACGGCCACATGGAAAATGTCGGCCACGATCTGCAAAAGCTGTGTTACAAAGCTGAAGAAGCAGGCTGCATCGGTGCAATTTTCGGACATACTCACCGCAGCGCCTACGTGTTGGCCGAAGATATGTATCTGATGAATCCGGGAAGTCTGCAAAGACCCAGAGACGGCTCAGGCGGCACTTTCGGTATCCTAGAAACCGGACAGGGAAGCGTGTTTGGCAAGATATACAGATATGAAGACTTCATGTCGGACAAAGGCTCCGGCGGGCCGGGCGGATCGGGCAAAAAGGCTCAAAAGCCTGCTTCAGGCCGTCTGAGCAGGATGCTCAATTACAGCGACAGATTTTGATTCGGAGGTAAACTATGGATATTAAAAAGATGATGGTTTCCAAGCCTGTTATCGGGCGCATAGCAAATTATGAAGAAATTTTCTGGATAAATCCGCAGAGCGGAAAAGAGGCAGATCTGCCTTTTAGTATGGATGATATAGACGACGCTGAGG
>OGQI01001273.1_pt1 | contig 17657 bp, 15 predicted proteins | sample 1553171 | NCBI WGS metagenome assembly OGQI01 (sample SAMEA2579988, study PRJEB22360) | human gut metagenome | biome: human gut; feature: human-associated habitat; material: faeces | place: Denmark | collected 2008/2010
TATACGGCGGAACGGATCGCCGTGGGCGAGCAATTGTACGTGGTGGGCTACCTGAATCCCATGGATACGGCCGGGAGTCGCTACGGGACGCTAATGCGCAGCCGCGGAATCGGCGCGCGCGTCTATGTGCGCGGGGATCAGGTGATTTCGCGCCTGCCAGGGAACGGGCGCCGGGCGACCCGTTATGCGGCGGCGCTGCAACGGTGGGCGGTCGAACGTATCCACCGGCTGCATGTCGGCGAGAGGGAACAGGAATTGCTGTCGGCTCTGATCGCAGGGGATAAACGGAACCTTGACCGCAGGCTGAAAGCGGACTATTCGAAAACCGGCGTGGCGCATATTCTGGCCGTGTCGGGACTGCATATGGGATTCGTGCTGGTGATTGCCAACCTGCTGTTCGGTTGGACGGTGCTGCTGCGGTACGGTCATGTGGCGAAAAACGTACTGGTCATATCGGCGTTGTGGTTTTATGCCGTGATGGCGGGGCTGTCGCCGTCTGCTGTGCGGGCGGCGTTGATGCTTTCCGCCGCACAGTTGGCCCTGGCCTGTTCGGTTCCGGGAAACGGTTACAACGTCGTGCTCGGCGCGGCGACGCTGATGCTCGCCGCCAATCCGTTCTATCTTTACGACCTCAGTTTCCAGTTGTCGTTTATGGCCGTGCTATCGATCCTGTTTTTCTATCCGCGACTGTATCGCAGAAAACTATGCCGCAACCGGATCGCCGATGCGGTGTGCAGTTCGGTGTTGCTCGGCGCGGCGGCGCAGATCGGGACGCTTCCGCTGGTCGCCTGGAATTTCGGGAATATACCTATAATTTCGCTGATCATTAATCCGTTGGTTATCCTGACGGCCTTTTTGTCCGTTTTTACGGGGATTTTGTGGGTGCTTTTCGCTTTTCCCGGACTCAACGCGGTCTTCAGCGCGGTAGCGGGTGCTTTGTTGCAGGCGCAGAACGGGATCGTAACGTGGGCCGCCGGCACGCCCGTCGCTTCGGTTTCGGGCGTGCGCTTCGACGGGTACGGCGCGGCGGCCGCTTATGTCGTATTGGCGGCGTTGGCCGTCGGGTTGAAATGGCGGGAGGATTCTCGCAAAGAATATTTCGGGGGAGTCGCCCGTTGAATTTGGAACGAATGATCGAACATGACGCACGAAGAAGTTGATTGGTTGTTGCGGGAAGAGTCCCGGCAAACGGTTTTGAAATATCTGGACGAGCGGCCGGAACGACTCGCGCTGCGGCTGGGCGGCGGCGGAGCGTTGCTGGCCACCCAGTTGAAATATTTACAGCGTGCCCGGACCAAACTCCCGTCCTATTACCGGGCCCGCTGTATTTTGCCGCCGCTGGCGTTCGAGCAGGCCAGCAGCGAGGCGGTCGCCGCCGAAAAACGGTACGGAGGTGCGCTCTGCATCGATCTGACCTGCGGTCTGGGCGTCGATTCGGCCCATTTTTCGAAAAGTTTCGACCGGGTGATCGCCGTCGAACGCGATCCGGTTACGGCCCGGGTCGCCGCCGTGAATTTTTCGCTGCTGGGGATTTCGAACATAGAGGTGGTGAACGACTCCGCCGAACATTTCATAGAGTCGTTTCCCGGGACGGCCGATCTGGTGTATGCGGATCCGGCGCGGCGCGGCGAAGGGAACCGGAAAGTGTTCCGGTTCGAGGAGTGTTCTCCGGACATCGTCTCGCTATTGCCGGCGATCCGGGAGAAAACGCGCCGGGTCGTGGTCAAGGCGTCGCCGTTGTTCGATATAGACGAGGCGTTCCGACTGTTCGGCGACCGCATAACCGTCGATATCGTTTCCCGGCAGGGCGAGTGCAAAGAGGTGTTGATCGATGTTCCTTCGGCGCCGGACGCGCCGGCCGGAAGCGTCCGGGCGGTCGCGGCCGGCTGCGGTTCGCTCATATTCGGACGGGGGGACGGCGAGCCGGCGCAGGCGTCGGATTTCGAGCCGCCGTACGGGTATCTGTTGGTGCCGGACGTGTCGCTTTGCAAGGCCCGTCTGGTACGGAGATACGCTGCCCGGTTCGGATGCTACGCCGTATCGCAGAGCGGTTACTGCCTGTCGCGGCAGGCGCCCGACCGGTTCTTCGGCCGGGTCTACCCGATCCGCGAGATGGCATTCTATCAGCCGAAAAAGCTGAAACAAGCCCTGAAAGCGGCGGGAATTTCCCGCTGCAATCTACTGAAAAAAGAGTTTCCGTTCGATGCCGAAAGAATTGCCCGCGCGCTGGGCATCCGTCAGGGCGGGGACGATTCTTTCGCTTTTACCCGGATCGAAGGAAAATTGTACGCCCTGATGCTCGGGGAGGAAATCCCATCAAAAAGATGACCGACGATGCGGAAGACCGTTAAATCCCCCACTGTTTTTCAGTCCCTTATTCCGGTCGCCGTACTGATCGTGCTGATCGGGCTTAACGTGACGCTGCTGGGCGACGAGACCCTCGCGGGAGCCAATCAGATGTCGCTGCTGATCGCTTCGGGCGTTACGGCCTGCATCGCGATTCGCAACGGGAAAACGTGGGGGGATATTCTGGAAGGAATCGTGCGGACGCTGACCGGAGCCATTCCGGCGATCTTGATTCTGCTGATGATCGGGGTGCTCTCCGGAACGTGGATGCTCAGCGGAATTATTCCCGCGATGATCCATTACGGGCTGTATGTGCTGCGTCCCGAATACTTCCTGCCGGCTACGGTGGTCATTTCGGCGCTGATTTCGCTGGCTACGGGCAGTTCGTGGTCGACGGTGGCCACCATCGGGGTGGCGTTGCTGGGAATCGGACGGACGCTCGGGTTCGGAGACCCGGTGATCGCCGGAGCCATCATTTCGGGGGCATATTTCGGCGACAAGGTTTCTCCGCTGAGCGATACGACCAACCTCGCCGCGGCGACCGCCGGAACGAATCTCTTCACGCATGTCCGTTACATGCTGTACACGACTCTGCCCACGATCTTCGTAACGCTGATTATTTTTACGACACTGTCGATCGGCGGCGGCAAAATTGCAGCGGATGTTTCGGTAGCCGATACGCAGCGGATGATTACGGATTATTATTACATTTCTCCGGTGCTGTTTCTCGTGCCGTTGGCGGCGGTGGCGATGATCGTGTTCAAAATGCCTCCGGTGCCGGTGCTTTTCGTCGGCAGCCTGCTCGGCGGCGTGATGGCGGTCGTATGCCAGCCGGAACTGATCGGTTCGCTCAGCGGCGACGGGACGTTGACGGCCGGGGGCGCTTACCGTGTCGTCAGCCGGGCGATGTACGGGACGGTATCGCCGGAAACGGGCGATCCGATGGTCGATTCGCTGTTTACGTCGAGGGGAATGGCCGGGATGCTGAATACCGTCTGGCTGATTATCACGGCGATGATTTTCGGCGGCGTGATGGAGGCCGGACAGTTTTTGGAGCGGATCACGACGGCGCTCATCCGCCGCGTACGTTCGACCGGAGGACTCGTGAGCGCGACGGCGGGAACCTGCGTGCTGTTCAATTCGACCGCATCCGACCAGTACCTCGCCATCGTGATCCCCGGCAAAATTTTCGGCAGCGCGTACCGGCGCAAAGGGCTGGCTCCCGAAGTGCTGAGCCGGACGCTGGAAGACGCCGGTACGGCCACCTCGGTGCTGATCCCGTGGAATACCTGCGGCGCGACGCAGGCCGGCGTGCTGAACGTGGCGACGGTCGCTTACCTGCCCTACGCTTTTTTTTGTTACATCAGTCCGCTGATGTCGATCCTGTTCGCCTGGCTGGGTTTGCGTATCCGCAGAATCCCGCCGCAGGGCGCTTTGCCGGAAACGGAAAATCGAAATAAATAGTTACCTTTGTTACACGGCCAAGGAAGCGAAAATATGATTAGGAAAATCATTCAGTATATCACGCACGACATCTGGGTAAAGAAAGAACACGAATACAAGTCCCGGAAAATGCGTTGGGCGGTGCGCCAGTTCAAAGTGTTCATCTTTACGGCGCAGGGCTTCGGGCAGCACGGGATTCTGGTGCGCTCGGCCGCGCTGACTTTCTATACGCTGATGTCGATCGTTCCGGTCGCCGCGCTCGTATTCGGGATCGCCAAGGGGTTCGGACTCGAAACACGCCTGAACGAGTATCTTTACAACCAGTTCCCGCAGTATACCGTCGTGATCGACCAGGTGATCGCATTCGCCAACGCGATGTTGCTGCGTACCAAGGGCGGACTGATCGCTTCGGTGGGTTTGGTCGTGCTGTTCTGGGCCGTGCTGAAAGTATTCGGGAACATCGAAAGCGCTTTCAACAACATTTGGGAAGTGCGCCGTTCGCGCAGTTTCGCACGCAAATTCAGCGATTATACGACCGTGATCGTCGTAACGCCGATCCTGTGGATCATCTCCAGCAGCATCGGGCTGCAGATACAAAAACATCTGATGCACCTTACTTCGTCGCCCGTGGTCAGCGTATTCCTCGGACTCGCTTCGCTGGTGATGATCTGGCTGATGTTCGCATTCGTCTATCTGGTGATGCCGAATACGAAAGTGAAGCTGCGCAGCGCCGTTTCGGCCGGGGTGATTGCCGGGACGATCTTTCAGTTGTTCCAGATCGCCTATATTTTCATTCAGTCGCGACTGACCAGTTATAATGCGATATACGGCAGTTTTGCCGCCGTGCCGTTGTTCCTGATTTGGTTGCAGAGCAGTTGGCAGATCGTGCTGTTCGGCGCCGAGCTGTCGTTCGCCTACCAGAACATCCGGAAGTTCGAGTTCGAAAAGATCGCCAAGGAGATGAGTTACGAGTACCGCAAGAAGGCGCTGCTCGTGGTGATGCACCAGATTATCGCGCATTTTCTCGCGCGCGACGGAGCCGTATCGTCCGAACCGGTGGCTCAGGATCTGAACCTGCCGGTGCGCATCGTGCGGGATGCCGTTTTCGACCTCGAAAAGGCTGGGCTGATCGTGTCGACGGTCAGTAAAGAAGATAAGGTCAACCTGTACGTGCCGGCCCGCGACGTGCATACGCTGCGGGTCTGCGACGTGATCCAGCAGGTCGAGGCGAGCGGAATGGCGTCGCTCGATTTGCAGCAGAGTCCCGAGTTCCGGCAGATCGACGCGATCGTGAACCGGCTGAACCTGACGGTCAGTCGCAGCGCGGACAATGTTTTACTGATGGATGTACGAACGGAATAAAGATGTTTACAGCCGGAACGGAGTGAAAAGAGTCGTTATCATAGGAAGCGGAAACGTGGCCGAGGCGCTGGCGAAAGCGATCGGAGCCAGTCGTTACGAATTGGTGCAGATCTATGCCCGCAACCGGGAACGCGGGCAGGCGATTGCCCGGGCGGTTCGTTGCGCCTGCGCCGACGATCCGAAGCGAATCGCCGAAGCGGATATCTACCTGATGGCGGTCAGCGACCGCGCCGTACCGAAATTGTCCGAGAGTTTCGACTTCGGGGATGCGGTCGTCGCGCATACGGCCGGCAGCGTCACGCTCGGAGAACTGGCCCCCCGCATCCGGAACAAAGGGGTCTTTTATCCGTTGCAGACTTTTACGGCGGGGCGCAGTCTCGAACTGAGCGACGTTCCTCTTTTTATCGAGGGAAACAACGATTTTACGGTCGATGCGCTGGCCGGACTGGCCGGGGCGCTGAGTACGCGGGTGCGGATCGCCGATTCGCGGCCGGCGCCGGGACCCTTCACGTAAACCTTGACCTTGCGCAGACCCAGGTCGTAGGCTACCTTCGCGCAGTCCGTAGCAGCGGTCTGAGCAGCATAGGGAGTATTCTTCTTGGAACCACGGAAACCCATCTTACCCGTCGGCTGCGGCGGTACAGACCGGCCCTGCGCGCCGCAACGACTACCGTACCCGGCACAAGCACATCGAAATGCTGCACAATCATCCCGAACTACAAAACCTTTATAAAAACATAAGCCTTAATATATGGGAAACTTCAAAGAAGATATAGCGCGCGTCCGGGTTTTCGTATTCGATGTGGACGGGGTGCTGACCGACGGCGGGATTTCCGTCACTCCGGAAGGGGATTTCATCCGCAAGTACAATTCGAAAGACGGTTATGCGCTGTCGCTGGCATTGAAAAAGGGCTATCACATAGCGATCATTACCGGCGGCAAGGGGAACAGCCTGAAGGTGCGTTTCGACATGCTCGGCGTCGATCACGTTTATATGGATTGCCACGAAAAGCTGAAGGCTCTGAAAGAACTTTGCGACGAATTGGACGTCTCCGCCGACGAGATTCTTTACATGGGGGACGACGTGCCTGATCTGGAGCCGATGCGGCATGTCGGTATGCCGGTTTGTCCGGCCGACGCCGTGGCGGAGATCGTCAATGCATCGCGTTACGTGTCGCAGTTCGGCGGCGGGCAGGGATGCGTGCGGGATGTGGTCGAGCAGGTGATGCGGGCCCGCGGCGATTGGTACAAGGAGGGCGACGCGCCGATCCGGGTCGCTTCGCGTTAAGGCGGGTTCGATTTTAGAAACTTTAATTCCGAAAAAATGAAATACTTTGTATTGATGTTTTTGTCGTGCTGCATGTCGTGCCTGACGGCAAACGCCCAGTGGTCGCTGAAAGACGTTTTGAACAAGGAAACGGTCGGAAATCTGGCGGGTTCGCTGATTTCGTTGAAAGTCACGGCGGCCGATCTGGCCGGGACATGGGCGTATTCGAAACCCGCCTGCGAGCTGGAGAGCGACGATGCGGCGAAAAAAGTGGGCGGAAGTCTCGTCTCTTCGCAAATCGAAGCGAAACTCGCGGAGTTGTATGCAAAAGCGGGCATCTCGGCCGACCGGTTTTCGGTGACGTTCAATACCGACAGCAGTTTTGTCTGCCAACTGAAGAACCGCAGTATCGGGGGAACCTTTTCTGTGGACGGCGAGACCGGGCAGATCAGTCTAAAATACGGAGCCGTGGAAGGGCTTGCCGGCGCCGGTTCTTTGAACCTTTACGTCCGCAAGACGGGCGACCGTATTCGGCTGCTTTTCAAGGCTGACAAGTTGCTGGAAATCGTTTCTGCGGTCGCTAATATGACCCAGAACGCCACGGTGAACGCAATCGGCAAGGTGGCGTCGGCTTATGACGGTATGCTGCTCGGCTGCGAGCTGACTCCCAAGGAGTAAAACGGTTCCCGCCGGGTCAAAAATCCGACAGCGGATGGTGCGACTCAACGTTGTCGCGTAGGTTTTCGCGATCGAGATGGGTGTATATTTCGGTCGTCAGGATCGATTCGTGCCCGAGCATCTCCTGTACCTGGCGGATGCTCGCCCCTCCTTCGAGCAGGTGCGTGGCGAATGAGTGACGGAATGTGTGCGGACTGATCGTCTTGGCGATCCCGGCGGCTTTCGCCGCTTCGCGGATGATGTGGAAGATCATAACGCGGGTCAGCCCCCTACCCTTGTTGTTCAGAAACAGCGTGTCGGCCGAACGCGGGTCGGTTTCCTGCCCGGCGCGCTGTTCGAGGTAACAGCCGATCAGCCGGACGGCCTGTCGGCTGACCGGCACGAGCCGTTGTTTGTCCCCTTTCCCGATCACGCGGATGAATCCGTCGTCGAAAAACAGGTCGCTGATTCGCAGCGATATCAGTTCGGAAACCCGCAGGCCGCAACTGTACAGCGTTTCGATCATCGCCTTGTTGCGGTGTCCGAAACGGCTGCTCAGGTCGATCGTATCCAGAATGGCTTGGATCTCCGCGACCGAAAGGACATCGGGCAACTTGCGTCCCGTTTTCGGCGGGTCGATGAATTCGGTGGGCAGGTTTTCGATCCGGTCGTTGATCAGCAGGTAGTTGAAAAAACTTTTCACCCCGCTCAGAATCCGTGCCTGCGTCGTCTTTTTCACGCCTTTGTCGTACAAGTATGCCAAAAACGATTCGATGTGCTGCTCGCGCACCTGTTCCGGCCCGATACCGAATTCGCTGTCCATATAGCCGGCCATTTGCCGCAGATCCCGCAGGTAGGCCTCGGCCGTATTGTCCGAAAGTTTTTTTTCCAGTTTGATATAAAAGGTGTAATCTTTCAACTCTTTATCCCAATCTCGCATGACCTGTGCTTATTTTCAGTCAAAATTACTATTTTTGTAAAATAATCAAGTTTTTTGAAAGAAACAAAGTACGGGGAAAGCTGGTATCGGTTTTGCAGATTCCGAAGAAACCGGTTGAATCGTTAGAGCGCATGAAATATACCGAATTTGTAATCGAGGCCGCCACCGAGTCGCAACGGGAGATGTTGATCGCCGAATTGAGCGACTATCCGTTCGACGGCTTCACCGAAGAGGAGGATTGTTTGAAGGCCTATATTCCCGAGGCGGATTTTCGGATGTGGAGATCCGCGATCGAGGAGTCGCTCGAACGCAATCGCTGCCGGTATACGGCGGCGGAAGTTCCCGACCGGAACTGGAATACCGTCTGGGAATCCAATTTCGAGCCGATCGACGTCGAAGGACGTTGCCGGATACGCGCTCCTTTCCATTCGAAAAATCCCGCTTGCGAGTACGATGTGGAGATTATGCCGAAAATGTCGTTCGGCACGGGTCATCATGCGACCACCTATCTGATGGCGGCCGAAATTATGGATGTCGATTTTGCCGGAAAATCGGGACTGGATATGGGAAGCGGCACCGGGGTGCTTTCCATTCTGGCCGTGAAACGGGGAGCCGTACGGGTCGATGCCGTCGATATCGACGAGTGGGCATATCGCAACGGGACCGAGAATATAAAGGCCAACGGAATGGAAGGACGGATCGTCCCGTTGCAGGGCGACGCGTCTTTGCTGGCCGGGAAACGTTACGATTTCGTGCTGGCCAATATTAACCGCAACATTCTGCTGGCGGATATGCCGGTTTATGCGGCGACGCTGACGCCGGGAGGAATGCTGCTGGTGAGCGGTATCCTCGAAGCCGATATTTCAGCTATCGAAAGCCGGGCGGCGGCGTGCGGGCTGGATGCCGACGGCGTGCGCAGGCGCAACGGTTGGGCGGCGGTGCGTTTTGTCAAGAATCGTATTACACCTGATAAAATCAATTGATTACTAATTAAAAATTATGCGATCATGAAAAAAATTGTTGTTGCAGTTGTCGCCATGCTGGCGATCGGAACCTCTTCGTTTGCACAGGGATTCGGCTGGGGTGTCAAGGCCGGTCTGAACGTTTCGGGAATGAATAATACCGGACTCGATTCGAAGACCGGACTCACGGCCGGCGTATTCGTCGACTACCGGTTCAACGATTGGATCGGGATGTCTGCCGACCTGCTCTTCTCGCGCGAAGGCGCTATGCTGAAAAGCGGCGGAGACAAGTACATCGCCAAGACCAACTACCTGAATTTGCCGATCCTGGCCAAATTCTACGTGCTCGACCAACTGGCATTCAACATCGGTATCCAGCCGGGCGTGCTGTTGTCCGGCAAAGATAAGGTTAAAGAGAGCGGCGAAGAGACGGCTTTCACGACGACCAATAACTATAAGTCGTTCGATTTCGCATTCCCCGTGGGCGTAAGCTATGAATTTTTCAATAAGCTGATTCTGGATGCCCGTTACAACATCGGTGTGGCGAACATCTCCGCCGGCGAAGGAGGAAAAGTTCATAATAACGTGTTCGCCCTTACGCTCGGTTACCGTTTCTAACCGGACGTGTCCGGCTATGGGTCGGAGCGTATGAAAATAAAAACCCATCTTCCTTCACGGAAGATGGGTTTTTGCTGTTTTTTGAAGGTTATTTGGATTTTTTCGCGCCGCTTTCGAGGATGCTGACGATCGAGAAAAGCGTGAAACAGATCGCTCCGAGACCGACGATTACCCGGGCGGGAACGAAAAATTTCTCTTTGTAAACAGCTTCTTCGAACAGAAACGAAGCGAGGAACAGACAGATCAAGGCCGTCAGTACCGGGATCAGCGGGATACGCGCGGCCAGCGGAAATTCGGCTTTCCATATTTTAACCAGCAAGATGACCTTGCTGGAAATGCTGTAACAAACCAGGCCCAGGCCGATCAGGACGAATCCGACGAAGTCGCGGGTTTGGCCGTAATAGACGAAGATCACGATCAGTCCCCAGATCGTGGCGATCGTGCCCATGATCAGCACCAGTCTCGGCCAGATCTTTTTTTCCCGGTCCGCATAGACGTTCCTCTCCTGACGGACAATGCTGGCGACCAATGCGATCAGCGAGGTGCAGATACAGGCGATACCCCCCATCACGCTTCCGGCTACGAAATGAGGCGTGCTGCCTCCGGCCAGCAGAACGATCGTCCAGGCCCAGGCCAGCGCCGCGAAGAATGCGGCGATCGATTCGAAAATCAGCTCCTGCTGTTGGGTAAATCCTTTGGCGTTGATCTCGCGGCTCGGCGAAGTGCTGTTTTCGGGGATCAGCGAGAAACGCGTGGATACGGTGGCCGCCGTCGCGACGCATCCGGTGATTAACCCCAGTCCGCAGACGATGTGCCCCGCTACGAAAAATTCGGCGACTTCGGTGTCTTTGAAAATCGCGATGCCGCAGATGAACGTGGCGAGGGCTACGGAGTATCCGAGAATCGGCAGAAAATACTTGGCGAACGGATTGTACGTGTGGATGATCTGGCGGATGATCGTGGCGGCCGTCGCAAACAGTGCGATGCAGATCGATCCGAGGAAGAAAACGACCGGGCCGGCGATCATCCGCGAAGAGTCGTCGCCCCACAGGTAGATGTAGCCGCCGTAAAAAAAGCAAAACAGGGCCATTACAAGCGGTATGGCTCTGAACAATACGCTGATTCCGTAATTCATATGTCTTGTTTTAATGGTTGAACATTGCCGGTTTTCATTCAAAAACTGCGCCCCGTTGTTTTTTTATAAAAAAGAGAAGATTATTTTGCGGATATTCGATTTATCGTTACATTTAACGTATTGCTATCTTTATTTATTCGGACGTACCGCACGACCTGCGGCGTAAAGAAGGAAATGATCGAGTATGGATTTTAAATCGAAAAAATGAAAAAGTTGGTTTTACTGTGCGGAGCCCTTGCGCTGCTCGCGTTGGAAGTTCGGGCGCAAACGCCGGAGTATACGGCGAAAATGACGAGAATGCTGGAACTTTCGGGTTCCGATGCGGTTATGAAAGAACTGCCGAAACAGATGATCGGCATGATGAAGCAGCAGGTGCCCGCAATGCCGGATTCCGTTTCGCGGCAGATCGAGGATCTGATGGCGGAATACTTTCCGAAAATGCTCGAAATGATGACCCCGATCTACGCCAAGTATTACACCGAGGAGGATCTGGACGGACTGATCGCGTTTTACGAAAGCCCGCTGGGGAAGAAAATGGCTTCGACGCAACCGTTGATTTTAAAGGAGGTGATGGGCGTGGTGCCGCAGTGGGCCGCCGAATTCGGCAGTAAAATGTCTGAGATCGTAAAGTCGGCCAAAATACAGACGCAGCCGTAATCGGACGGGCCGTCGTGCTACCGGGCGGCCGCTCCAAATGGGGCGGTCGCCTTCGTTTCGGAAAGAGACGTCATCTGGATGAACTGCATCGGGTGCCGACGCGGAACCTGTCGATGAAAAAGGGGCGTTGGTCGATGGAAATGCGGGATACTTATATTTCATTTGCCGTACGGATCGGATAAAATTATGTTTGCATTGAGAAATCTCATAATGCAAACCGAATATGATAAACAGATTTAAACCGATTCCGGCCCTTTGTCTCCTGCTGTTCGCGGGACAGGCGGCGTGGGCCCAGTCGCCGGGAGGATGGTCGCTCCGCAAATGCATCGACTATGCGCGGGAAAACAATATCCAGGTACATTCGACTCAAGTGACCCAGCAGAGTTCACAGGAAGACCTGGCGGAAGCCAAGGCTAAACGGGTGCCTTCGCTGGATTTCTCGACGTCGCAGAATTACGTCAATCAGAAAAGCGAAAAGACGGACGGGAATTTCGAAGCTAACGGAACCTATTCCGGAAATTATGCGTTGAAGACCGGCATCACCATCTACAACGGGAGCAAGCTGACCAATTCGCTGCGGCAACAAGAGGTGATCAACAAAAGCCGGCAGTTCCAGGTCGATATGGCTCGGAACGACATTGAGATCGCCGTGACGCAGGCCTATCTGAACATCCTGTACGCCAATGAAAACGTGAAGATCAGCCGACAGACCGTCGAGTCGTCCGCCGCGCAGTTGGAGCGTTCGAAGGCGTTGCTGGAAGCCGGCTCGATCGCTCCGAGCGATTATGCCCAGATGGAGTCGCAGTACAGCAGCGACAAATATCAACTGACGGTTAGCCAAACATCGCTGGATCAGAATATTCTGACTCTTAAACAGTTGCTCGAACTGGGATTGGACGAATCTTTCGACGTGCAGTTTCCCGACCTGAGCAGCGAGGACGTGTTGGCCGAAGTGCCGGCGCTGGACCGGGTGTACCAGCGGGCGTTGGAGGTGATGCCTCAGGTCGAAAACAGCCGTTTGAACGTGGAGTCGGCCCAGTTGGGCGAGAAGATCGCTGCCGGAGACGGACTGCCGAGCCTGACGGCCAGCGCATCGATCGGTACCGGGAATATTTCGGGAACGAACTACTCTTTCTACAATCAGTTGAATAACAAGTTGAATGAGAATGTGGGCATTACGCTCAGCGTTCCCATTTTCAACAATCGTAAGGCGAAGTCGTCGATCGCACGGTCGCGTTTGCAAACCCGTCAGGCCGAACTCGATTACCAGAGCATGGAAAAGGATCTGCTGAAAGACGTCGAGTCGCTGTACCAGGATGCCGTTTCGGCGCAGAGCCGCTACCTGGCTGCCAACGACAAAGTAAAATCGGCCGAAACCAGTTACGGTTTGGTGCTGGCTCAATTCAACGAAGGGATGAAAAATACGGTCGAACTGCTGACCGAGAAGAACAACTACCTGTCGGCGCAGCAGGAACAGATCCAGGCCAAGTATCAGGCCGTGCTGTCGATCAAACTGCTGAACTTCTACCAGAACGAACCGATTACGCTGTAAACAATCAAAAAAACATAATTCATGAAAACATTGAAGAAAATAGGAATCGCCATCGTCGTAATCGCCGTACTGGCTGTCGCTGCATTCCTGATCCTGCGCAAAAGCGAAAAGCCGCAGATGAAATACAAAACGGCGGAAATACACCGGGGGTCGATCGTGAATACCGTTACCGCGACGGGTACCATCGAACCGATCGTCCAGGTGGAGGTAGGTACGCAGGTATCGGGCATCATCAATCATATTTATGTGGATTACAACTCGGTGGTGAAAAAAGGCGAGGTGATCGCCGAATTGGACAAAACGACGTTGGAGGCGGATTTGGCGTCCAGTTCCGCGACTTTGCAGTCCAATAAGACGGAATACGAATATCAGGAGAAAAACTTTCTGCGTATCAAAGGGCTGCACGAAAAGAAGATGGTCAGCGATACCGATTACGAGACGGCCGAATACCAATACAATAAAGCGAAAAGCAGTTATGAAAAATCGCAGTCGGATATTACCAAGGCGCGGCAGAATCTGGAGTATGCGACGATCTATTCGCCGATCGACGGCGTGGTGATCGACCGTGCGGTCGAAGAAGGGCAGACCGTTGCCGCCAGTTTCAACACCCCTACCCTGTTTACGATCGCCAACGATTTGCGCCAGATGCGCGTGATCGCCGACGTGGACGAGGCCGACATCGGAGGCGTGGTCGAGGGGCAGCAGGCGACGTTCACCGTCGATGCCTTCCCGGAGGATGTTTTCAAAGGATCGGTAACGCAGGTGCGTCTGCAGCCGACCACCGAGTCGAATGTGGTTACCTATGAAGTGGTTGTCGACGCTCCGAATCCGGATCTGAAGCTAAAGCCGGGACTGACGGCCAACCTGACGATCTATACGATGCAGAAGGATAGTGTGTTGTTGGTGCCTTTGAAAGCGTTGCGTTTCCAGCCGGAGAATGCCCCGGAACCGGTCGCAGATTCGGCCAATCCGCGTGCGCGGGTTTTATGGACGCAGTCGCCGCAGGGATTGCAGCTGGTAAATGTCACGACCGGCGACAACGACGGGATTTTTGCTGAAATAACGGGCGATATCAAAGAGGGCGACAAAGTAGTTACCGGCGTGGATATCGGAGTGTCGTCGATTTCGGACGGACAGGGCGAAGCGAATCCGTTTATGCCGTCTCCTCCGGGGGCGCGTAAGAATGCGAAAAAATAGATTCTCCTACTTATAAGGATTTGATCATGGAAAAGTATATTATACGGGTCGAGAACCTCCGCAGGGATTTCGTCGTGGGCGGTGAAACGGTGCATGCGTTGCGCGGGGTGTCGTTCAGCATCCGGGAAGGGGAATTCGTTACGATCATGGGAACCAGCGGCTCCGGCAAGTCGACGCTGTTGAACCTGCTCGGGTGTCTGGATACGGCGACCGCGGGCGAATACTACCTGGACGGGATTTCGGTGCGCGAGATGAGTCGTAACGACCGCGCTACGCTGCGTAACCGTAAGATCGGCTTCGTATTCCAGTCCTACAACCTGTTGCCGAAGACGACGGCGCTCGAAAACGTCGAACTGCCGTTGTTCTACAATCCGTCGGTTTCGGCGCGCGATCGCAAAGAACGTTCTATCAATGCTTTGCATGAAGTGGGACTTGCCGACCGAATTCATCACCGGTCGAACCAGATGTCCGGCGGCCAGCAGCAGCGGGTGGCCATTGCCAGAGCATTGGTGAACCGGCCCAAGGTCCTGCTGCTGGACGAGCCCCTGGGCGCACTGGATCTGCGTCTGCGCAAGGATATGCAGAACGAGCTGAAGCGTATCCAGCAGCAGATGGGCATTACCTTTATATATGTTACCCACGATCAGGAGGAGGCACTGACCATGTCCGACACCGTGGTGGTGATGGACAAGGGCCGCATCCAGCAGATCGGCACACCGGAGGACATTTACAACGAGCCGAAAAACGCCTTCGTGGCGGATTTCATCGGCGAGAGCAACATCCTCGACGGCGTCATGCATGAGGACTATGTGGTGGAGTTCTTCAACCGCAAGTTTAAGTGCCTGGACAAGGGCTTTGCCCCCATGGAGCCGGTGGATGTGGTCATCCGGCCCGAGGATATTGAGATCGTCCCGGCCGACAAGGGCCGCCTGGTGGGTACGGTGACCTCCGTCACCTTCAAGGGCGTCCACTATGATACCATCGTGGACTTCAAGGGCTACAAGTGGCTTATTCAGACCACCGACTACCACGAGGTAGGCGAGGTCATCGGCATCATCCTCAATCCTGACGACATCCATATTATGAAGAAGAGCGAGTACTCGGGCCAGTTCGGCGACTACAGTTCTTATTCGGCGGAGTATGACGAGATCAACGATCCCGACTTTGCCGAGGAGGATGAGGAGGACGCTGACGATGAAAACTAAGACCCCCGCCATTCCCTATGTGGTGTGGATGGCTGTGTTTGTGGTGGTGCCGCTGCTGCTCATTGTGGTGTACGCCTTCACCAATTACGACGGCAAGTTCACCCTGGAGAACTTCACCAACCTGGATGTTTTCCTCCAGGTGTGCGGCAACTCCCTGTACCTGGCGGCGGTGGCCACGGTCATCTGCCTGCTCATAGCCTATCCCTTTGCCTATTTCCTGGCCCAGACGGGCCCTGCTACGCGGAAGGTAGCCATGCTTTTTATCATGCTGCCCATGTGGATGAACTTCCTTCTGCGTACCTATGCGTGGATGTCCATTCTGGAAAACCACGGATTTCTCAACCAGATCCTGGCCCTGGTGGGCATCGGCCCCCTGCACATCATCAATACCGACGCGGCGGTGATTTTGGGCATGGTGTATAACTTCCTGCCCTTTATGATCCTGCCCATTTTCTCGGTGATCGAGAAGCTGGACCGACGTTATATTGAGGCAGCCCAGGACCTGGGCGCGGGCAAGATGCAGGTTTTTCGGCGGGTGATTTTCCCGCTGTCCGTCCCCGGGGTCATCAGTGGGATTATGATGGTGTTCATTCCGTCTATCTCCACCTTTGCTATTTCCAAGCTCCTGGGCGGCGGTATGAGCTTCCTGCTGGGCGACCTGATCGAGATGCAATTTTTGGGCTCGGCGTATAATCCCCATCTGGGCAGCGCCATCTCGCTTATGATGCTGCTGCTGGTGATTATTGCCATGCTCATTATGAACCGCTTCGGCGACGGAGAAGAAGGGGCGGTGATGATGTGATGCAGAATCGGAATCCTGCTATCGCCAAGGTACTCAATGTACTGGTGTTCCTGTTTTTGTACCTGCCTATTGCGGTGCTGATCATCTTCTCCTTTAACGACTCCAAGAGCCGCACGGTCTGGTCGGGCTTCTCCCTGCACTGGTATCAGGAGCTGTTCCAGGACGAGGAGATACTCTCCGCATTCAGCACCACCCTCACGGTGTCTGTGCTGGCGGCACTTATTGCAACGGTTCTGGGCACGGCGGCTGCCATCGGCTTCCACGCCATGAAGCGGCGGCCCCGGCACCTGCTTATGACCATCAACAACATCCCCATGACCAATGCCGACATCATCACCGGCGTGAGCCTGATGCTGCTGTTCGTGTTTACGGGGAATATGCTGGGCTTCTCCCTGGGCTTCGGAACGCTGCTGGTGGCCCACATCACCTTTAATATTCCGTATGTGGTTTTGGCGGTGCTGCCTAAGCTGCGGCAGCTGAACCCCAACCTGGGGGAGGCGGCCATGGACCTGGGCGCTACACCCTGGCAGGCCTTTTGGAAGGTGCTCATGCCTGAGCTGCGGCCCGGCATCCTCAACGGCCTGCTCATCGCCTTTACCCTCTCCATTGATGACTTTGTCATTTCCTATTTTACCGCCGGGTCCGAGGTGTCTACCCTGGCTATGCAGATCTACGCCATGACCCGCAAGCGCATCAGCCCCGAGGTCAACGCCCTGTCTACGATCCTGTTCGTGGTGGTGCTGAGCCTGCTGCTCATTGTGAACTTCCGGGAGATGCACCAGACCAAGCAGGCGGAAAAGCGGGACAAGGCCCTCCAAAAGGACGGCGTGAAGGGAGGGACCCGGTGATGAAAAAATTCGCTATTTTGCTTCTGGCCCTGCTGCTGGCTCTGCCTCTGACGGGCTGCCAAGGCGGGCAGACGGGGCACAGCATCAATGTGTACAACTGGGGCGAGTATATCGACGAGTCCATCTTCGACGATTTTGAGGCGGAGACGGGCATCCATGTCAATTACAAGACCTTCGCCTCCAACGAAATGCTCTACTCCGCCATCAAGGGCGGCGGCAACAGCTATGATGTGATCATCCCCTCGGACTACATGATCGCCCGGCTCAAAGACGAGGGGATGCTCCAGCCCCTGAACTTTGACAACATCCCCAACTACCAGCACATCCACGAGGGCTTCCAGGGTCTCTACTATGACCCGGACAACCAGTACTCCGTCCCCTACACCTACGGCGTGGTGGGCATTATCTACGACGCCAACCAGGTGGACCCCGCCGACGCCCAGGGCTGGGACCTGATGTGGAACGAGAAGTACGCCGGCAAGATTCTCCAGTTCAACAACTCCCGGGACGCCTTTGGCACGGCCATGTACAAGGACGGCCTGGACGTGAACACCACCGACAAGGCCCAGTGGGACCAGGCCCTCCAGACCCTGCTGGACCAGCGGCCCCTGGTGAAGGGCTACGTGATGGATGAGATTTTCAACTCCCTGGAGTCCGGGGAGGCCG
>OGQI01001280.1_pt1 | contig 17578 bp, 18 predicted proteins | sample 1553171 | NCBI WGS metagenome assembly OGQI01 (sample SAMEA2579988, study PRJEB22360) | human gut metagenome | biome: human gut; feature: human-associated habitat; material: faeces | place: Denmark | collected 2008/2010
TTGAGGCTCGTATCAGAAGTCTGACAAGAAGGAAATTTGTACAAAAGGATGTATGTCTGGAAAGCGGCGATATCATGTTCGACACGATAAAACGTGAGGCATATGCAAAGGAAACAAAGATTTCCCTGACAAGAAAAGAAAAAGGAATTTTGGAATATTTGCTTCTTAACCTGGGAAGACCGGTAAGTCAGGAGGAATTGATGGAGCATGTCTGGGATGCATCTGCAGATAGCTTTAGCGGAGCTATCAGAGTACACATGTCTTCGCTGAGAAGAAAGCTTAAGTCAGTGCTTGGATATGATCCGATTATGAACAAGGTAGGAGAAGGATATAAAATACGAGAGGAGTCCGATCAATGAAACGAATGTCACTGCAATGGAGGCTTACCTGTATAACTACATTGTGTATTGCGATCATATGTGGCTGTCTGACTATGTTTATCTATAAAAATGGTGTGTATTATATGGATTCTCTGCAAGAGGCTGTTGATGCCCGGGAAGATGATAACGAGGGTGATTCAGATGAAATATATATCAGCATTCCGGAGGATAAGTGGGATGAGTTTGCAAATGATTTTTCTGTTCAGGTGTACAATAATAAGGCAGATTACAAAAGAAACAGTTTGATTATTTCAGCTTTACTGGCTCTTCTTGGAGGGGTAGCTACATATTTTATAAGTGGGCATGCGCTCAGACCAATCAATGAGTTTTCAGATAAAATCGAATAGGTACAGGCACAAAATCTGGCAGATTCACGAATAGAAGAAAACAAGATTAAAGAATTGAATCAGCTTAGTGTTTCATATAACAAGATGCTTGAACGCCTCTCAGATGCATTTGAGATACAGAGACAATTTACTGCAAATGCGGCACATGAGCTTCGAACCCCATTATCTCTGATGCAGGTACAGCTTGATCTATACAATTCCACCCGACATCCGGATCAGGATGCAGACACGTTACAGACGATAAAGATGGTTACGGAACAGAACGACAGACTCAGCAAAATGGTAAAGACACTTCTGGATATGAGCGAACTTCAGACAGTAGGACGGGATGAAAAAATTATAGTTGACGCTCTTATTGATGAAGTATTGGAGGATCTGGAACCGCTCGCGCAGGAAAAGAATATAAAACTGATTGGGAAATGTAAGGATATAACGATGGTTGGAAGTGATATCCTTATATACAGGCTGGTATATAATCTTGTTGAAAATGCTATAAAATATAATCATTTAGGCGGACAGGTTACAGTAACAGCATGCCAGAAGGAAAAGCATATTTACCTGTCAGTAGAAGATACGGGAAGCGGAATTCCTGAAGACCTCAGGGAGCGCGTGTTTGAACCGTTCTTTCGTGTGGATAAATCCAGAAGCAGGGAGCTCGGCGGTGTAGGACTTGGGCTTGCGTTGGTACGGGAAATCGTGAGAGTACATGATGGCAGTATTACGGTCAGAGCCAATCCGTTCGGAGGGACAATTTTTGAGGTGATGTTTCCTCAGGGATATATTTAACCATTTGTTGAAAAACGTTAGAGATTTTAGTATACTATAAAAGAACTTAGAGCATTTGAAAGAAGGGAATAATTAAGATGGAATGGAAGAATTTTGACTTGCTTGAGTCTTATAAAAAACTTGAAGCAATGAAAGAAACTGTCAATGTAAAAGAACTTATGTCCGGAGAGAATGGTGCAAAGCGTGTAAAAGAATATCAGATACCGATGGCCGGCGGAATGACATATTGCTATGCTGCTAAGCAGGTTGATGATAAATTACTTGAAGTTTTGCAGGAGCTCGCTGATGAGGCAGAACTTGCAGATAAATATAAAGCATTGTATAACGGTGCTGTAATTAACACAGGTGAAAAGAGACAGGTTCTTCATCAGCTGACACGCGGACAGCTTGGTGATGATGTTGTAGCTGATGGTATCAATAAGAGAGAATTCTATGTTGCCCAGCAGACAAGAGCGGCTGAATTTGCTAATAAAGTACATGCCGGTGAGATTGTGAATGAGAATGGTGAGAAATTCACTACAGCAGTACAGATTGGTATCGGCGGAAGTGACCTTGGCCCTCGTGCGTTATACTTAAGCCTTGAGAATTGGGCAAAGGTCAATGGCACACATAAGATGGAAGCCAGATTCATCAGTAATGTTGACCCGGATGATGCATCAGCAGTGCTTGCATCGATTGATGTTGCTCATTCAATTTTTGTACTTGTGTCAAAGTCAGGAACAACCCTTGAGACATTGACAAATGAAGCATTTGTTAAAAATGCTCTTACAAGTGCAGGGCTCGATCCGTCTAAGCACATGGTTGCTGTTACAAGTGAGACTTCACCACTCGCGGGCAATGCGGACTATCTCGATTCTTTCTATATGGATGACTTTATCGGAGGAAGATATTCTTCTACATCAGCTGTTGGTGGCGTGATCCTTTCACTGGCATTCGGACCGGAAGTATTCGGACGCATTTTGAAGGGATGCGCAGAGGAAGATGAGCTTGCAAAGAATGCAGACATTAAGAAGAATCCGGCAATGTTAGATGCATTGATCGGCGTTTACGAACGTAATTTCCTTGGATACAGTTCTACAGCAGTGCTGCCTTATTCACAGGGATTAAGCCGTTTTCCGGCACATTTACAGCAGCTTGATATGGAGTCTAATGGTAAGAGTGTGAACCGTTTTGGAGAAAAGATTGATTATGTGACAGGACCGGCAATTTTTGGTGAACCTGGAACAAATGGTCAGCATTCATTCTACCAGCTTCTGCATCAGGGAACAGGAATTATTCCGCTTCAATTCGTGGGATTTAAGCATAATCAGATGGACAATGATGTTGTGATCCAGGGAAGTACGAGCCAGCAGAAACTCTGTGCAAATGTAGCAGCTCAGATCATGGCATTTGCCTGCGGTAAGGATGATGAGAACCGTAACAAATACTTTGAGGGAGGAAGACCATCAAGTATCATCGTAGGTGATCAGCTGAATCCGGAGACACTGGGAACACTGCTTGCACATTTTGAAAATAAAGTAATGTTCCAGGGATTTGTATGGAACATCAACAGTTTTGATCAGGAAGGCGTTCAGCTCGGTAAGGTGCTTGCGAAGAAAGTGCTTGCAAAAGAGACAGATGGAGCGCTCACGGAATACAGTAAATTACTTGGCATCTTTTAAATGAAAAGATAATAATAGTAACATTTATAAAAGTCCAGACAGCAAAACATGAGACCAATCGTATTTGTGTTGTTTGGACTTTTCTGAGTTCGCAAAAGGAGAAAGATTATGTCGAAAAATATGATTTGGATTACGGGAGCAGATGGTCATGTAGGAACAGCGCTCCATAAAGTACTTCCGGAACACGGATATCATGTACTGTGTACGAATAAAGAAGATGTCGATGTGACAGATATGGACGCAGTACGTCTCTATGCAGAAATGAATCGCCCGACGGTTATTATCAACTGTGCAGCATTGACAAATCCGTCAGAATGTGAAGCAAATCCGGAAGAAGCGTATAAGGTGAATGCAATTGGTGCAAGAAATCTTGCGACCGCGGCAGAACGTCTGGGTGCCAAGCTGGTCCAGATGTCTACGGATGATGTGTTTGATGGCGACAGCGAAGTTCCATATAACGAATTCGATAATCCGGTGCCGAGATCAATTTACGGCAAGTCCAAGCTTGCAGGAGAGCAGATGGTCAGTAGTCTGTGTACCAGACATATCATTATCCGTTCATCCTGGGTGTATGGAACAGGCGCAGATTTTGTGCATGAATTTCTGGAGGCAGATGGCAGGATTGAAGTGGCTTCTGATGAATGCGCAGTACCAACCAGTGCAAAAGAACTGGCGAAGGTGATCATGAATCTGATAGACGGTACGAATTATGGCATTTTCCATATTGTGTGTACCGGAGGTCCGGTCAGCCGATATGAGTATGCAGTTAAGTTAAAAGAACTGACTGGAAAAGATATCGAGGTGAAAGAGACAGCAGGACAGAAGCATGTGCGTCCGGTGTACTCACTCTTAGATAACATGATGCTGCGTATCTGTGGACTGGAAGAGCCGGCAGACTGGAAAGAGAGTCTGCAGGAATTCTTAAAAGAAATGAGATAAGGAGAAAGACAGTGAAAGAGAAAAAGAAAAAAATCAGTCTCACGACGCAGATATTTGCAGCATTGATTCTGGGATGTCTGTGTGGTGTACTCATGCATTACGTTGTACCGTCTGGCTATGTGAAAGACACTGTATTTGTAAATGGGATATTCTATGTAATTGGTAACGGATTTATCCGTTTGATGAAAATGTTGGTAGTTCCACTGGTATTTTGTTCATTGGTATGCGGAAGTATGGCAATGGGTGATACGAAAAGTCTTGGAAAGATTGGTGTGAAGGCGTTACTGTTTTATCTGGTGACTACAGCCCTTGCGATCAGCGTGGCCCTTGCTGTAGGACATTTGATCAATCCGGGTATTGGTCTGGATATTTCGGGAATGGAAGCTGTTGAGACATCGACGGCAGAGGCGGTCAGTACCGCAGATACAATCCTGAATATCATTCCGGAGAACCCAATCGCAGCACTGGCAACCGGAGAAATGCTGCAGGTTATCGTGTTTGCGTTGTTTGTGGGAATTCTGATCGCAAAGCTTGGAGAACGTGTGGATACGGTGGCTAATTTCTTCTCTCAGTTTAATGATGTGATGATGGAAATGACAAGCACGGTCATGCTTGCAGCGCCGATCGGCGTATTCTGTCTTATTGCAAAGACATTTTCCGGAATTGGGTTCAGTGCATTTTTGCCACTTGCAAAATACATGATCGGAGTATTGTTGGCGCTTGCAATTCAATGCTTTGGTGTATATCAGATTTTGATGAAGGTATTGACTGGTCTGAATCCAATGAAGTTCCTGAAGAAATTTGCTCCGGTTATGAGCTTTGCATTTTCAACAGCAACATCAAACGCAACGATTCCGTTGTCTATTGAGACACTGGATGAGAAGCTTGGAGTATCCAGAAAGGTAAGCTCTTTTACCATTCCGTTAGGAGCAACCATTAATATGGACGGAACAGCGATCATGCAGGGTGTGGCGGTCGTATTTGCGGCACAGGCGTATGGAATTGTGCTGAAACCGGCAGACTATGCAACCGTTATCCTGACAGCGACGCTTGCTTCAGTCGGAACTGCGGGCGTGCCGTCAGTCGGTCTGGTAACGCTGTCGATGGTATTTGCATCGGTAGGACTCCCGGTAGAAGCAATCGGTCTGATCATGGGAATCGACCGTATTCTCGATATGAGCCGTACGGCAGTTAATATTACCGGAGATGCTGTGTGTACGACAATCATAGCACACCAGAATAAGCTGCTTGACAGAGACATTTTTAATGCTGATCTGAAAAAGCAGAACTAGGAATTTAGAAATGTGAATAAAGCTGGTACATAATGAAAAGACTTGCAATTTGGTATCAGATTGTATATGATAAAGGTGGTTAGTATGTACTAATCACTTTTTTTGAGCATATAGTTAGCTGTAACTAATTGGCGGAGAGGAAGAGTTATGTTTCTAGAGATTAAAGGAATTACAAAGCATTTTGGTGATGGAGAAAGTCGTGTAAGTGTGCTGAAAGGCATTGATGTGAGTATGGAAAAAGGAGAGATATGCGTGCTTCTGGGACCGTCAGGATCGGGTAAGTCTACGCTGTTGAATATCCTGGGTGGTATTGATCAGGCAGATGACGGATACATTGCTGTCGATGGGGAACGGACGGGTGATATGTCAGAGAAAGAACTGACTTTATATCGGAGAAAGCATTTGGGATATGTGTTTCAGATGTATAATCTGATCCCGAATCTGAGTATCCGGGAAAATATAGAAGTTGGTGCATACTTAGGTGACAATCCGCTGGATGTCGATGATCTGATGAAGACGCTTGGATTGTATGAACACCGGAATAAATTACCGAATCAGTTATCAGGAGGACAGCAGCAGCGTACCGCAATTGGAAGAGCAATTGTGAAAAATCCGGATATTCTGTTGTGTGATGAGCCTACAGGTGCGCTGGATTATCATACATCCAAGGAAATATTACAGCTGATCGAAGATGTGAATAAGAAATACGGTAATACGGTCGTGATGGTTACCCATAATGGGGAAATTGAGCATATGGCTGACCGGGTTGTAAAACTTCGTGATGGAGTGATCCGCAAGAATTATATGAATGAGCACAAGATACCTGCAATGGATCTGGAATGGTAGGTGGTGAGCGATGAAGAATCCACTGAATAAAAGGCTTCCGCGAGAACTGAAAAGCGAATTTGGTAAATACCTTGTACTGTTTATTTTTCTGGCAGGGATGATCGCGCTGGTGTCCGGGTTTCTGGTGGCCGATGGAAGTATGCTTAAGGCATATGAACAGAGCTTTGAAAAGTATAATATCGAAGATGGTAATTTTGAACTGGATGAAGAAGCGTCAGATGGTACGCTACAGAAAATCGAACAGGATGGCGTAACTGTATATCCGAATTATTATATTGAAGAAGAGACGAAAGATGTAGACAGTACGATTCGAATCTTCAAACCTCGTACAGATGTTGATAAGGTTTGTCTGATGCAGGGAAAGATGCCGGAGAAGGCAGATGAGATTGCAATTGACCGTATGTATGCAGATAATAATGAATTGAAGGTTGGAGATGATCTGAAAGTCGGTAAGCAGTCATTAAAAATCACCGGACTTGTAGCCTTGTCTGACTACAGCGCTTTGTTTTCCAATACATCAGATATGATGTTTGATGCAACCAAATTCGGGGTAGCGATCATGACAGAAGATGGCTTTGCTACATTAGACGATACACATATTCACTATAGTTATGCCTGGAAATATAATGATCCACCGAAAAATGATACAGAAGCCAAGACAATGGGAGAAGATTTTCTGAAAAAACTGGCAAAAAGAGGAACGATTGTGAATTATATTCCGGAATTCGTCAATCAGGCAATTATATTTACGGGTGACGATATGGGAGGAGACAGTGCGATGTTTACTGCTTTTCTGTATATCGTAGTAGCAATTATTGCATTCGTATTTGCGATTACTACCAGTAATACGATATCCAAAGAAGCGACTGTTATCGGTACGCTTCGGGCATCCGGATATACAAAACGAGAACTGATCCGGCATTATATGACGATGCCGGTGATCGTGATGTTAGCTGCGGCAGTAGTCGGAAATATACTGGGCTATACTGTACTGAAAGGTTATATGGCTGCCATGTATTACGGCAGTTACAGTCTGCCGACCTATGTGACTATATGGAGTGCAGATGCGTTTATCAAAACAACATTGGTTCCGATCCTGATCCTGATGTTGATCAACTACGTGACCTTGCGCAGCAAGCTGTCGATGTCACCGCTCAAATTTATGCGGAGAGATCTCAGCAGACGAAAAAAGAAAAAGATTATACATCTGAGCAGTAGGATTCATTTTGTTACAAGATTCCGGTTCAGAATCATTTTCCAGAATGTACCGAATTATATTACGATATTTGCCGGTGTATTCTTTGCTAATCTGATCCTGTTATTCGGCTTGATGTTCAGTCCGCTCTTAGCTCACTTTGAACAGGATATAACACATAGCATGCTATGTAAATATCAGTATGTGCTTCAGGATATGGACAGTGAAGAATTCTCAGATGCACCGGATGGCACGATGACCAATGTGTTATATAAGTTTTATACAGATTCACTGTTGTCTACGTCCACAAAAGGGGCAGAAAAATACAGCATAAATACATTAAAGACACAGGAAGGCAAGCTGAAAAGCGAAGATGTTATGGTATATGGAGTCAGCCCGGACAGTGCGTATGTGGACATTGAATTCCAGAATCCGGATGATATTTATATATCCAATGCATTTGCGGAAAAACACAATATACATGTAGGTGACAGTGTTACACTGGATGAGCCGTATGATGATAACGATTATACATTTAAGATAGCGGGAATTTATACATATCCGGCATCCATTGCAGTCTTTATGGAAAAGGATCAGTATAATAAAGTATTCAATAAACAGGAAGGATACTTTAACGGATATTTCTCTGATAAGAAGATTACGGATATCAGTGATGAAATGATATCGACGGTTATTACCAAAGACGATCTGGATAAGACATGCAGACAGTTGGAAGTATCTATGGGAAATATGATGGTATTATTCCAGGGATTTGGTGTGATCATGTTTGTACTTATCATTTACCTGTTGTCCAAGATCATTATCGAAAAGAATGCCCAGTCCATATCCATGGCAAAGATCCTGGGATATACGAATCATGAAATTAACGGTTTGTATATCACAGCAACGACCATTGTAGTAGTATTGTCGTTGATCCTTACAATTCCGTTGGCAAATATTACGATTGAGGAGATATGTAAAGCTGCATTTGCTCAGTTTTCCGGATGGCTGCCATATTATGTACCAGAGATTACCTTTGTGAAAATGTTTGCGGCAGGAGTGATAGCCTATGCACTGGTAGTGTTTTTCCAGATACGGAAGGTGAAACGGATCCCGATGACAGATGCATTGAAAAATGTAGAATAGACACAGAAGAGTGCTTCGAAAGGTGCACTCTTTTTAACTGCTGTTTTATGGGGATTCGCGCTTTTATTCCTCATGAAACTGTGCTAACATTAAGTAAGTGTATGAACAGGGGGAAAGTTAGAACAGCAGATATAAGAAAAGAGGGAGTAATCATGCGGGAGCAATTGACAAAAAGTGATGTAGAGAAGATACAGGAAGAGATCGAATATCGGAAGCTTGTGGTCAGAAAGAATGCGATCGAGGCGGTCAAAGAAGCCAGAGCGCACGGTGATCTGAGCGAGAATTTTGAATATCATGCGGCAAAAAAAGATAAAAATCAGAATGAGAGCCGTATCCGTTATCTGGAGCGTATGCTAAAGACTGCGGAAGTAATCGATGATTCATCTGCGGATAATGAAGTGGGTATCAACAATACGGTAACTCTTTACTGTGAGGATGATGATGAGACGGAAGTATATAAGCTGGTAACCTCGGTTAGGGGAAGTTCACTGAATGGACGCATCAGCATTGAATCACCGATGGGAAAGGCACTGCTTGGACACAAAGAAGGTGACAGGGTATATATCGAAGTACAGCCGGGAGCCGGGTATTATGTAGTGATCAAAAAGATAGATAAAACAGGAGAAAGCGAAGAAGATACGATTCGTAAATTCTAGGATATAAAGAATAAGATAAAGGAGAAAATAAGACACTATGGATCAGAAATTATATGATCAGGTAGAACCAAAGGCAGAGTTCCTGATACAGGCATTACCGTATATCCGGGATTTCAGTGACAAAATTGTGGTAATCGAGTATGGCTGCCGTAAGTATTTAAGTCCGATTGATGAGCAGACACTGATGAAAGATATTGCACTGCTCAAGACGGTTGGCATGCGACCGGTTGTAGTACATGATACGCCGATGGGAGCGGACAAGTTTCGTGAGAATAAAAGGATTGCCAAGCTGATTGAGCTGTGTGGTGTGAAAGCCATCGGTATCTGCGGCATGGATCTGGATACGCTGCATATGGCATTAGATAATGATTTTATCCCGGTTATCGTACCGAATGACATTGATAATGAATATGAATTGATTGATCCGAAAGATGCATCATTAGAAGTAGCAGTCGGCTTAAAGGCGGACAAGTTAGTCTATCTGTCATCCCACAGAGGTATCTGGAAGGATGTAGAACGCACTAAGGTGTATCCGAGACTTACCGTAGATGAAGTCCATCAGCTGCTGGATGAGGGAAAAGTGACAGAAGGTGTGATAAGCAGAGTAGAACGCGGATTCCGTGCAGTCGAACAGGGGGTAAACCGTGTACATCTGGTAGATGGACGTATACCACACGCACTGATTCTGGAATTTTTCAGCAAAGCAGGTGTCGGAACCATCATTATCAAAGAAAAAGATATCTTGTATCTGCATGAGTTAGAATTGGATGAATAAAAAGAATAGAGGAATGTGCCATGGGTAGTTATCTTAATCCTGGATCGGAATTTCGGAACATTCAGTAATGATATGACAACATTTTCTTTGAAAGATGATATTTTGACACTTTTGGTTCATTTGAGTTATTTGACATATGACAGTGTACACACCACAGTAGAAATCCCAAATCGGGAAGTGGCAAAAGAATATGTAAATGCAATCAGTACAATGGACTGGAAAGAGGTATTTACTGCAATTCAGAACGCTGATTATTGCTGGAATAAACTATGACAAGAAAACAAAACGACATAGTTGCAAGATTGAAAAATTGGAGAAGTAAATTGTTAAAAGCTTAAGATTTAAAATAATAATTTTTTGTATCGTCAGCCAGGTTATGGCTGGCGATATTTTTTATGCAATAGATTGTTATGCAGAAATCGTGCACGAATTTCTATATGGCAGCCAATGTTCATTGAGCCGATGGAAAGGGATATGTATACAGCATATGAATGTGAAAATTAAACAAAAAATATATAGATAAACTCTATAAATAAGGGCATATATAACAAATAACAATTTGTCGAAAAATGACGGAGATGTTATACTAAACAAACGGTCTGCTACTTTGAAAAAATGAATGACAGCAGGAAGCAATAATCGAAGAGGTCAAAATATGCATACATTAACTAAAATGAATCTTACTCTTAAACCAACACCTATACAAAGACTGAACCGAATCAGTGAAGAGTATGGGTGTAATATTTTTTTAAAGAGAGATGATCTGTTGGGAGTTGGATTTGGCGGGAATAAGCTTCGCAAGTTAGAGTATATTCTTGCGGATGCACAGAAGAAAAAAGCAAAAGTAATTGTGGCAAGTGGTTCACTTCAAACGAATCATGGCATGCTGACAGCACTTTCTGCATCTAAGACAGGAATGCAGTGCGTACTGTTTCTTTTAATAGAAGAAAGCGGTGAGGAACAATACCTAAGCGGTAATCTTCTGTTGGATGATTATATAGGCTGTGAAATTGTATTCGTAGATGTGGCAGATATTATGGAAGATCCGGAATTGACGGTGAGTGAAAAAGATCGAAGATCACAGGAAGCACTGGATGAAGCGGTCAGTCGGAAAATGACTGTATATATGAAAGAGCATCAGTATACTGAAAAAGATGTGTATTATGTGCGGTCTGCAGGCAGTACGCCGGTTGGAATCTGTGGATATGTGGATTGTGTAAAAGAAATTGCGGAACAGACACAGGTGAAATTTAAATATATTTTCTCTGGAAATGGTTCTGGGGGTACTTATGGAGGTACTCTGCTTGGAACAAAGTTATATATGCCAGACACGATAACAGTCGGCGTTGGTATTGAAGAGATGAATCCGGGTAAACCGCAGTTTATTTTAGATTTGATCGCAAAGACAACGGATTTGCTGGGCTGCCCCAATCCTGTGGGGAAAGAGGATATCAGGATTCTGCAGAACAGCGTAAATCTGGGATATGCTATTCCGGATGAGAAGACGATGCATGTAATCGAGACGATTGCAAGATATGAAGGTGTATTTTTAGATCCGGTGTATTCAGGAAAGATTGTGAATGGAGCTCCGAAATATATAAAAGACCAGAAATTACATCAGGATGATAATGTATTGATTATTCATTCAGGTGGTACGCCGGGGATTTTTAACAACAATATGGTCAGATATAGAAATGACAGATCACAGATAATAGATAGGTGGAAAAATGATACAAATTAGAAACTTACATAAATCTTTTGGAAAATTAGAAGTTCTAAAAGGCATTGATTTAGATATTCAGGACGGAGAGACGGTTGCAATCATCGGACCTTCCGGGGCTGGTAAATCAACATTGTTAAGATGCATTAATTATCTGGAAGAGCCTCAAAAAGGAACGATTGCCATAGATGGAGAGAGTTATGATTATGAAACGATGACGTCTAAGACAGCATGGAAGCTTCGCCAGAAAAGCTCGATGGTTTTTCAGAACTATAATCTGTTTCAGCATCGTACAGTCTTGGAAAATATAACAGATCCTTTGATTCATGCAAAGAAGATGAATAAAGAGGATGCGAAGAGAAGGGCAGTAGAGTTGCTGCAGATGGTAGGGCTTGAAGAAAAAGCAGGGCAGTATCCCAGAAAGCTGTCAGGTGGACAGCAGCAGAGGGTCGGAATCGCAAGAGCCATGGCAGTGGAGCCTAAAGTAATATTGTTTGATGAACCTACATCTTCCCTGGATCCGGAATTAGTCAAGGAAGTGTTGAGAGTTATAAAAAGATTATCCGATCAAAAGCAGACGATGGTAATCGTGACGCATGAGATGCAGTTTGCCAAACTGATATCGGATAAGATTGTGTTCCTTGATGATGCAGTAATTCAGGAAGAAGGTTCAACAAAAGAACTGTTCGAAAATTCTGAAAATGTGCGACTGAGGAATTTTCTGCAGGCGATCAGTCTAGACGATTTATAGGAGGAAGAAAATGAAGAGAAAAAGCATGTTATTTGCACTGTTAATGACTGGAGCAATGGTTCTGTCTGCCTGCTCCGGTGGAACAAAAGATGCAAAGTCGGAGGAAAAAGCGGCTGATGACAGCAAAAAAACACTGAAGGTAGCAACAGAAGGAAATATGTATCCATGGACTTATACTGAAAATGGAAAAATAGTAGGATATGAAGCTGACATGATGGAAGAAATCAGCAAGAGAACTGGCTACGAGATTGAAATGGAAGCAGTAGACTGGTCTGGTATATTTGGAGCACTTGATGCAGGGCGAGTAGATACCATTGCTGATATTATTACAATTACAGATGAACGTATCGATAAATATGAATTTACTCAGCCATATATTTATAATCCAATGGTACTGGCAACTAAGAGTTCTAATGATGAAATAAACTCCATGGAAGATATTGATGGACAGAGCATCGTTGTAGAAGTAGGATCATCTGATGAATTAGTGTTGGATCAGGTACAGAAGAAATTTGGAGTAACACTGAAGCCTGAATACTACGAAGGAATTTCTATTACAGACGTGGAAAATGGAAGAGTTGCACTTTGGATTGGTGGTAAACCGTCTCTGACCGTTCAGATTAATGAAGGTGAATATGATCTTAAGATTGTAGGTGAAACAGGATATTATCAGAAGTACGCATATCCATTCCCAAAAACGGAGGAAGGAAAAGCACTCTGCAAAGAGTTTGATAAAGCACTTACTGAGATGAGAGAAGATGGTACTTTAAAGAAGATTTCTGAAAAATGGTTTAACATGGACATTACAACAGAGGATTCTGTAGAATAGTAAGTTATTATAAAAAGCAGAAGAGGAATCATGTATGAGATTTAGTGTTGAAGGTGTATTAAATGTATTGAAGGCTATGCTTGAAGCAATGCCGACAACGATGCTGTTGTCAGTAAGCGTGCTGATTATTTCGCTTGCAATTGCTACGGTGATGGCATTTTGTGAATTTTTTCATGTGAAATATGTGCAGGGGTTTATAAAAGTATATACTTCATTCTTTCGAGGAACGCCGTTAGTCGCACAATTGTTTTTCTTTTATTTTGGTCTTCCGAATATTATACCATCGCTGATTTGCATTACAGGATTCACTTCTGCGATTGTTACGATGAGTTTGAATAACTCAGCGTATATAAAGGAGGCTCTGAGAGGAGCTTTGCTTTCTGTAGACAAAGGACAACTGGAAGCAGGAAGATCTTTGGGATATACAGAGAAACAGGTTGTGAGGCTTATTGTAATTCCGCAGGCAATCCGAGTCGCGATACCGGCATTGGCTAATAGTTTTGTAGATATCTTAAAGGGTACATCAATGGCATTTACGGTTGGAGTGATAGAAATTACAGCAGCAGCACAATTGTATTCGGCATCTACATTACGCTTTTTCGAAGGATATTGCGGCTTGATTCTTATGTATTGGGTACTCGTGGTTATTCTTGAACAGCTGTTAAAACTATTGGAAAAGAGGATGAACAGAAGCTTTGAATAATGGTAATAAAAAGAGAATATTTATCAGTGCTGATATTGAAGGAACTGCAGGGGCTTTTTTGTGGGAAGCAGGCAGAAAAGGTACAGAAGAATATAATAGACAGTGCAGGATTATGACAGAAGAGGTGCTGGCAGTAGTAGAGTCTCTGAATGAAAGATATGAATCCTGTGAGATCATGATAAAAGATGCTCATGCCACAGGAAACAATCTGGATATCACAGCATTTCCAGAGAATTGCAGCATTATATCCGGATGGGATGATGGACCTTACGGTATGATGCAGGAATTAGATGATTCTTATGATTTTGCAGTGTTGATAGGGTATCACAGCGGAGCAGGAACAGGTGGAGCACCACTTGCTCATACATTGAATTCCAGAAAATATTCATCTGTTGAATTAAACGGAGTTAAGATATCAGAATTTGTACTTAGTTATTATACGGCATTAATGACAGGGGTTCCTATTGCGTTGGTCAGTGGCGATTATGCACTATGCCAGGAAATAGAAGTATATGATCAAAGTATATATACGGTAGCTGTACAAGAAGGCAGAGGTGGATCTGTAATCACCAGATCACCGGAGAAAGTTAAAAGTTTATTAAGGGAAACTGTAATAGGCATGAGTGAACCGTTTTTGCGTGGGAAAATGCCAGATGAATTTCATTTAAAAATTGTATATAACAGTCATAGTGATGCAGTTCGGAATTCATATTATCCGGGGTGTATTTGTACGGCACCGAAGACTATTGAATATACAACTAATGATTTTTATGAAATCTTACGAACCTTTGTGTTTATTTGAGGGTAGATTATGGATGAAAATATAGAATTAATTCATACAATGGCGTATCAGCAGTTTATACCACTTTTTGTGCGGGCAGGGTTAGAAATTGATGAAAATGAAGAATGCCCGGAAGGTCTAATTACATGTCTCAAGTTGAAAGACTGCCGTACAGAAAAAACAGCAGGTGCGGCGGTATTGGTGTATACAGAAAATGTATATGTGATGAAAGCTGTTGCAGTAGAAAAGGAGTATCGTGGAAACGGACTCGGTGTGTTGCTTGTGCGGGAAATTCTTAATGAGGCAGAACGTAGAGGTGCCGATAAAGTATTTTTAAATGCTAAAATCCCTGACTTTTACCAAAAGTTGGGATTCGAAATTTTGCAGAGAGAAAAGGCTCCGGCCATTTCTGATTGTAGTACCTGCTCCAGATATCTTCATGGATGTAAACCTGAGATTATGGTAAAAAAGATCTCTTGAATTATTGCACATATACAAGTATAATAGCACTGTATTAGGCGATGCCTTGATCCACGTCTGTTAGGGAAAATTCTCTGACAGGCGTGTTTTTTGCTTTACAGGAAACTGCTTTCCTGTAAAGTAAAAAACGCTCCGCGAGGATGCGCCAAGGCACATTCTTTGTTCTATAACGTATCTTAACAAAAATATTCGGAGGTTTTTATGGAAAACATATATTTAAAACGGATAAGTACGGTCGCAACGGTGATTTTTGGAAATGTATTCTATGCACTTGTGGTCAGGCTGTTTTTGCTGCCGGGCAATCTGATGACAGGAGGCACGACTGGTATCGGTCTGGTGGTGAACCATTTTACCGGATTGTCCATTTCCGGATTTGTACTGGTGTTCAATATTATAATGCTATTAGTCGGAGTAGCATTCCTTGGTAAAAAGTTTGCACTGACTACGGTGATAAGTTCTTTTACGTATCCAATCGCATTGGAAGCAGCCAACCGAATTTTCGAGAATTATGTGATTACGGAGAATGCCATGCTGAATACAATTTTTGCCGGACTTGGTGTCGGTATAGGACTTGGCGTGGTTATCCGTACAGGTGCATCTACAGGAGGTATGGACATTCCGCCGCTGGTATTGCATAAGTATTTCAGGATTCCGGTATCTGTGAGCCTGAATGCATTTGATATGCTGATACTGGTCATGCAGGTAATCTATAATCCGCCGGAAAGAGTACTATATGGGATCCTTCTTGTACTTGTGTATACGACCGTGCTGGATAAAGTGCTGATGATGGGAAGTACGAAGACGGAGGTTAAGATCATCAGCAGTCAGGTGGAAGAGATACGACAGGCGATACTGGCTCAGGTGGACCGGGGTGTGACGATGCTTTACGGTGAAGGCGGATACCGTCAGGAACGAACTCAGATCGTGCTGAGTATTGTATCGAATCGTGAACTTCCACAGGTAGAGAAGCTGATCAGACAGATCGATCCGGAGGCATTTATGATTGTTAGCAGGGTTACAGAAGTGCGCGGACGAGGCTTCTCATTGAGCAAACATTACGGAGAAGAACAGAAAAATGGCGATGCTCTATAAGCAGTGATTATAAATAGCTCCAAGGATAAATAAACAGTCAGCTACTGGAAATGACAGCCATAGTTCTATATAATGATACTGTATCTAATTGTTCATTAAAAGGAGAAGGATTCATGGAAATGTTGTCAATTGAGAAGGAACTGAAGGAAAATGCATATCCTGGAAGAGGAATTATCATTGGAAAGAGTGCTGATGGCACAAAAGCGGTAACAGCTTACTTTATTATGGGAAGAAGCGAGAACAGCCGTAACCGTATTTTTGTAGAAGACGGAGAAGGCATCCGCACACAGGCATTTGACGAGTCCAAGCTGACAGATCCAAGCCTGATTATCTATGCGCCGGTACGTGTGCTTGGCAATAAGACGATCGTGACAAATGGAGATCAGACAGATACGATCTACGAGGGCATGGACAAGCAGCTGACTTTTGAACAGTCGCTGAGAAGCAGAGAATTTGAGCCGGACGGACCGAATTACACACCTCGTATTTCCGGAGTTATGCATGTTGAGAATGGAAGATATAACTACGCAATGTCTATCCTCAAGAGTAATAACGGTGATCCGTCAAGCTGTAACCGATATACATTTGCATATGAGAATGCAAAAGCGGGAGAAGGACATTTTATCCATACTTATATGCATGATGGTAATCCGTTGCCAAGCTTTGAGGGAGAGCCGAAGCTTGTGGCAATCCCGGATGATATGAATGCATTTACAGATCTGTTATGGAACAGTCTGAATGAGGACAATAAAGTATCTCTGTTTGTGCGTTATATTGATATTGCAACAGGTAACTATGAGTCAAAGATTGTAAATAAAAATAAATAAGGAGCGGATAAGGATGAAAGAGTTAGAACTGAAATACGGATGTAACCCGAATCAGAAACCATCAAGAATCTATATGGCAGACGGAAGCGAACTCCCGATCAAGGTGCTGTGTGGACGTCCTGGATATATCAATTTTCTGGATGCATTTAATGGATGGCAGCTTGTAAAAGAGCTGAAGAAAGCAACCGGACTTCCGGCAGCTACATCTTTCAAGCATGTATCGCCGGCAGGTGCTGCAGTGGGACTTCCGCTTTCTGAGACACTGGCGAAGATCTACTGGGTAGATGACCTTGGTGAGCTGTCGCCGCTTGCCAGTGCATATGCAAGAGCCAGAGGTGCCGACCGTATGTCTTCCTTCGGTGATTTTATTTC
>OGQI01001282.1_pt1 | contig 17572 bp, 17 predicted proteins | sample 1553171 | NCBI WGS metagenome assembly OGQI01 (sample SAMEA2579988, study PRJEB22360) | human gut metagenome | biome: human gut; feature: human-associated habitat; material: faeces | place: Denmark | collected 2008/2010
CCTCTGCCAGCTGTTCTGTGGTCATCTTCTCTGGATACATTGCTTCCCGAACATCTCTCATCGGTACATACTTATAATCCGTCAATGCTTTATGAATTTTCTCAATCCCCTCCCATACCAGTGCAAGTTCTCCATAAAACCGAGCATCATCCATCAGATTTCCAAATACAGTATTTCCTTTTACGATTGCAAATTCAGCGTCATCCTAGTAACTGTCTTCCGGATCACGATAGATAATTCCCATTGAACATCCCAGATACGCAGTTTCTGAGTTCTTCTACCTTTGCCAGTGGCTTATATTCGCCCTGGCTTTTCTGACGCAAAACCACTACATATTTGTTTAAAAAAAACTCTTCAATGCACAAAAAAAGCACTAAACATACCTTAAATATGTTTAGAACTCTCCTATTATCATCCTTTTAAAGGATAATCATTTTTACTAATTTATGAATAATGAAGTGTGCTAATTAACACTTCAACTATTCAAACTCTTCTTTGCAAAGTTGTTTTCATATATCTAGAAATGCTTTCATTACCCAAACAGTTCATTTATGTACTGTTTTCTATATCTTTTTTGCTTTTCTCCTTCTTCTTATTGTCATTTTATTGTCATCCTAATCTCACTCTTTTATTCAATTGTCGAGCTAACAACTCTATATTTTTCTATAATGTCCCCTTCCTCTAAATTCTAATATTCCTTTATCTCTTAGTATCTGGAGCTTCTGACGTATCTTATCTTTAATATGGTTGTTATCTGGATGTTTCTTTGACAGTACATCTTCAAACTTATACATCTGCTCCAAAGTAAAATCTCGTCCTTCTATTTGATTCACACAATTTAAAACATCTAAAACCCAACCTCTTGCATCTAACTTATACTGTTTTATAAAATCTGTTCTTTTTACTTTTGATATAATTTCTTTCTGCGGTATCTCAATTTCATTTTTTACTATGAAAATTCTTCCTTCTTCAGGAATTTGCTTCAAGACTATATTACAACCTACCCAACCTGCCCTTCTTGCCGTATCCGATAAAGGTTTTCTCTTTTCGATAATCTCTGGAGAGAAAAAATACTTCGGAACCATCAAAAAATCTTTTACATGCAAATCCTGCTTATTGTAATTCATAAAAAAGAAGTTCGGATTATTAATTGATTCAATTCTTTTTATCATTGTGTCATATGCGCCATCATTTACCTTATTCTCAATTGTTCCATTCTTACTTTTTAATTCGTATTCCTCCGCACAATCTGGACAATAAAAATCCGCAACTGGTCTATTATTCTCAAAATGAGTAATCTTTTCTTTACCGCAATACGGACAGAACAAATTGTTACTTACCCACTGTTCTGTTATTACTCGTATTTTTTGAGAATTACTTTTATAATTTTCAGCCGCTTTATCGTCCATTGTCAGATTCATTTTTTACCACTCCATTGCTGTTTTCATCAAAACATTATTCTCAAATCTTTTCTTAATCTTTTCAATATTATCTTTTAATATTTCAATTAGAATGCAATTTCTTTTCAGATTTAGTGCCGCCTCACCCACAGCACCACTGCCCGCAAATGAATCTAAAATAACCTCTCCTTCATAAGTCAAGAACTCAAGAATTTGCTCACACAACGAAACCGGTAATTCACTTTGATGAATTCTATTCTTCTTTGATACAGGTTGAACATCAAACATAGTCGGTAGCATTCCTTTACAGCCACTCATATATGTCAATTTACCGGTCTGCTCTGTTCTCTTTGTGTCAATACGCATATTTCTCGCTTTTCCTTTAGAGAAAATCATAATATCTTGCGTATTTTTTGCTTTTCTTCCTGTATTGCTTACAAAGGTTCCTTTCTTCCATGCAACCTTCGAATAATAAATGAAGCCCGCTTCTTTTGCATATTGCTTAATCTGATATAAATATTCATAGTTATTTTCATTTTCCGCCGGTAGAACTTCTACCAAAAAACAACCATCTTTTAAAACCCTTGCTTTTTCCTTAAAGTCATCTAGTGTATATTTGAAACAATCATACACTGCAAATGCTCTGGTTCCACCTTTATTTGATTTTATATCCAGCCATGGATGGTCTGTAAAAATACAATCTATACTATTATCTTCTATAATAGATAAATCCCGTCCATCACCTTCTAAAACGATACACTTTTCATTCTCTGATTCGACCGTGCAATATATACCCTTTGCGATACGTTTAAATTTCACGCCCAAATTATCATATATCCTTGCCCGAATTGTTTCAGCCGGTTTGTCCGAATATTTTTCGTATGCTTCTTTTAATGTAAACCTCTCTGATCCTTTAAAACATGTAAAAATCTTATCTGCTAAAGACATCGCATCCTCCTGTATTTTACCATAAATACTACAAATTCAACACTCTATTTTGTATTATTTGATTCAATTCCGTAAACCCTTTCCTCAAAGTATTTACTGGATACTTTTCCACTTACTGTTATGTATCCTTTAGTATTTAATTCTTGGTTCAAACATTTAATTATTTTGTATGTTTTGGATTCTCCTACTTCCATCACATCCATTACATCTTTGCAGGTATAAAATTGTTTCATGGTATCTCACCTCCTTGGCTGGATCATACCACAAATTTTTGCACCTGTGTTTTCACTTATAGTGAAAGTATTAAACAGCTCATTACAATTTTGAGGTAACATGTACAATACGTGCTAATCTCCATTCCGCCGCTTTTCGACGGCACAAATAGTGATGAAAGATTTCACATTCCCCTACATTGTGCAATAATAGTTTCAAGAAGCTATACTACAAAGCACGGGAGGAGGAGTTGTAGAAACCTTTCTCGTTTTAAGACAGCATGCTAATCAGTGTAAGTTCTAATATATGTATTGTTATCAACAGTAATCACAATAAATCAAATACGTTTTTCTTTACTCACCACACACTAAACTTTATTGTCATTTGATTGTCACTCAACATAAAACGAGCGAAGAAATGCCGTAAATTCAGCATTTCTTCGCTCTTGTACATTATTCAAACTCGTCTTTTACAATCGTACGACTGCAATCAAAGTGTAATATGAGTGCGGTTTTTGTGTATTTTATGATGATTTATCCGCACAATCCACTTCGTTCGTAATATTATTGTAGCCAAAATGTAGCCACGATTTTTTTATTCACCTCTTATAAACTTGTACTTTGCCACCGAATTTTTTTACTCATCATGAGTTCTATCTGGTGGCTTTCTGGTTTACCATATACATTATACTCAATATTTTGTCATAAATATTTAACTGTTTCTCTCTCTCCTTTTCCTCGAATTTCGCACTAAATCACTTTTTTCTCTATTATTGAATGCTTCATCAATTTTGCTCTCCAACTGCCATGATATATTTTCCCATTCCATTGTTACTGCATATCCGGAATCGATATTATCCTGCAATCTTGCTGGTGTTTCACCCGCAGTTGGTAAATATATTCCCAACAATCCGTTTCGACTTCGAGAGCCATACGGACGCAATGAAGAATAAATTTCCCAATCTATCCACTTTCTATTCGCGGTTTCGCTCCCAATTAACACTATGGTAACTGTTGAATCTTTTAAATGCTCCTGCCTAATTGCTGCCAATATTTCATCGTCTGTCATGTTTTCATACGACTCATCTAACGAACGATCAAGAAGTGTATTATTATCTCCATATGTTGTTCTTAAATACTCAGCTTTTTTTTGATCATTTGAATGATGATAACTAACAAATACTTTGTGTGTCATAATTTATACCCGCTTTCTATAAATAATATTCTATATTGATTGTAATCCTTTTAAAATCAATTGTATAGCCTCATCCACATATACTGTATTAAATAATATCTCATTTTCTTCTTGTGTTAAGCCATTATTGAAATTAATACATCTCAATTTATTTTGTAGTTCCAAATAATCAACTTCCTCGCCTTGTTCTTTATACCTTTGCAATAATTCTCTATATCCTTTATTACATGAAGATTGCCACTGCTCTGTTAATGAATCGGAACATTTGTTATCTTGTAATAGTTCACATACATCACGCACAACACCTCCAAAACCACCAAGCAAATATAACGGACATCCTAACTCAGATGCAATTAGAATTTCTTCTAACACACCAGGCATTTTTCCCTTATATCCAACTTTTCTCCCACCAGCGCATATACGTGCATCACAATTCTTAATCATTTCATAACGCATTTTCGACAAAGATTTACTCCATACATACCAATTATCTACTGTATCAGGAGCCAAAAACTGTTTGTCTGTTTGAACAAGGTCAGACACTGTTTCATCAATTGGAATCTCTTTCATTTCCAACAATCCTCGATACTGTGCTTTCCATTTCTTTACCTCTAATGTATCAGCTAAATAAATAGGCCACGCAAGATAATTTTTCAAATAAATATCCCGAGTTTTCAATCTGTCTTTCAATACCTGCGCTTCCTGCAACAATTGCTCTGTATACCCATTCTTTCGCAAATCGCCACCATATATAAGCGTTGCTCCTCTACCAAGTACATAATTTGCCACATATTGTGACAATTTTGATAAATGTACTTTATTTTGTCCACTACTTTTTAATTCATTTATTTCTGGGTCTGATATTGAAATTCCTACCTTTTTGCCAAACAACTTGTCCTTTCCATATTCTATAGGTGTGTATATTTCTATGCCCAATTTTTTTAAAAATTCTATTTCTTCAGAATAAATAGGTGGATCCGGATAAATGATTTTATCATATTTTAATTCTATATCTTCACCTTTCTTTATAAGCTTAGGCATGTCTATCATTTCAGGTGGTCTACACATTTTTTTTACTCTTCCAGGTATTTCTAGTTTCAATAATTCCAATTTTTTATCTACATAATTAAATCTAATAGTTTCTATCATAATATTTTCAAGAATTCTATATAAATCACCCTCTTCAACCTTGTCATCAATAATATCCACTCTTACAACTGGTACATTACCCGCAAACGGAAACTTCCTATCCATTGCTTTATCGATCAAATCAATTTCTATTATTGGTCTTTCAAATTCTTTTGCAGCTTGAATTTCTCGCTGGCACCAATATCTTGAAGAATAAATATCTGAATTAATTATTATAACCGATGATTCTTTTATATTATTAATTATCTCGTCATCAAATCTATAACCTGGCGCAATATCATTCGAATCAAAAAAACGACTCATAGCCGAATCGTCTATCAATTCTTTCAATTGCTTTGCTATATTTAGCCCATTTTTCCCTTCTTTTGCATGACTCAAGAAAATTTTCAACGCACTAGTCGTGCTAATAATTTCCTTTTTTTCATTAAATCCATAACGATATATTTCATGCGCCATCGAAATAAACAATTGTTGTTCCTTACAAACAGTTAATTCATATTCCCTAATAAAATTATAATTTTGAACTTTATCACTCACTTTATAAGCATATTTATCTAATGCAATCGGGACAATTTTTGCGTTCTCAATATCATATAGGGATTCAACATAATCTCCCCATTTATCAGACGAAGCACTATTAATACCAATAAAGACATATATCAAAATTTTCTCTGATTTTAACTTAGGCAACATAGGAACTTCATTTCCTTCAGAATTTGAATAATAAAAAATAGGCAGATTAATTGTGCGTGAAAATGGTCTCTTTATATCGCGAGATAACATTTTTGTAGTATATTGTATATATTTTTCAACACTTGTCTGATCAGTTTCATTCCATACCAATACGACAGATAATGGTTCCATACCTTCCTCCTTCATAAAAAATTCACTATTATTCACTCTCTATATCAAGCACATTTTTATTCTTAAATAATCATTTTCAGAAAGCTGGAATTAATTTACCACTGAACCCAATTTAGAATACTGATAATTTATAATTACGCTATCACAACTATCTGAACTATATCCTTCTATCACACAATAAGCGACACGATCTTCAAATGGACTATAACGATTTAATGTATGATTTCTCCATAGTAATATTTCTCCATTTTCGATTCAAGCTTCTGCTTATTTCATTACACACAATCTATAAAAAAGAATCTATTCTTTCTCTTTATAATAGTGCTAAATTCTTACAACCAAAATCGAAATCACCTTTACCTTCAAGCAATTTTATATATACCCCCTTCCTCAATATCTTGTATATCATTGATAAAAACATGTTTAGTTACCCCAGCATACCATTTTCATGTATTAATGCTCATCATTACATTCACTACCAAAGGCTATTCTCTTCATCAATTTTTTATATTCAATCATTTTTTCATTAGTTTCTATTAAATCCTCTACAAGTGCATCATATTCAGGATATTTCTTCTGGATATCCTGAGGTGTTCCGCTATCTCTTTTCAATTCTTCCTCATACCACCTTCGATATTTAGCTTGCCATTTTGTCAAATGCGGACGAAGCCCTATATTCAAAACTTTTTCAGTAAGTTCAATCAAATCACCAGAATACGGAATCCGATTTCCAGGAATATCTTTTAATAATTCTCTTGCTGTTTCAAAGAACTTATGCCACGAATCATATACTTCTTTGATTACATCATTCTCTTTATCAAAACGCAATCCGATTTTTCTCGTACTTAATTCCACCCATATTTTATAAGCTATTTCCTGATCTTTCTTACTATATGAAAACTTTACGCTACTATTTCCTATTCCCAAATTGACTTCATCTATTGTAACTGATTTTTTACTAACATAGTTAAAACATTGCTTCATCAAAAATGAAATTCCCAATACTAAAACCAGTGTAAACACAACGGTCAGCCAATTAAATTTGAACACAATTGTACTCCAACCATCTAGTTCTATATCGATTATATTCACTTATCTTCACCTCCCTATAATTTTCGAAATGATTCAAAATACTTCACTGTCTATTTCTTTCTTCTTTATTCATCCATTCTTTCATCAAATCTCGATATAAAGTATTAGAGATATTTTGCTCACAACAGTGAATTACCTCGTCATCCATATTGTGGCGATACGCAATATATTCACACAGAAGTATTAGCATATTTTGGTATGCTTCTGGCAAGTATTTACTTCTAACAATACTTTTAATATAACCACTTGTACATTCATTTCGAGAAAGTTCCTTCATGCGAATCAATAGTTCTCCAAATATATTTTCTGATTCTTTCTTTTCTAATTTCAGATGTTCTGTATTCAAATGGACATTTTTTCCAAGATCAATGCAACATTTATTGTTAACATACATATGCAAACTATCACTAATATGCATATACTCGCCAACTCCAACATTTAACCATCCAGCAATGATTTCTTGTAAAAATGTAAATTGCAAAAAATTATATGGTAAGCCAAATACTATATCATTACTAGGCATAATCTGAGTCCATAACAATTTTCCATCTCTAATTTTTAGCAATGAGCAAATATTGCATGGTATATCATCATTATTTGGTCTACCCTTACTTTGTGGAAGATCTATGTCTGGTTTCCAAATCTCCATTACCACTTGCCTTGATTCTGGATTATTTTTCAAGGCATCATAAGCTCTGTTTATCTGATCAAACCCAAAAGAATACCTCAGTCGTTTCCCATATGCTCCTGGATACCGGTCATATTTTCCCTGATATTTCGGAAGTGCAGGATTCCATGCATTTAACAGCATTGCTTCATCACTGCCATTCATAATCATAACTAATTCAGCAATAGCAAAAGCAGGACTTACCGCCGGTTTCCGCCTCTCTACCCAACGTTGCGTTGGATCAGCTATAGACATACACACATGTGTTAATTCTTTAGTTTGTCCATTCCGCCCAAAAGCAACTTGTCCAAACTTCTCAAGTTTTTGATATATATCACAATATACTTCATCTGCAGTTCTGCCAAAAGCACACTCATTTATTCCCATAAATTTTTCCTATTTTATCATTTATCCCCCATTTAGGCGGATAAAAGTATTCTATTTTAAATTCCATTTCATTAAAATTCACCAATTCCGAATAGTTAATATCAATAGCATATTGATATGCCAAAAAAGTACCTATAGTTGGATATGACAATAACGTATTATAAAGTTCTTCTAGCTTTCGACATTGAATAACCTTTTTTGTTATATGATCTTTCATCATATAATCTATTAGCATTAAATGATTCATAAACTTACGTTCTTGCCCAAAGGTCGTCTTCCCAGACGCCATTATGTATGCACCCGAATATAATTTTTCTCCCTTATCATAATAATCATTTAATACTTTCCCATATTGCTCGATATCAAAATTTCTGTAATTAAGGATTCCAAAATTATGCTCTAATTTTTCCCATGTTTCTATGTTGTTAAATGTTTTAAAAAGCAAAATGCGAAATATGGTATCTTCCTCCGTATACCCACTTTGATAAATGACATTTCTTATCAAATATTGACTTACCCTATCGCTTGCTCTATAAGCATTTGTAAATTTATATTCTCTCAAAATCATATCATTCGTAAGATTACATTTACTCTCCATCAACTTACGCATAAAAATATTTTGACGTTCGCATGCAAACTGCCAGTATGTATCATATACTTTTGTCTTTTTTAATCCATCTCTTTTTGTATTTATTATCATTTTCTTTCACCTTCAAATCTAACAAATTGACCCGATTTGTTCCATTTATATGGCAAGCCTTGCTGTCCCATTTCGTAATGGCATCCAACCCAATCAACAATATTGGCACATATATTATCTGGCAATTTTTTATATGGTCTTCCAGCAGCAATTGCTTTAGCAAATTCTTCCGGAAGTTCTATGGCATTCTCCCCAAAATACCAATAGTAAAATGATAATAATACTCTGTCTATTCTTGTATCATGTAATAGATTATTTTGATTTATTCCATCTACATAACTATGATGCGAATTTTCTTGCATCCATTCATTGCCGATATGGTGATAGATATTATCACCATAACACTGTTGATAATTTCCATCAAAGCGTGGTCTCTTCACCAAAAATCGCGGATCTTCCCAATACTCATCAAATGTACATATTTCATCGACTCTCATTAAAAAAACCATTTTATGTGATATTGCCGTGTTTGCTCCTCCAAATCCTGCAACCCAGTCTCCCATTAAGGCTCGTTCCCGAATTTGTGGTTTACATGTTGCCAATGAGCAAATATTCCAGAAAGGATTCGGAGCAAAGCCATAATCTCTTGTAATTACATATGAATATAAATACATCTACTCATACCACCATTCTAACAAGTTACCCTTGTTGTCCCCCAATTCCTGCTAGGTCCGTTCCATGTGTTATCTCCATTAATCCCCGAAATAATACTTTCTCCGTTCCATTTTTGAAGTGAATCCCCATATTTATTCAATGCTTCTGGAAGTTCACTATCACTTTCTCCTGGTAAATAAACACCCACTATACGTTTCCCTTTTCTTGCAGCATGTTCTATTTCCCAATTTACATACTCACTTTTACTCGTATCCTTACCTATCAGTACAACCATTGTCCCCGCCCAATCAATTTGTGGTCGAATAATGGATTTTATATATTCTTCATTATGAGCATTATTAGGATTTTTATTTTCATAGATTGAGCTATCTTTCATTGTCATACCATGTGTACCAAGCAATGACTTTAAATCTTCTATTCTTTCCGCATCCGTATGATAATGCGAAACAAAAATATTTTTTATATCGCTCATATTTTCAAACCTCCTCTTTATAAAAGATATTTTTTCAATTTAAATCTGCATTAACAAAAAATTACACACCTTAGAATCAACTTTATAATCTTTTCAAAGCATAGAAATATTTTTTATCCGCGGCTACACTCAAACAATTATCCTCAAAATTTTTTTCTGTACAATCCAATATTTATCCTTATCTAAATCGTTATCTCTTCTGCCAATTTACAACTGTGCGTCTTAGTGATATACAAACTGATCATACTCTACATCAATTAAACAGATTCCTGCCTTCATCAATCTACAATTTTTTGATTTGTTTTTCTTTATTCTACCACATCTATAGATTTTCCTCCACAAATTCTTTGCCTATTCTCTGATGCCCAAAATGACTTTTTAAATTGCATTTTCTTAGAAGAATAGCATTTACTTTTATACAATTGATATTTACTCTTGCACACAAAAGTGATATGACTATTGCTCCTTCTACTGCTGTTAAAAGGAGCGATAGTCATATCACAGGTAACCTGAAATATCTTATTTTTGAAAACCGAATATATATTGAAAACAAATTGAACAAAGGCTCACCGTTTGTGTGACAGATATCATATCAATCTGAATAATCTGTATGAAAATAGTACCAACAATTACTCGACAGTAACAGATAAAAGGATATTTCCCATTTCGTCTGCCACAAGCGGAAATCTCATTTCAACAATAAACTCTTCTTTCTCTATTTTTGCTTCAATCTCTCCATCCATCCGACTAACCAACTCCTTTGCAATAGATAGTCCCAATCCAGTAGATGTTTTACTTCTGGCAGCATCTGCTTTGTAAAATCTCTCAAACACATGATCTATATTAATCTGTTCCGGATATGTAACCTGATTGCTAATTCTAAGCACTGCCTGATTTTGATTACGCTCCAACTCAATACTAATCTTCTTTTCTCCATGATCCAGCCCATTTTTTATTACATTTTGGATAACACGGCGAAGCCCTTGCCTGTTTCCATGTATATACAACTGTTCTTCCGTAATCTGAATATCAGGCTGAATTTCCATTCTTACCCAGTCATCATAGTATGAAAAAACAGTTTCTTTCATTATCCGGTTAATACAGCAAGGCGTCAATTCCAAATTATAAGATTCGTTTTTTAACTTTGTAAATGTAAAAAGTTCTTCCAGCATTTCATTCAGACTATGAATTCTTTCGTGGATAATGCTTAGATAACGTTTCTGATCCTCCGCATTTTCACATTCTTCCATAAGCTGGAAATATCCATCCAGAGATGTCAATGGGGTTCGAATATCATGAGAAAGATTTGTATAAGTATCCGCAATCAGAGTTTCTTTCTCTTGATACTGTTGCTTCTCTTTTCTCCGCAGTTCCAGAAGTTCATTCAACCTGTCTGAAAGCGTTCCTATTCCTCCCATATCAAATTCACGGTTAATCAACATGTTACTGTCATGTTTCATCAAAAACGCCAATTGGCGGCAGATGTCTTTCACCTGCCGCTGGTATTTCCACATAATAATAAATTGTAAAATAATAATTCCTGCTAATATCCCAATTACGATATACATCCGTTAAATATCCCTCTTTTGAAAAACAACGCTACTAACAGATATCATTATAACAATGAACACCATTGCTACACCGAATGCTGCCAAGCACTCATTTCCACTTGGATTCATAGGAAGCAGTGATAATTTTCCAGTTATCGTATACTTATAAATCTGGAAATTCTGAATTCCTATTTTTTGAATAGCACTGTTGACCACTCCATACACAATGGTCATTACATTCATAGTAAGACAGACAGCAATGACCATGCTGATTACATTATTTTTCAAAATAATTGCAATCGCCATACAAATCAGCACAAGTGCATAATGAAGAGCCAGCTCCGCCACAAAATAAGATAAAATCGCCTTTGTATTTCCCCATTCCAATTTCCCGAAAACAATACAGTTCGCCGCTGCCTGAAATAAGAATGCCCCGGTCATTGTCAGTACCGTAAAGACAGACAATGCAATTGACCTGGAAAAAATCAAAGATCCCCTATTTCCAACCTGACCTCCAATATTTTTAATATAGCCGCTGCTGATATCCGCTGTTGAAAACAGAACAGTAAAAATCACCAAAAGCAGTGCATACAATTTCCCTTGGGAATTGGCAAAAAAGATATCATATACCGTCACCTTTTCTCCCGGCTCCGTAGGCAGCGTTACCATCATTCCCACATTAATATTATCCACAGTAGGTTCAGTAACCTGCTCCTGTTTCATGGCATCCTTTTCAGTCAAAAGCTCATAATCTGTCTTGCATAAAGATGTTGTAATCAATAATATTGCTGCCAGTACGATCCAGATTACATACATACTTTTGGTTTTAAGCATCCGGTATAAATCCATTTTTATTATATTAAGCATGATCCGCACCTCCCGTCAGATTCAGAAAATAAGTTTCCAGTTCTTCACTGGTTATGGAAATCCCTTTTACCGGAATTCCTGACTTTGCAAGTTCCATATTCAACGCTGCACTTTCATTCAATCGTTCAAAAATATGAATATGTTCTTTATCTGTTACTTGAAAGTTGGTAAATCCCATAGAATCCAGCACAGGAATCGCCAGTTTCGGATGATCCAATGTTAACTCCATACGTTCACTGCATCTCCTCATTAATTCTTCTCTTGTAATTTCCTGTAATAAACTTCCATTATGAATAATTCCATAATCAGTAGCAATCTTCGATAATTCCTCAAGAATATGACTGGAAATGCATATTGTCATATTCTTCTCTTTCTGAAGTCTCTGAATCGTATCCCGGATCTCTGCAATACCCTGTGGATCCAATCCATTGATTGGCTCATCAAGAACTAATAAATCTGGTTCTCCAACCAAAGCAAGACCAATTCCCAAACGCTGTTTCATTCCAAGTGAAAAATGTTTTGTTTTTTTCTTTCCCACATCCTCCAGACCGATAATTCTCAATATTTCTTCAATATAACTTTTTTTCTTTATTCCAAACAGCTTGCATTTGATATTCAGATTTTCATATGCAGTCATATTTCCATAAAGTCCCGGTGCCTCAATCAGACATCCTATCCGTGATCGAACTTTTTGCAAATCCTTTCCCTTGTATCCGAACATCTCGATTTCTCCACAAGTTGGCTTGGAAAGTCCACTGATCATCTTCAGACAAGTTGTCTTCCCAGCTCCATTCCGACCGATAAAACCATAAATAGCACCTTTTTTTATATGCATATTGACACTGTCCACAGCTTTATGGTGTCCATATTGCTTAGTCAAATTTCTTGTTTCCAATAACATTTCGCTCAAGTTTTTCATCTCCTTTTTCTTATCTGCATTTATCATAAAGGAATAATCCTAATCAAACGCAAATAAATAGTAAAAAAAGAGTAAAGATTATAGATGAAGACGATAACCGATTCCCCAGACTGTTTCAATATATTCCTCAGATGTAACTGTTTTTATCTTTTTACGAATATTGCTTATATGTACATCCAGAGTTTTTGTTTCACCCATATATGGTTCGTCCCACGCATATTCAAAAATGTCCTCTTTACTGAAAACCTGCTTCGGATTTCTGAGCAGTAATTCTAAAATCGCAAACTCCTGTCTTGTTATCTTAGGAAGTATTTTTCCACCAATGCTGACCTGAAAAGTAGCTTTGTTCAATACCATCTCTCTGAACGAAAGGTTAGATTCTTTTATTTCCTTTTCTTCTGTATGACGAAGCTGTACCTGAATTCTTGCCAGCACCTCTCTGATTTCAAAAGGTTTCGTTATATAATCATCAGCCCCACTAGTTAAAACCTTTACCTTTTCATCCAAGCTATCTTTCGCAGTCAAAACAATAACCGGAAGATTTCCCTTTTTCCGTATTTCCTCCAGAACTGCTTCTCCTGTAATTCCCGGCAACATCAAATCCAGCAACACCAGTGCATAGCTATGCTCCTGCATATTCAAAAGCAGCTTTGCCTCAGTTCCGGAAAACGCCTGCTCACAGGAATAGCCCGCTTTGGATAAAGCTTCCTGAAGCAGATTATTGATATTTGTATCATCTTCTACAATCAGTATTTTCTGCATGATAGTTCTCTCCTCTATTTTACACTGTGAAAACATTATTTTCTTGCATTATACGCTTTTCCTTTTTTTCCCGCAATTACTCCCCACAGATCCCCGGAATTCTCCAGTACATAACATACTTTTTGTTCCAGCTGAACTTATAATTTTCAGTATTGCTGTGCTTCCAAGATGCATATATCACTTTTTCCTTACCATTATGCTTTCATTTCTCCATCAGTGCTTTCGCAACCCTTATCCCGCCCACAAATAGAGCCAAACTAGAGCCATTCGATAAAACAAATGCCGGAAACCCGCATAAATACAGGCTTTCGGCATTTCTGTCCGTCATTCAAACTCGGCTTGTATTAAGTTTAACTTAAACATATTTGTTTAGGTTTCGTGTGCTTTTATCTGTTAATTTACCTATATTATATTATTTGTATTATCCTTCTGATTTCGTGTTGCCATAGTGTTGCCACGGCTTTGCTAGAAAGTGTATAAAGAAACAAGGTGGTTCTTATACCGAAATCGTTCTGTTACAACGCCTTATTGAATTAGGTAGCATATTGTCAATTTCTTCATCTGAAAAAGTTTGCTCCTCCTCACATTTTAACGATTTTTGAGCAGCAGCGTAACTTTTTGCATCGGTTCTAGGAGAATTACTATATACAGTTGCTGTTCTTTCTTGCAATTCATCTCTTTTTCGCATTATTTCTTCTATTTCTAGTATTTCAAAGTCGGTCAGCAACGACACATACTCTTCCCGTATTTTCCATAATAGATCGGATGCTGATTTATGCTCTTGCGCACTTTCTATAAGGTTGAAATTCTTAGTGTAAGTATTTAATATTAATAATACCAAAGAGACAAGCGCACCTAAAATACTAGCAACTTTATTATCTGAAAAAATTGCTACAATAAAACCACTTGTGGTAATTGCCGAGAGAATGATTTGCCATATTTTTATTTGATCATTCAAGGAGATAACTCTGTTAATGAATTTGTCGTGACATGTTTGAGTATATGTTACCCTACCATACGCTTCTCTTATTTGCGATTCAAGTTTATATCCTTGACTATTCGGGGAATTTCGTTCCATATATTTCCCTCCAGTCTTGATGCCAACAATAGGAATAATCTTTACTGTAGTTCTCAATTGCTTCTAAGCACTTCTCGTATGCTTGATTAGCTTTAGATTTGAAGCTATAATTTTTGTATACGCGCTCATTACTTCCAGGCTTTAACCAATATGTTTGGTCTGCATTATCGTATAGGTATTTGAAGAAATCTCTGGACATCCAATCATAATATGCATAGGATTTATCTGCATATTGATAGTCCTTAATGAATCGATATGTTAATGTATCAATCAAAATTCCAGACATGAGCACACTGTGTTTAGAATTCCATGCCCTGGCCATTCTGCAAAGTCTCTTTAGATTTTTATTAGATAACGAATTCTGAGCGTTAAATTCATCAATTTCAGCTTTTGGATTCATATTTTTCCACGAACCGCCATCATTGGTATCTGGATAGCAGTAGCCTGAGCCATCAGAATACTTAAACGCAGGGACAACTTCAAACTTTACCCCATCATAGAAAAAAATATCGACTACTTGTCCATCAGCACTAATGGAAGACGTACTATATGTCTTATAGAGACTGTTTTTTACAGCTTGTAGCAACGCAGATTGGCCGTTGCCAGAATAATTATTATACTTGGTATATTCACTCCAAGGTAGTTCAACGACAATATCAATATCACTTGTATAAATGCATGTACCTCTACCGTAAGAACCTACATATATGCTATGTTGTTCATCGGAATCATTTCCCCAAAAATCTTGATTGATCCTTTTTGTAATTGAATGATATCGATTTTGTATATTAGTCACCGTTGATTCTGGCAATCTCAGATTAGTACAAAAGGTTGAAAAATCGCTGCTAACGGAAATACTTCCCATTGTCCACCCCTCCTATTACCTATTTTTCTTATATTATGTCTCGCCGTATAAGGATCTGCGAATAGCGTCTCGATATACATTTCCTTCCGGAAGATTCATAGAAGAAAATGCTTCTTGTACTTTATAGACAGTTGTACAATGTTCTTCTAGAATATCTAACGGGGTGATCATTCCATCTGGAGCATCTCCTGTGTAATCGTATGCGATAAAGTGAATTGATGCAGGCTGCGTAGGAAAGCGTGGAATTCGTTCACGGCCACCCAATCTATTTAAAACCCTATCATAAACAGCCTTAGGACAGACGAAGAATAGTCCGGCTCTGCACAAATCTTCTCTTTGCAATACTTGTCCCTTATAAATAAGCTGAGGAATAATTCGCTTTGATACATTCTCCCAATTTAGGCCAACAGTGTCAGATACAATGGAACGGTTTTTTAGTAAAGCGGCGCGAGCTTCACGATAGTTGCCTGTGGTATCGATTGTCTGGACTTCTATTGCGGTAAATTCGACAAGTTCTCCAGTCTGGTCAAGCCGAGCGAGTACCCAATCTACAAAATAGGATCCTGTTCCCGCACGCTGTGGGAGTCGGAGTTCACCACCCCATCCGTGCCCGAAAACAGCGAGCGCACCATTTTCTGATTTTGCTTTTTCAATAGCGGCGCGCCCAGCATAGAGCCCAAAGTCATGTCCAAATGCTTGACGAGACACAAGACGAAGCATTTTATAATCCTCGGCGTATATTCGGTTTGGACAGCAAATTACGCTAGGTGAGCCATCTGTTTTCTGACGCACAGCGCATACTCCCGATATAATACGATCCCGCGATAAAACCTTTGTGCATTGTGTTCCTAAAAAAGGGCATATTTGTCGGATGGCAGCGGTCATTGCTTCCGTTGAGCTATCCTCCGCTCGGTATCCAAAAAATTCTGAAATATACCCTGCCATTTTATTTGCCCTCCTCTAAAATTGATTTTAATGCAAGCCCTACGGCTTCAGCTAATAGCGGTGGAACAGCATTTCCTACCTGAGCAAACTGTTGTACTTGTGAACCAGTGAAAATAAAATGATCGGGAAATGATTGTATTCTTGCGGCTTCTCGAACCGTGAAAGAACGATCTTGATTATAATGAAAGTAAGCTCCCCAATGAGGATCGCACTGTGTAAGAATGGTTGATGCTAGTCCGTCAGGTGTTACTCTTCCGTATCGCTTGGTATGATCAGACTTTCTTGCACGTTTCATTCCTTTCGGAAGTAATTCATCTGGTATAGCTGTCCAATTTCCGCCAGGCTTTATGTATTTTAGACGCTCTTGGTTTTCCTTAGATAGACGGGGGGCTTCGTGGTTGTAAACACCGGAGCTGCCTATTCTAGCTCGCCGTTGGTAATCACAGGTTGGAGCACAAGCATATTCTTTTACTGGAGCACCACGTTCGCCGCTTTTAAGCGCGGGGAGATCCCCAATGGCTTCCTGTACGGTTGTGAATTTGACCGATGCATTTGATGTTGGTAATTTAACAAGCAATTGCCCATCAAATGTAGTTGTAAAATTGGGGCGAACAGGTGCATGGAAAACCGGTTCAGGAAATGCCAAAGCTGGAAGTTGTTTATTTCGTAACTCAAGAATAATCGTTCGCCATCTCATTTGAGGAACCCCATAGTAAGCAGCTCCCAAAATACGAACATCTGCGCCATAGCCTAATTCAGCTAGCGAATCTAGAATGGCATGGAGTGTTGCTCCATGCTCGAAAGATACAAGACCGGGTACATTCTCAATTAAGATCGCCCTTGGCGCAAAGGCGTCAACAAATCTTAAATATTCTTTGAAAAGGT
>OGQI01001293.1_pt1 | contig 17493 bp, 14 predicted proteins | sample 1553171 | NCBI WGS metagenome assembly OGQI01 (sample SAMEA2579988, study PRJEB22360) | human gut metagenome | biome: human gut; feature: human-associated habitat; material: faeces | place: Denmark | collected 2008/2010
AAGGAATTTTTATGTTATTTACACGGGACAGAAATTTTTATAGAACTTTATTTCATCTAATGATCATTGTTGTTTTCCAAAATATCATTGCATACAGCATCAATATGGCAGATAATCTGATGCTTGGTATGTATAGTCAGTCCTCTCTTTCTGGGGCAGCAACGGTCAATCAGATTCAGTTTTTACTACAACAAATGACACTTGCGATCGGGGATACACTAGTGATCATTGCTTCCCAATACTGGGGACAGAAAAAGACGAAACCAATTCGAACATTTACAGGGATTGCGTTGGCAACAGGATTAATCCTTGGACTGACTGTATTTATACTGACCACATTGTTTCCAAGAGAAATTTTAATGCTATTTACAAAAAAGGAAAGTTACATTATACAAGGAATGGATTACCTTTCACTGATCCGTTTTACCTATCCTTTATTTGTGCTGTCTACGATCTTAATGGCGGCACTTCGAAGCGTTGAGACTGTTTCTATCGCATTAAAGATTTCAATTTTATCATTGATCGTAGACGTATCGATCAACTATACACTGATCTTTGGAAAATTTGGTTTTCCAGAAATGGGAACTAAAGGTGCGGCAGTTGGAACATTGGTTGCACGTATTTTAGAATTAGTGATTGTTGTAATCTACTTAATCTTTGCGGATCATAAATTGAAATTATTCTGTAAAGATTTCCTCCACTTTACAAAAGAAGCATTTTCACGCTTTTTCAAGATTTTGTGGCCATCCTTTTTATCAAATACGTTATGGGCACTTGCGACACCAATTCAAACAGGAATCTTAGGCCGCTTATCCGCAGATGCGATTGCAGCCAATTCTGTTTCTACGACGATGTTTCAGTACTTGAAAGTTATAACCATCGGAGAAGCCTCAGCATCTGCTGTATTGATCGGAACAACGATCGGGGAAGGCAAAGGAACTACAAAAGTAAAAGAATACAGTAAAACACTGCAAGTTATTTATCTGATCATAGGAAGTGTTCTTGGAATCAGCTTGTTTTTCTTAAGGATTCCATTGTTATCTCTCTATGATCTGACACAAAATGCATATCAAATGGCAGACCAGATTCTGATCATTTTATCCATCGTGATGGTTGGCATGTCATACCAGATGCCAACAGGAATTGGAATCATCAAAGGCGGTGGCGACGTAAAATATATGATGTATCTGAATCTGATCTCAACCTGGGCGATCGTGATGCCGCTTTCATTTTTAGGGGCATTTGTATGGAAATTGCCAGTACCGATGGTTGTGTTATTGCTGAATTCAGATCAGTTGTTTAAGTGTATACCAACGTATCTGTATGTGAAGAAGGATCAGTGGATCAAGGTTTTGGTTTGATGATCAATACCTTGCCATTTGCAGATTCAAATGATAAGATAATTGATAAAACAAAATCAATTGCAACACACTAAGGCAATGAAACTTCTATGAATAATCTAAAAATAACTGCATATACTCTTTCTTAAAGGAGCGTATGTGACATTGAAGAAGAAAATAGAAATCGCAGCCATCTTATGTTCCATCGGCATTTGTGGCTTTGGACAAAATGTATTCGCAGGAGAATTCTTACGATTACCAGCCAAAACCAATGCCAAAGTAGAACAAGTGGTGCAGACAAGACTTTTGGAAGAACAACGGGCGTATCTGATGCAGGCACAGCTTATGACGAAAGTGAACCTAGAGCAGCAGATCAAAGACAAACCCGTCTATATTCCAAAAACAGAACATGTAGTCACACAAAGAGAACGATCGATCCTTGAGAGGATCGTAGAAGCAGAAGCAACCGATAAAGATGAAAAAAGTAAGATACTCGTAGCAAATGTAATTCTAAATCGTGTAAGGAGCAAAGAATTTCCAAACTCGATCGAAGCCGTTGTGTTTCAAAGAGTTTATGGGAAAGTCCAGTTTTCACCGACAGCTGATGGAAGATATGAATCGGTTCATATCACAAAGAGTACAAAAAGAAGTGTAAAAAAAGCATTAGAAGATGGAATCGACTATTCCGAAGGAGCCTTATATTTCGTAGAAAAAACGATGGCAAATCCCAAAAATGTTTCATGGTTTGATGAGGCACTGACCAGATTGTTTACTTACCAAGGACATTCTTTTTACAAATAGTGCTTGACAAAAAAACATAAAAGTATTATGATTTTAGACAAATAGAAAAGAAACCGTTGAGAAAGAGTAGTAAGCAGGATCAGAATGATTCAAAGAGAGCTGCAGGTGGTGAGATTGCAGTATGATTTCCCTGGTGAATGGACTTTCGAGGGTGATTTTGAAAGTAATAAGTAGGAATCGCCGGGCACCCGACCCGTTACCAGAGTGGGCATATATGATAGTATATGATTTAAGTGGACACAGCTAGTGTCAATTTGAGTGGTACCGCGGATAATTCGCCTCAAGCATATTTGCTTGGGGCTTTTCTTTTTTTCTATTGAAGAAACGTACAACTTGAATTCAAAAGGAGAATGAATTATGAGAACAATGAAGAAAGTATTAGCAGCAGGATTAACAGCAGTCATGGCAATGTCCTTGATGGTTGGATGCGGAAGTAAGAAAGATGACAGCGCATCTAAGACATACAACTTAGGAATCATCCAGTTTGCTGAACACGGATCATTAGATAACTGTCGCAAAGGATTTTTAAAAGGTTTAGAATCCGAAGGTATCAAAGAAGGAAAGAACTTAAAGATTACATATAAAAACTCACAGGCAGATACAGCTACAGATAATCAGATCGCATCAAATTATGCATCCAAGAAATTAGATATGATCTGTGCGATCGCAACACCAAGTGCACAAAGTGCATATAACGCAGCAAAAGATACAGATACACCAGTCATCTATACAGCTGTTACATCACCAAAAGAAGCAGGATTTGTAGATAAAGATGGAAAGAACGTTGGAAATATCACAGGAACTTCCGATCTTGTACTTGCAGATAAACAGTTAAAACTGATCCGTCAGATGATGCCAAAAGCAAAAAACGTCGGAATCTTCTACAGCACAAATGAAGCAAATTCCAAAGCGGGAATAGAAGCTTATGAAAAAGTAGCTGACAAATACGGATTCAAGATCATCACACAGGGAATCACAGCTTCCGCAGATATGCCAATGGCAGCAGACAGCTTACTTAAGAAGGTTGATTGCATCACAAACTTAACTGATAACTTAGTAGTCAGCAATATGCAAACATATATTCAGAAAGCAAATAAATTAAATATCCCAGTGTTCGGATCTGAAGTAGAACAGGTAAAATTAGGATGCGTTGCTTGTGTCGGAATCGACTTCGTGAAATTAGGAGAACAGACAGGTAAGATGGCAGCTAAAGTCTTAAAAGGTGAAGAAAAAGCGAAAGATATGAAATTCGAAACATTTAACAACGGAGATGTCATCATCAATACAGCAGCAGCGAAAAAAATCAACATGACAATCAGCAAAGATGTTAAAAAACAGGCAAAACAGACATTTGACAAGATCAGCACACCAGAAAAATAATCAGGAGATGTAAAACATTATGGAACAATTGATCATAGGCGTATTTGAGCAGGGATTTATCTATGCGATCATGGCGCTTGGCGTATATATCACATACAAAATATTAGACTTTCCGGATCTGTCCGTAGACAGTACTTTCCCATTAGGAGCAGCAGTGACAACCGTCATGCTCTCCTCAGGAAAGAACCCATTACTGGCACTTATTGCAGCAACCGCAGCCGGAGCAATTGCAGGAATGGTCACAGGAATCATTCATGTAAAATTTAAAGTCAGAGACCTATTATCTGGGATTATTGTTATGACAGGTCTTTACACATTAAATTTAAGAATTGTAGGTGGAAGTGCAAATGTTCCATTATTTAACTACAACTCCGTATTTGATAATGACTTCATCAAGGGAATCTTTCCAGAAGTATTAGCCCCATATAAAACAGTGATCATCATTTTTATCATCATGATCATTGCAAAAGTATTATTAGACTTATATTTAAAGACAAAATCAGGATATCTCTTAAGAGCAGTTGGAGACAACGAAACAATCGTAACATCCCTTGCAAAAGACAGCGGATTTGTAAAGATCGTAGGGCTTGCAATTTCAAATGGATTAGTTGCATTAGCTGGAAGTGTTATGTGCCAGCAGCAGAGATTCTTCGAAATTTCTATGGGAACTGGAACGATCGTGATCGGACTTGCCAGTGTTATCATCGGAACAAATGTATTTAAAGGAAATCTTTTAAAAGCAACAACTGCAGTTGTCATCGGTTCCGTGATCTACAAAGCATGTGTAGCGATCGCAATCGAAGTAGGATTACCAGCAACAGACTTAAAACTTATTACAGCAGTCTTATTCCTGATCATTCTGATCATTAGTATGGACCGTAAGAAGAAGGTGAAGGCATGATTGAATTAAAACATATCGACAAATATTATAATATCGGAACAGTCAATGAAGTCTGCCTGTTTAAAGACTTTAATCTGACGGTAGATGACGGAGATTTCATTTCTGTGATCGGAAGTAATGGATCAGGAAAGACATCGATGTTAAACCTGATCTGTGGAAGCTTACAAGCAGAAGCAGGAAATATCATTTTAAATGAAGAAGATATTTCTCATCAAAAAGAATACATCAGACAGAGAAAGATCGGACGTGTTTATCAGAATCCAGCCATGGGAACTTGTCCATCCATGACAATCCTTGAAAATATGTCTCTTGCAGACAATAAAGGAAAGAAATTCGGACTTGGATTTGGGACAAATAAGAAAAGAATTGATTATTACAGAGAATTATTAAGCCAGTTAGGACTCGGACTTGAAGATATGATGGGAAGCAAAGTAGGTTCTCTCTCTGGTGGACAGAGACAGGCAATGGCACTTCTTATGACAACAATGGCACCAATCGAGATCTTAATTCTTGATGAACATACGGCTGCACTTGATCCAAAGACAGCAGAACTGATCATGGAGTTGACAGGAAAAGTTGTTAAAGAAAAGAAACTGACAACGATCATGGTTACACATAATCTGCGTTATGCGGTAGAATATGGAAATCGTATTCTTATGATGCATCAGGGACATGCGGTACTTGATAAGGCTGGAGAAGAGAAAACAAAGCTGGTTGTAGATGATCTTTTGGATCAGTTTAATCAGATTAGTATTGAGTGTGGAAACTAAATTTTAATTTGGATAGTCGTTCATTGTATATGAGAAAAACGAAATAATAGCATAGCAGATCCAGACCAGAAATTTTGCTCGCCGTTTTGAACGGTCGCTGATTCGCAAACTTTCCTTCGATAACTCGCACTCAAGGATACTAAAATCAGTAGTCTTTGATGCTCAAACAATCGACCAAGTTTGCTGCGAACCGTTCAAAACGACGGCAAAATTTCAATGGTTCTGGATCTGCTATGCTATTATTTCGTTTTTCTCATATACACGGACGGCTATTCAAATCACTACGGAGAGTGTATGTTGTACGATATTGGCTGAAAATTTTTGTTTTCATAGACGGGAGGCGTTGTGTTTTTGATCCTTCCAAACTTCAGTTTGCCAAGTTGCAAATCGATGTTGATAAATTCCTTTCAGCTTCCGTTAACGAGCACAAAGATTATCAGCTAATATCGTTTAACATACACATATTGTAGTGATTTCGATAGACTTTCGCTTTATGTGACAGAAATAAGATAACAAGAAATATTTATAATATACCGGTGGCAACGATTAGCATATTTTAAGTACGTTTTTTACAAATTCGCAGCGCCCTGTGGTTGAATGTTTGACCATGGCTGTGGGCATTTTGGCTCACAGCGAGGGAGTTTTCAAAGGAACAGGCGCGGATAAGCGATTTGTAAAAAACGTTCTTAAAATTTGCGTGTTGCCACCGGTATATTATAAATATTTCTTGTTATCTTATTTCTGACACACTAACCAAAGACTATCGTCGCAAACTACAACTTTTAAAGCACAAATATAGAAATCAGCTTTCTTTTTTGCTATAATGATGTTAGACGATACTAACTAAATGTTAGCAAAAACTAACTTTAAAAATGAGAGGAAATAATAGATGTATTTAGAGATAAAAGATATGAAAAAAAGCTTCGGATCAGGCGAAAGCTACAATCAAGTATTACAAGGAATTACAACTAACATCGAACAAGGACAGATGTGTGTTATCCAAGGAAGCAGCGGTTCAGGAAAATCTACAATGCTAAACTGTATCGGAGGATTAGATACCACGGATTCCGGTTCCATTAAAGTCGATGGAAACGAAATCTCAGGCTTAAATGCCGATGAACTCTCCGAATACCGCAGAGCCAATCTAGGATTTATCTTCCAGTTTTATAATCTGGTACCAAATCTTACGGTGAAAGAAAATATAGAAATCTGTCAGTTTTTAACGGAAGATCCATTAGATATGGATGAATTGTTAGATACACTCGGATTAACAGAACATCAAGATAAATTTCCAGCACAATTATCCGGTGGACAGCAGCAACGTTGTGCAATTGCAAGGGCATTGATCAAGAATCCAAAGCTGCTTCTTTGTGACGAACCGACAGGAGCTCTCGATTCTAAGACATCCAAAGATATCTTGATCTTATTAGAGAAGATCAACCAGCAATACGGCACAACGATGCTGATCGTAACACATAATAACGCAATTCGTGACATGGTACATAAAGTTATCATTATCAGAGACGGCCAGATCAGTGAAGAATACGAAAATGAAACAAGAGTACCTGCCAAATTACTGGAGGATCTGTAAATGGAAAAAGTATTGAGAAAAAGGGCATGGAGGGATTTAAAAGAAAATAAATTCCGCTATCTTGCGCTTGCTTTTCTGATCATTATCAGTATGTATCTGGTGATCAGTTTAGTCGGAGCAGCGGATACGATTATTGACGGAACTGCAAAGCAGGCTAAGAAACATAAACTGGAAGACGGACAGTTTCAGGTGTTTGTGCCATTAACGACAAAACAAAAAGAGAACCTTACAAAGAAAGGGATTACATTAGAAGAGACATTCTATCTTGACTTTAGACAAAAAGATGGAAGCAAGCTGAGAATCTTTAAGAATCGTAAAAAAGTCGATAAAATTAATCTGGATCAAGGCCGACTAGCAAAAAAAGCAAGCGAAGTTGTTGTAGAAAAACGATATGCTTTAGAACACAACTTAAAAATAGGATCAAAGATCACAATCGATGGTGATTCCTATAAAGTAACAGGAATCGGATCAGTTCCAGACTACGATGCATGTTATGAAAAGTTGTCAGATAGTACTGTAGACAGCAAACAGTTTGGACTTGCATTTGTGACAGAGGATGCTTACGATAATCTAAAAGACAATGAAAACAGCATTCAATCTGAAGAATACATCTATGCATACCGATTAAATGGTGCAATGAGCCAGAAACAGTTAAAAAATAAATTAAAGAAGATCACATTTAACCCAGATGATGTCGATGATCCATATTTTAAAGATTACTGGAAAGAAACTGCAGGTAAGAAAGATGACATCAAAGATGGAATCAAAAAACTGACCGATGCAAGCACCCAGATGTCAGACGGATTAAATAAACTAAGTGAAAACAATGAAACATTACAAAAAGGTGCCGATCAGATCTTTCAGGCATATTTAAAAACAGCAGAAAGCCAGCTGGCATCCTTTGGAGTAACATCTCTGACAGAAAATAACTATGCAAGTATTCTAAAAGATTTGATCGCAAAATCAAGTGATGGATTGACAAGATTATCCTTAGAATCAGCCAAAGAACAGCTGGATGCATTAAAAACATACAGAGATGGAATCAAAGCATATACCAATGGTGTGAAGAAAGCATCGGATGGAAGCAATAAGTTAAAAGAAGGTACGGATAAACTAGAAGAAGGCACAGAAGAACTGATGAAAGCATTTGATATGGAAACATCAAATCTGACTCAGTTTTTAAAAGCATCGGATAATACAAGAATCGGAGCAGCTGCAGATGATCAGGTCATTAATAAACTTGCGGGAATTGTGGCAGGTGTGATCATCATGATCTTGTTTACCTATGTGATTTCAGTCTTTGTCATTCATGGGATCGAGAAAGAAAGCAGCATTATCGGAACATTATATGCATTGGGAGTAAACAAAAAGCAGCTTTTAAAATGTTATCTAAGAATTCCGGTCTTCGTAACATTTATTGCAGGACTGATTGGAACAATCATTGGATACAGTCCGATGGGAATTCCAGTACAGATGCAGGATTGCTACGATTATTTCTCTATACCAGAGTTAACTCCGGAACTTCTTGTTTATCTTCTGGTTTATGGAGTCATTATGCCGCCATTGGTTGCGGTGATTGTAAACTACTTTGTTATAAGAAAGAAACTTTCAAGACCTGCACTTTCCATGATAAGGAATGAACAGAAAAAGAGCCATATTTCAAAAGTAAAGCTTGGAGATATGCCATTTCTTACAAAATTCAGGATCAGACAGTTATTGCGTGAGTCAAGAGCTGGATTTACGGTAATCTTTGGAATGTTTATTGCACTGTTAGTCATGATGATCGGTCTGGACTGCTATGCAATGTGTGATCATATCAGTAAAGAAAATAAGAAAGATACAAAGTTTGAATATATGTATACTTACAAATATCCAGATAAAAAAGTACCAAAAGGAGGGGACGCCTGCTTTGTAAAGGGATTGCATAAAGAAATATGGGGATATGATCTGGAGATTTCTTTGATCGGAATGGAAAATGATAATCCATATTTCAGTCAGGACAAAGACCTTCCTAAGGCAAAGAATAAAGTCGTGATCTCATCAGCAATGGCACAGAAATATGATCTGAAAAAAGGTGATTCTATTGTATTGTCTGACGAGGAAGAAGAAATGGATTATGCATTCCAGGTAGCGGATATTACACAATATTCATCTGGTTTGTATGCATTTATGGATATTGACAGCATGAGAGATCTTTTCCAGACATCATCTGACTATTACAACATGGTCGTATCAAAGAAGAAATTGTCAATTGACTCTGGAAAGTTGTATGCAACGACGAGTAAAAAGAATATCGAGGAAAGCTCTGATATATTTATCAATATGATGAAACCGATGATGGGAATGGTTGTTGGACTTTCTGTTTTAATCTTTGGAATTGTTATGTATCTGATGATCAAAGTCATGATCGATCGCTCTGCACAAAATATTGCATTGATGAAGGTGTTTGGATACCGAAAGAAAGAGATTAAGAAGCTTTATCTCGATGGAAATTTTTATATGATCGTAATTGGAGCGTTGATCAGTGTTCCGTTATCTAAGAAATTAATGGATGCGATGTATCCAGCGATGGTTTCTAATATTGCCTGTGGTATGAATTTAAGTTTTTCATGGCAGTTATATGCGATGATCTATGCAGGAATTATTATTACATATCTGGTAATTAATAAGCTGTTAGTGCGAAAAATTTATAAAGTCGGACTTTCCGATGCATTGAAGAACCGCGAATAAAATAAATAAGTATAAAGATGCAACTAAGATGCCTCCATATGATAAACTATTCATATGGAGGTGTTTTAGGATGAAAAATAAAAAAGTAGTGGTTGGTATTAGAGGTATATTGTTTGTTGCAGCTTGTGTGATTGTATTTGCATACTTTCGTGGAAATGCTGCATATGTAAAAGTTAAAATTCATTCAACAAAAGAATATCAGAAGACTATGAGCATAGATTATGATCATGCTTATATGACAGGTACCAAAACGATGGATAAATTTTATATCACAAAGCAGAAGCACTTAGAACTGGATAAAGAGAATGCAGGGTATGGAACATGTGAGGCAAGAATTCCTTTGATCGACAATCATAAGAAATCAAAAGGAACGATTCAGATTAATTATTTTAAAGCAAATGACTGGTTTCAAAGCGATATTGACTTGAAAATTAACATAAGAACAATAAAAAAGAGACAATATCTGCAAATTAAGGTAAAATTAAAAGAAGAGGGACATGGAAAGAAATCAGAATATGACAAAGATTCTATACAAAAACAATTTTTATTAAAAGATCATGGAAACTACAGGATCAACCTTGGTGGATGATCAGGAATGGAGAAAATATGACACTAGAGGACATACAAACTAAGATTGACCCGGAAAATATCTTCCTGATGGGAGATTCCAGCAGTGGAAATACGGCATTTATCACAGCATTTACGGCAGATATGAATTGCATGGATACAGATGTATACAAAGAATATTCCTGCAAAGTTAATGCAGTTGTAGATTTATATGGTGTAAGCTGTGTAAAAATCAAAGAAGACTTTCCAACAACACCAAATCAGGGAGAGCCAGACAGCCCGGAAGGATTAGAAATCGGCAGCAAAAATGTCTACGAGCATCCAGAATTATCTGACCAGATCACATGTATGAATTATGTAAAAAAAGAACTTCCATCACCACCAGTTCTTATGATGCATGGAACAGCAGATGATACGGTAGCACCAAACCAGAGCATTCAGTTATATAAGAAGTTAAAAGAAGAAGAAAAAGATGCCACATTCTATCTGGTAGAAGGTGCAGATCATGGACATCCATACTTTTGGTGTGAACCAACATTAAGTCTGATCGAGCAGTTTTTCAAAAAATACATGAAATAGCTAGTCTTTGCCATATGAAATGATCTATTGTATAATTGGTACAAAAAGGACTAAAGAAGGAAGAAAAAGATGACATTACAACAGCTAAGATATGTCGTAACAATTGCAGAGATCGGGACGATCAGCAAGGCAGCAGAAGAACTTTTTGTTTCACAGCCAAGTCTTACCAAAGCCCTAAAGGAACTGGAAAAAGAGATGCAGATCACGATCTTTGACCGCACCAACAAAGGAATTCATGTATCCAGAGAAGGAGAGATTTTCCTCGGATACGCAAGACAGGTGCTGGAACAGGCGGCATTGATCGAAGAGAAATATAAACATAAAAATGGTGGAAAACAAGAATTTTGTATTTCAACACAGCATTATTCTTTTGCAGTCAATGCATTTGTAGACTTAATCAAAGAATATGGAAGCGAAAATTATGATTTCAGTCTGCGAGAGACACAGACTTATGAGATCATCGATGACGTAGCAAGAATGAAAAGTGAGATTGGAATTTTATATCTCAATGAATTTAACGCATCTGTATTAGAGAAGATCATGAAAGCAAATGATCTCAAATTTACAGAATTATTTGTGGCAAGACCACATATTTTTATTTGTGACAAGAATCCACTGGCACAGAAAGATCAAGTGACAATGGAAGACTTACAAGATTATCCATATCTGTCATTTGAACAGGGAGAACATAATTCTTTCTATTATTCCGAAGAGATGTTCAGTACGGAAGTACGTTCAAAGAACATCCGAGTCAGAGACAGGGCAACCCTGTTTAATTTATTGATCGGATTAAATGGATATACGATCAGCAGCGGTGTGATCGACAAGGAATTAAATGGAGAGAATATTATCGCAGTTCCGCTTGCAGAAGAAGGCGAGATGCATATTGGTTATGTGACACATAAGAAGACAAAACCTAGCAGACTTGGGGCAATTTATCTGGAAGCTTTGAAGCGGCATGCACAATAAAAATGAAAATGAAGAAGAGGAAGTAAGATGATTACGGGTGAATTAAAGAACAAAGTAGATAAAATTTGGGAGATTTTCTGGACAGGAGGAATTACAAATCCACTGGAAGTTATCGAACAGTTTAACTATCTATTATTTATCAAACAGTTAGATGAAGTAGAGACCAGAAAAGAAAGAGATGCAAATATTTTAGGAATTCCATATGAAGGAATCTTTCCAGCCGATTGTCAGCAGTATCGTTGGAGTAAATTTAAGAATCTGGGAGATGCGAATGAGATTTATGATCTGATGATGAATGGAGTATTTCCATTTATTAAGAATCTACATCCAGATGGAGAATCTGCCTACAGCAAATATATGGGAGATGCAATCTTCAAGATTCCAACACCAGCGTTACTTACCAAAGTAATCGATGGAATTGACGGGTTAAATCTGGAAGGAGACAGCAAAGGAGATTTATATGAATACCTGCTGTCAAAATTGGAAAGTGCAGGAAAGAACGGGCAATTCCGAACACCAAGACATATCATTCAGATGATGGTAGAACTGGTAAAACCAGTACCATCTGATATCATCTGCGATCCAGCAATGGGATCAGCAGGATTTTTAATGGCAGCACAGCAGTATTTGCGTAAAAATCATCAAGATTTATTCTTGAATGCAGAACAAAGAGAACATTTTAATCATGAGATGTTTTATGGATTTGATATGGACCGAACGATGCTTCGAATCGGTGCAATGAATATGCTGCTTCATGGGATTGATGATCCAAATATTGAATATAAGGACAGCTTGTCAGAGATGAATACAGACAAAGAAAAGTATTCATTAATTCTTGCCAATCCACCATTTAAAGGAAGTTTAGATTATGATGGAGTATCAGCAGATCTTTTAAAGGTTGCGAAAACAAAGAAAACAGAATTATTATTCCTTGTTTTATTCCTTCGTATTATGAAAATTGGAGGAAGGGCAGCAGTTATCGTACCAGATGGAGTATTATTTGGAAGCAGCCGTGCACATAAAGCAATTCGAAAAGAATTAATTGAAAATCACAAATTAAATGCAGTGATTTCTATGCCATCTGGAGTTTTCAAACCATATGCAGGAGTATCCACAGCAATCTTACTGTTCACAAAGACAGGGGCAGGTGGTACGGATAAAGTTTGGTTTTATGATATGAAAGCTGATGGAAGAACCTTAGATGATAAACGTCAGGAAATCGAGGAAAATGATATTCCAGATATCATTGAGAGATACCAGAATCTAGAAAAGGAAGAAGAAAGAAAACGAACAGAACAGTCTTTTTTTGTGCCAAAAGAAGAAATTGTTGAAAATGACTATGATCTCTCTATCAATAAATATAAAGAGATCGAGTATATTCCAGTAGAATATCCACCAACAGAGGAAATATTGAAAGATATTGAGGAATTAGAGGTGGAGATTCATAAGAATCTGGTGGAATTAAGGAAAATGTTGGAAGAAAATGATGATTAGTCGATAGAAAAATTTGAATTTGCAAGGAATGAAGAGATGAATAATAATTGGGAATACAAAAAAATTGGAGATATTTGTATTGTTGAACGAGGTGGATCACCACGGCCAATTAATCAATTCATTACAGATGATGAAAATGGAATTAATTGGATAAAAATTGGAGATACTACGGAATCAATGTACATAACAGAAACAGCTCAAAAAATTAAACCAGAAGGAATGAAAAAATCTAGATATGTTCAACCAGGGGATTTTTTGTTGTCGAATTCAATGAGTTTTGGAAGACCATATATATTGAAAATAGATGGATGTATTCATGACGGATGGTTAGTTTTACGTGACAAGGATGATTTGTTTGATAAGAGGTTTCTGTATTATTATTTGAGTTCAAAAACAACATATGAAAAATTTAAAAGTATGGCTGTTGGAGGGGTGGTAAATAATCTTAATAGTGAAATGGTAAGGAAAGTTGATGTACCAATTCCTTCAAAAATGGAACAGGCTAAAACGGCAGATGTATTAGATAAATTAAATTCTGTTATAGTTATGTATCAGCAAGAAATTCAAAAATTAGATAAGCTTATTCAAGCCCGATTTGTCGAGATGTTTGGAAGTGTGCATGATGGTAGATTTGAAATGAAAACTCTACCAGAGATTGTAATGAAAGAAAGAAATGCAATAAAAAGAGGACCTTTTGGGGGAAGTTTGAAAAAGCAGGATTTTGTTGAGAAAGGATACTTAGTATATGAACAAAAACACGCAATACACGAAGATTTTGAGTATGAAAAGTATTATATAACTAAGAAAAAGTATGAAGATATGATAGCATTTAAAGTAATACCAGGGGATTTAATAGTAAGTTGTTCAGGAACACTAGGACGAATTGCAGAGGTGCCGAATAATGCACCAGAAGGTATTATTAATCAAGCATTATTAAAATTATCATTAGATCAAACAATTATGAAGAATAAATTTTTTGTTTATCAATTTAGAAATAAAGAAATCCAAGATATACTGTTTGGTTTTAGTAGAGGAAGTGGAATTCCAAATATGCCATCCATGAATGAAATAAAAAAAGTAAAATTTCTTTGTCCACCAATTGATCTTCAAAACCAATTCGCAATTGTCGTTGAACAAATCAACAAATCGAAGTTTGAGATTCAGAAGTCACTAGAAAAAACACAGTTATTATTTGATTCATTAATGCAAGAATATTTTGGATAGAAAGGAGGCAATATCAAGATGTCAGAATTTAAACGATGGTTAATTGAACGATTTAAAATAGAGCGAAAACGATTTGACAGATCAGGAGTGTATGCTTATACGCAAAGAGCAATGGCATACAATTCAAATAAAATTGAAGGAAGTACGTTGACGCCAGAACAGACGGCATCATTATTTGACAATGGAACATTGCCAGTCAATGATGATTATTATCGTGCGAAAGATGTAGAAGAAATGAATGGACATTTCTTAATGTTTAATTACATGTTAGATACTTTGGAAGAAAAATTGACAGAGAATCTAATTAAACAGATGCATTATGAGTTGAAATCAGGAGTTTTTGAAGACCGGGCGAATGGATATGCAATTGGAGATTATAAGAAACGTCCGAATATGATTGGAATGTATAAAACGGCATTGCCAAAGGATGTAGAAACAGAGATGAAACAACTTTTGGATTGGTATCATAAGCAAGAGAAAAGTATGAAAATACTTGCTGAATTTCATGCAAGATATGAGTCTATTCATCCATTTCAGGATGGAAATGGAAGAACGGGAAGAATGATATTGTTTCGAGAAAGTCTGAAATACGACGAGTTAGTACCATTTATTATCTTAGATGATGACCGAAGCAAGTATTTAGAGGGACTAAAAGAATTTAGAGAACATCATAAAGTGGATCAATTACTGGAATTAATGCAAAAAGAAGCTGAAACATATTATCAGGAATGTCAGTATTTTATTTCATAAATTTAGAATAAAGAATGGTTGAAGGATGTTGGTATATAAAAAGGAGTGTACCAACATGGAAGAGAAAATTGTAACAATACTAAATGAGATGGCAGAGTATTTAACTGTGCCACAGATGAAAAAATTACAGGAAGTAATTTTAAGAACATTTTCAGAGAACGAACCTGAGAAACAACAGATATCGAATGAAGAATTCCTAAAAATGTTCTTAGATGCAAAACGAATAGAAGGATGTTCGGAACGTACGATTCAATATTATAAAGTGACAGCAGAACATATGCTTTCACAAACAAAAAAAGAAATCCGCAAGATTACCACAGATGAAATGAGGTCGTATCTTGCGGATTATCAAAAGAGAAATAATTGTTCCAATGTTACGATTGATAATATCAGGCGAAATATCTCTAGTTTCTTTACGTGGTTAGAGGAAGAAGATTATATCTTGAAAAGTCCGATGAGAAGGATTCATAAGATTAAGACAAAAACAGTTGTGAAAAGTGTGATTACCGATGAAGGAATCGAACAGCTAAGAGATCATTGTACACAGATTCGTGATCTTGCAATGATTGATTTACTATATTCAACAGGCATACGAGTAGGCGAATTGGTCAATTTGAATATTGGAGACATAGACTTTGAAGAACGAGAATGTGTCGTCTACGGAAAAGGAGATAAAGAAAGAAGAGTTTATTTTGATGCGAAAGCAAAAGTACATCTAACTGAATATATAGAAAGCAGGGAAGATAAGAATCCAGCATTATTTGTTACATTGGATGCTCCGTATGACCGCTTAAAAATCAGTGGAGTAGAGATTCGATTAAGACAGTTAGGAAGAGAACTTGGATTAGAACGAATCCATCCGCATAAATTCCGAAGAACGATGGCAACGAGAGCAATTGACAAAGGAATGCCGATTGAGCAGGTACAAAAGATTCTTGGACATTCACAGATTGATACGACGATGCAATATGCAATGGTAAATCAGAATAATGTAAAGGCATCCCATCAGAAATACATGGCGTAATCAAATAAATTGAAATTCATTCCTTTAAATTTGAATTTACGAAAATATATTAAACAATATAAAATATTGACAAATAAACGAAACGATGATATACTACAAATATAAATTGCTACCAGTAGATGGTTAGCTTGATATTTATTAAGTCGGAATAGTCGCTCGTTTTACAGGGGCGGCTATTTTATTATAAAGTAGTCAATAAACTTATTATTAATATATTTATAAGCAAAGTTGTAAAGGATAGAATAGATGAGAAGAGTAAAGCTTGGACAGATTTGTGAGGTAGTATCAGGAGGAACTCCAAAAACAAATGTTGAAGAATATTGGAATGGAGAATTTAATTGGATTACGCCTGCTGAAATTAATGATAATGACTATATTATATCAGATACAAAAAGAAAGATTACCCAGTTGGCAATAGAAAAGAAAAAATTACCATTATTGCCCAAGGGAACAGTTTTATTATCGTCAAGAGCACCGATAGGAAAAGTTGCAATTACAGGAAAAGAAATGTATTGTAATCAGGGATTTAAGAATTTGATTTGTTCGGATGAAATTTGTAATGAGTATTTATATTGGTATTTAAAAAGTAAAAAGGAATATTTAAATTCACTTGGACGAGGAGCAACTTTTAAAGAAATTTCAAAAAAAATAGTTGAAAATATAGAAATAAAATTACCAGAAATAGAACGACAGAGAAAAATAGTCGATAAATTGAAGAAAGTGGATAAAATAATACAACGAAGAAAGAACCAAAGTAGGTTACTAGATGTCGTAGTGCAGGCCCGATTTGTTGAGATGTTTGGAGATCCAATAATTAATAATATGAGTTGGCCAGAATCTACAATAGGAGATGGATGTTTTGTTACTAAGCTTGCGGGATTTGAATATAGTAAATATATAGAATATGATGACACAGGTGATGTAGTCATGGTTAAAGCTCAAAATGTTAAAAATGGAACGTTGAATAGAAAAGATTTGTCTTTTATTTCAAATGAGGTATCAGATGCGCTACCAAGATCACAATTGTTGCCTGGAGATGTTGTTATGACATATGTTGGTGCTAATATTGGAGATGTAGCACTAATTGATGATAAATATAAATATCATTTAGCACCAAATGTAGCAAAAATTAGAGTAGATGCAAAAATATATAATTCAGTATATTTTATGTATATGTTGATGTTCCTTAATTCATATATAGTAAAAAATTCTGCAGATACAGCTAAGGCGGCATTGGGAATGGAGAGGATAAGAAAACTTAAGGTGTTTATTCCTACATATGATCTCCAAAACCAATTCGCAGCCTTCGTCCAACAAGTCAACAAATCGAAGTTTGAGATTCAGAAGTCACTAGAAAAAACACAGTTATTATT
>OGQI01001305.1_pt1 | contig 17380 bp, 14 predicted proteins | sample 1553171 | NCBI WGS metagenome assembly OGQI01 (sample SAMEA2579988, study PRJEB22360) | human gut metagenome | biome: human gut; feature: human-associated habitat; material: faeces | place: Denmark | collected 2008/2010
TTAGAAGCCTCATACAATTTTCTTTGCTCTAAAATCGCATCATATACAATATCAGTAATATCAATAGTTCTCACACTGGATGGTGTTTTTATAGCAATTTCCTGCTTTGTATAAGTTTTTGCATCCAGCTCACTATCATTTTTCTTGATATCTCTTCCAACCTATGATGTATCCACCTAGATTCACAATTCACACCAAAAGGAGAGGATCTTCTCAAAATCCTCTCCTATCTCATATTTACGTATTACAACTTAATTATTCATATCTGTTCTTTCCACGAGCGTATAAGTACCATTTAGACATTCACTATCTCCAGCATTTGTAATAGCCACATTCATTAACTCATCTCCAAAAGTTACAATTGCTTCTGTCATTGTAGTGTCCGATTTCGCCAGATATGAACCATCCTCTTGTTTATACAAAATCATCTCTTCTGTAATTTCCTGCCCATCAGCATTTTTACCCGATAATTCAATGTAGTCTTCATCATCACCTGTATAATATCCAACCTCGGCATTGCATACATAGTTTTCGCTATTGTTTTCATATATACCATATACAAGTTCAGAAGCATAATTAATAGTATTTTCATCACTTTCTGTCTGATCATCACTAACATCGCCCGCAAAACTTGTGTCTGCCACATATGAAATAGCCGCAATTTCATCCAGATTATAATCTATTGCAAGAGCATATCCATTTTCTTTATTTACAAAACTATCACTTTTTGCATCACTTATATTGCTTGTTCCGGCATACTGAAGGTTTTCCGGCAAATTATCTTCTATTTTTCCAATACTGTCACCAACTTTTATTCCAAATAAACTATATTGCTGATCCTGATTTTCATGTTTATTACTCAATGAAATTGAATATACCTTCCCGTCTATACATGTAAAATTAATATTGTCATCATCTGGATAAAACCCTGTATCATTTTTATCCATATTAAGTTTTTGAAGCAATTCATCTTCTGACATATCTATATAGCCGGACACCTCCTGTACCTGAGTTGTTTCTTTAATACTATCCTTTTCTGCTTTTTTCTCTGTAGACTGTCCCTTATCATTTCCTCCGCAGCAAAATGCAATGAACAGCACCAAAATAACTGCAATTATTATAACTATTTTTGTTTTTTGCTGCTTCCATTTTCTGGCACTCTCTTTTCGTTTTAATTCAAGTTCAAGTTCTTTTTGATATTTTTCCTTTTCAAGCTCCAGTTGCTGTATTTTTCTTTGTTCTTCAAAGCTTATCCCAGGTTTTTCTTCTTTCTTTTTTTCACTCGTATCTGTTGGCTTAATAACTTTCGTTCCACATTCCGGACAAAATACACCCTCATGAAAAACGGTTCCACATTTGTTACATTTCATCTTGTTTACTCCTATGCTTTATAATTATTTTTCATTCCACAATAATTGCAGAATTTTGCCGTTCTTTTTATTTTCTTTCCACAATTAACGCAAAACATCCATTCCGCCTTGACTTTTTCATTATTTTCAACAGGTCTTTCCACTCTTTCCTGCTGTTTCTTTGGTATGGAATTATCATATTCCTTCTTCTCAGCAGCTTTTTTTGAAATAATTTTAGCAAATTTGTACATTTTATAAATAAGCCAAATCGCAAATATAATACCTGCAACAATAAGCAGCAATATCAGAACAATCTTTCCAACATACATTATTGCTGCCATCTCAACTGCAGCCGCTATTGCACACCAAATAAATTCGTTTCCAAGACTTTTACTGACACTCCCGAAATATATTACTTTAAATATTTTGTGATATATAACCCAATTCATGATGATCAAAAACAACAGAATTACACCTTGCATACATATACACCTCCCGGTACCTTTATCTTTTTTTCTTAATATTATCACATCAATTAAGGTAGGTCAAGCTACGTTATTTATAACCACGTTATTTCTACCTTATTTTTTTCATAAAATACATAAATGGAGGTATTAATATATGGTCAGACTTCGTGTATTGGAAATTTTGGACGAACAAGGAAAAACAAGATATTGGTTAAATAAAAGAATGGAAATGCATTATGTATCATTCAAAAACATGATTGAAAACAACACCAATTCCATAAGATTTGAAACTTTAGATAAATTAAGTACTATTTTAAATGTCCCTATAGGTGACTTATTTGAGAAAACTGAAGATGATAATTCAAACATTTAATAAAAAAGACGTAGAACAAAATAATCATTGTCCTACGTCTTTCTTTCAATTTACCATCTTATATTTATTTCACACGTCCACAGCACTGCTTATATTTCTTGCCACTGCCACATGGACATGGGTCATTCGGATATACCTTCGCTGCTGCACGGCGCTTTGGTGCATTCTGTGCTGACTCATCCTTGTTTGTGCCCGAAATCTTTGCAACCTGCTCTCGCTCAACCTTCTGCTCAACCTGTACATGATACAGCAGTCTGACAGTATCCTCCTGGATAGCTGAAATCATGTCGTCAAACATATCAAAGCCTGCCATCTTGTACTCTACGATTGGATCTTTCTGTCCATAAGCCTGTAAGCCGATTCCCTGACGAAGCTGTGCCATATCATCGATGTGATCCATCCACTTTCTGTCGATTACACGAAGAAGCACGACACGCTCAATCTCTCTGAACTGCTCAGGCTCAGGGAATTCAGTCTCCTTCTGCTCATAAAGCATGACAGCCTTTTCCTTTAAGTACTGCTTAAGCTGCTTTGCATTCTTGATTGACTCAATATCCTCTTTTGTAATCGGATCAAGAGGAATGACCGGAAGCACAAGCTCGTTGAGCTCTACAAGATTCCAGTCAGCTCTGTCAATTTCCTCGGAAATACATCTGTCGACAGACTTCTCAACCTGCTCCTGAACCATCTTAAGGATAGCATCACGCATGTTGTCACCGTTAAGCACCTTCATACGCTCGCTGTAGATAATCTCTCTCTGGTCATTGTCCACCTGGTCATACTCGAGAAGATTTTTACGAATACCAAAGTTGTTGGCCTCGATTTTCTCCTGAGCTTTCTCTATAGCAGATGTAAGCATCTTATGCTGGATCTGCTCGCCCTCCGGTACTCCGAGCGCATTGAAAACACCCATCAGACGCTCTGAACCGAAAAGTCTCATTAGGTCATCCTCAAGTGAGATGAAGAACTGTGATTCACCCGGATCTCCCTGACGTCCTGCACGTCCACGGAGCTGATTGTCTATACGTCTTGACTCATGGCGTTCTGTACCGATAATCTTAAGACCTCCGGCAGCCTTCGCCTCATCGTCAAGCTTAATATCGGTACCACGGCCTGCCATGTTGGTTGCTATTGTAACTGCACCATGCTGTCCTGCAAGTGCAACAATCTCTGCCTCTTTCTCATGGAACTTGGCATTTAATACTGTGTGAGGGATTCCCTCTCTCTTGAGCATGCCGCTCAAAAGCTCTGATGTCTCGATGGTGATTGTACCTACAAGAACAGGCTGTCCCTTTTCATGTGCCTCTTTAACCGCATCCACAACAGCCTTGAACTTTTCCTTTTTGGTAGCGTATACAGCATCCTGCAAATCAATACGCGCTATCGGCTTATTTGTAGGTATCTCGACAACATCCATGCCGTAGATATCACGGAACTCTTTTTCCTCTGTGAGAGCTGTACCTGTCATACCGGCCTTCTTGTCAAACTTATTGAAGAAGTTCTGGAATGTGATCGTGGCAAGGGTCTTGCTCTCTCTCTTAACCTTTACATGCTCCTTTGCCTCGATAGCCTGATGCAGTCCGTCCGAATAACGGCGTCCAGGCATGATACGTCCGGTAAACTCATCTACGATAAGCACCTCATCATCCTTTACCACATAGTCCTGATCTTTGAACATGAGGTTGTGCGCACGAAGCGCAAGTATGATATTGTGCTGGATTTCAAGATTCTCCGGATCTGCAAGGTTCTCGATATGGAAGAACTGTTCTACCTTTTTCACACCATCCTGTGTAAGGTTTACGACCTTGTCCTTCTCATTTACTATGAAATCACCGGTCTCGTCCTGGACAATGCCCATGATGGCATCCATCTTTGAATACTCAGGAACATCCTCACCACGCTTCATCTGTGTAGCCAGGATATCGCATGCCTCGTAAAGTCTTGTCGACTTGCCACTCTGTCCTGAAATGATAAGAGGTGTACGTGCCTCATCGATAAGCACTGAATCGACCTCATCGATGATAGCATAGTGGAGACCTCTCTGAACAAGCTGTTCCTTGTAGATAACCATATTGTCACGCAGGTAATCGAATCCAAGCTCATTGTTTGTGATATATGTAATATCGCAGCCGTAAGCCTCCCTACGCTCGTCATTGTCCATGCCGCCAAGCACCACGCCGACCTTAAGACCTAAGAACTCATGAACCTGTCCCATCCACTCAGCATCACGCTTTGCAAGGTAATCATTGACTGTGACAATGCACACACCCTTGCCCTCAAGTGCATTAAGGTATGCAGGAAGTGTAGAAACAAGTGTCTTACCTTCACCGGTTCGCATCTCTGCAATACGTCCCTGATGCAAAATAATACCACCGATTATCTGTACTCTATAATGTTCCATGCCAAGCACACGCTTAGCAGCCTCTCTTACTGTAGCAAATGCCTCCGGAAGAAGATCATCAAGTGTTGCTCCGTCCTCCAGACGCTTTTTAAACTCCCTTGTCTTATCCTTTAATTCTTCATCGGAAAGCTTTCCCATTGCTTCCTTATATGACTCAACTTTGTCAGCAATCGGGTAAATTCTCTTAAGCTCTCTCTCGCTGTGAGAACCAAAGATTTTTGAAAATGCGCTCATATTTTTCTCCTATAACTTCAAATTGCCCTTGTACAGGCTCACAATAGTGTTATTGTAACACTTTGAGGATAATTGCACAACCTAAAGGGATGAATGTTTTGTAAACATTTTATAAAAATATTGATGTTTGCGCCTTTAATTTTTTTGGGGGGCTTCGCGCGGAAGGCTGTGCGGTCCGGGGGAGCACACAGTATATTCCTCATAAAAAATGTGAAGTCAGCCACGGCTTTTTGCCTGGACAGGCTGTGTTTTAGTGATAGTGCTTCATGCTATTTGAGTTTATGGAACGCCGTGGCAGTTCATATTTTTTATTCTGAACACACTGTGTACTTCCCGGATCCACTTTGTTGTGCGCGAAGCATGGTGGAATTATGTTCAATTCAAAAAGCTCTCCACAAGGGAGAGCTTTTTGGAGTTACCTATTTTTTAGTTATTCTTCTGGGCTTCATATGCTTCACGGCATGCTTTTGCGAGCTGGTCACCGCAGGATGTATTCTTAAATCCACATTTAATTCCACCGATTTTTTCCTCTACCTGGGCAACTGTGAGTCCTTCAACGAGCTTTGGGATGGCCTTAAGATTTCCGTTGCAGCCTCCTGTAAACTTTACGTTATGTACTACATCTCCATCGAGGTCAAGCTCAATCTGTGTTGAACAGGTTCCTTTTGTTTTGTAAATATATGACATATTTTATCCTCCTGTGTTTTCAGTTTTTTTGTGTATACATGATTATAACATATATTTTTACATCTTTACTATGTTTTTTCACATTTTCAAACTCAGTTTTTCAATTCAGAAGTTACTGTTCACACATAACAGTGTGAACAGCAATGATTCAGATTCATAAATCTTTTCTTATATTTATTTATGCCATAACGTATTACCCCACTCTAGAGGATTACCGGCTGAATCTGTCGTCCGGCCATCACTTCATTTATTGTGCCGACAACCTGTTTTCCATCACACACGAGTGAATTCGGTTTCTTCACACAGTCATCCTGCCCAAACGGCACAAAATAAATATTTTTCATATTCATCAGCTTTCCGATATTCTTAAAGTTGATGCCGAGCGCATCATTTGTGGAAATCCCGATAACAAGCGGTCTGCCGTTTCTCAGATGAGCCTTTGCCGCGAGAAGGACCGGTGTGTCCACTATGCCGTTTGCAAGCTTTGCCGCTGTGTTGCCGGTGCATGGGTAAATCACCATCACGTCAAACAGCTTTCCCGGGCCGACACGCTCTGCCTCCTGCAGTGTCCTGATGCCCTCATCCCCTGTGATTTCGGAGATAGTATGCATAAAGTCTCCCGCCTTTCCAAAGCGCGTGTTCATCATCTGTGCATTATAGGAATATACAGGTGTCACATGTGTGAAGCTATCCACAAGCCGCTTTGCAACATCCTTAGTCTTTTCAAAACTACAGAAGGAGCCTGTAATTCCCATTCCTACGGTGCAATCCGAAATAACCATAAGCCCTCCGTCATACCTTTTCTTTTCATACAGTCATAAAGTATTTTTGCACCGGTTTTCGGACAGTATATGCCCGGAAGGCCGAGCGCATGCGTACAGTTTATCTGATACCTCTTACAGGCCTCAAAATCACAGCCGCCTGGCTTAGATGCAATGTCTATAATTATCGCATCTTTTTGCAAAATCATGATTAAACTTTCATCTATAACCCTATCCGGTACTGTGTTTATGAGAAACAGTGTTTCAAAACAGGCCTTGGCAGGATCATTAAAATCCACCGTTTCATATCCCAGTTCAGTGGCCTCATGCCTTGCCTGTTTTCTCCTTGCCATCACCATGACATGGGCTCCCATAGCAGAAAAAACGCGGGCAATTGCCTTTCCGCATTTTCCAAACCCGCTCACAAGTACCTTTGAGCCGTATATACCATGTATGCTTTTTTGTATCGCTATGGACGCAGTGGCCTCGGCCGTAACAATGGCATTCTGCTCTATGACAGTTTCATCTCTCATAAAGTCACAGCCCCTGTCAATGCCGGGAAAGCACTCCGGCATCATGCCGCCCCACACTGCAATATTGTTAATTATTATATTATGTTTTAATTTTTCTATATCACTATTTATAAGCTTAAGCTTTGAAAACGGTGTAGGAAACACAATATTCCCAACACGCTCATAATCAATCCCGCCGCTATTTCTGCAATCTGTCTGTTCTCCTCCCAGCATATCAGCGAGGTACTTTTGCCTCTGATCCGTAACATATATTATAGTGTCTTTTTGCATAATAACTTCTTCCTTTCGCTATAATATATGCGCATTTTCAGCTTATGTGATGGTATTTTGTTTTCCCGCCTAAAACATCCTCATAAAGCTTTTTCAAAGCTTTACCTATTCAAAAATACAGAGCCTGGCATATATTCCGCCAAGCCCTGTATTTTTTATAAATTCTACATTAAATTTTTAAATTATCCTATTCAATTTCGGTTCCAACGGATAATCTCTCCGTAGCTTATTACAGCTGTGTAACAACAAAAATATCGTAGATGGCTTTTATTGCCTTGTCAAAGTCATCATTGCTTACACCGATGATGATATTGAGCTCTGATGAACCCTGATCAATCATGCGCACATTGACATTGGCATGTGCAAGTGCAGAGAAAATCCTGCCGGCTGTACCACGGTTTGACTTCATGCCACGGCCAACAACAGCGATAAGCGCGAGGTCTGACTCGAGGTCAATGATATCAGGATGAGCAAGTCTTCTGATTGAGCTGATAACCTGCTGCTCCTTGCCCTCAAACTCTGCCTGATGTACGAATACCGTCATAGTATCGATACCTGATGGCATATGCTCTATAGAGATACCGTTCTCCTCAAACGCCTGGAGAGCCTTTCTACAGAAGCCCACCTCTGAGTTCATCTTGTCCTTGTCGATATTTACCGCAACAAAGCCCTTCTTTCCGGCGATACCTGTGATGGTATAATCAGGCTTTTGACATGTGCTCTCAACGATAAGAGTACCAGGTGCTTCCGGGTCGTTTGTATTTCTGATATTGATTGGGATGCCTGCCTTTCTTACAGGGAAAACAGCATCCTCGTGGAGCACTGATGCTCCCATATATGAAAGCTCTCTGAGCTCTCTATAAGTAACAACCTTGATTGGCTGTGGATTGTCGATAATTCTAGGATCAGCTACGAGACAGCCTGAAACATCTGTCCAGTTCTCGTACATGCTGGCATGACATGCCTTTGACACGATGGAACCAGTGATATCCGAACCACCTCTTGAGAAGGTAACTACATTTCCGTCAGGTCCTGCTCCGTAAAAGCCCGGAATAACAGCCTTTTCTGTCTGCTCAAGCTTCTTTGAGAGCACCTTGTCTGTCTTTTCCGCGTCAAAATTGCCATTCTCATCAAAAAAGATGACTGTTGCCGAATCTATAAACTCATATCCGAGATAGTTTGCCATGATGATTCCGTTTAAGTACTCACCACGAGAGGCGGCATAATCTACACCTGCCTTTGCCTTGAAATTCTCAGCGATAATCTTGAACTCCTCATCAAGCGCCAGCTTTAAATGAAGGCCATTTATGATTGAATCATATCTGTCCTTGATTTTTCTGAGCATAACCTTGAAATCCTGATCATTCTCAGCCAGATCATAGCATGCATAAAGCATATCTGTTACCTTTGTGTCTTTGGAATTTCTCTTTCCCGGTGCACTCGGCACAACATATTTTCTTGACTCATCGCTTCTTATGATGTCGCCAACCTTTGTGAACTGCTCTGCACTGGCGAGCGAGCTGCCGCCAAACTTTACTACCTTTACCATTTGTCTGTTTTTCCTCTGCTTCCTATATAAATAACTGTATTAGCCAATATTATACCGCTTTGATAAATCATTCGTCAATACTCAATGTAGTCAACATCAAGCTTCATAACATCGTGTTCTTTGTCAAATGTGATGATACCGTATGATGGCATGCAGCCCCACAGCGGTGCACCGATGCTTCCCGGATTCATCATCGCAAGACCATTGTGCTTATCATAAAACAGCTTGTGTGTATGTCCAAAGAGCGCCAGGTCTGCCCCGACTTCCTTCGCATGAAGCTCCAGATGCATATATGACAGCTTTACTCCATATGTATGTCCATGGCACATGAGTACCTTATAGCCGTCGATATCAATAAGTCTCTCTGTATCTCCCCGTGAAAAATCACAGTTCCCCGGCACATTGACCATGGTTATATGAGGGAACTCTCTCCTAAGGGCATCCGCATCCACAACGCAGTCTCCCAGATGAAGTATCATATCAGGCTCCTCTCTTTTGACTGCCCGAATCATATTTCCCACATTACCATGTGAATCACTCAGTACCAAAACTCTCTTCATGCGCGTCTCTCCTATATCTTGTTTTACGTATCCATCCAAAGCCACCTTGAGAACAAAAAAATCTGCCGCTTACATGCGAGCATGACGCATCAGCCTTTTTGTTCTCAGTGGTTCTGAATAGTTACCTTTTTTATATATTATCATAAGTTTTCCGCGTGTAAAATATTTTTTTCTTTATATACGCAAAAAAGCTCCATGGCGACTTCATTGTCAGCCCGGAGCTTTTAATCTTTAACTTTGACTACGCAAGCCTCTTCCACTGCTTGCTGCACTTATAATAAGAATAGAACATACATCTTTCTGCCTGCTCGCATCTGACCGGTGCACTCTCGATATTGCACTGGCAATTTACAATAGCATCTGCTTTTCCCTTACATGAACCCTTTATCATTACATCATCTAAAACTTCGTCTGACATTCTCTTTCTCCTCACATTTGTTTGATAGTATATTTACCTGTTACAATATTGATATATTTTATTATTTTTCTCTGTACGGGCTATGCTTTACGTACTCTTACCATCGGCTTAAATACTAACATCTTGTCCGCAACAGCTGTGATTATACTATATATTGTATTTTAAATCCATATGTCATTTCTAACAAAACAAATGATTTTTTATGTCACATTTTTCACTTGACGAATTTCATTTTCATGTTCAAGCCCAAAAATCAAGGATATCTGAGTAAAACTTTTCCAAGGTATCATCATCCGCATTAAATATCTCGTGCTTTGAATCAGGATAGACCTTCTTAATGCCCTGAGGTAGCTTCGCAATAAATTCATCCTCAGCGGTATTTGAAACCAGATAATCCTTTCCCGCCTGACATAACAGCACCGGTATTTTAATTTCCTGTGCATGCTTCTTTATATATTTGGATGCCTTGCGCCCGGCCCTGCACCATCTGTAGGTGGCGCCATTTGTACGATAGCGTTCCTCCTCCACCTTACACTTGTATATGTAGTCATAGCGCGCCCTTGACAGACAACAGCTCGATTCAAAATCATACTCATCCGTATACGGTGTCTGGCTCGGCAGATATTTATCGTTCCAGTTAAGCACACTTGCGACAAACAGTATCGCCTCCACGGCAAAATGTGAAAAATTGCCATAAAGCATCTCTATCATAGGGCTTGAAAGTACTGCCTTTGTAAATACCTCAGGATGCTTCTCAAGATACAGGGCAGCTATCGCGCCTCCCATAGAGTGACCGTACAGGTAAAGCGGTCTGCGCCCCTCACGCTTCATCACAATCTCGCGGATAAACATATCAAGGTCACTCACATAATCGTCAAAGCTGTTTACAGTGACCATGCTTATATCGGATACACTTCTGTCCGAAAAGCCGTGTCCTCGATGCTCCACCATATATACTGAGTATCCGGCCTTTGCGAAATAGTAAATCATCTCATAATATTTAGGCATACACTCTGTAAATCCATGTGATATGACTATGGCAGCCTTTGCTACAGGTGTCGTCACATAGCCGTAATGTATGCGTGTGCCATCTGCACTCTTCATATAGCCATCTTCAAAATTAAGCCTGATAAAAGGCAAAACATATCTTGTTAATTCCTCATTATATTTTTCTTCTGTAATAATCATAGCATTCCCCACTTTTGGTATTTGATATTTTGTAAGTAACTATATCTCAATCCGGTCAATAAGATTCAGGTCATATTTTCTGACTATATCAAGTGCCTTTTCATAGCTTTCCACATCACATATATTGTCCACTGTATGTGCATCAAGCCCAAGTATCACTTTGTTGCCGATGTCATGTGGTATACACCAGAAGCGATCTGTCGGATAGTGCTTTCCTGCACTGATACCAAGCATGTTTATCTCAAGCGGTATGTCAAGCTCCTTAAGTGCCTTGCACATCCTCGTCATCTCCCATTCGTAGACAGAATCAAGTCCCTGATAATTTATTAAATCAGGATGTGCCAAATAGCTGTACATGCCTGTTTTCATGCCCTCTATAACAATATCCACATACTCGCGTATACGACTCTCATCATCTGTCGGTGTGCCTGTATATGGGCCTGTCTGCTCTGATTTCATAAAATGCTGGCCCATTATCATGTAATCACAGCCAAGCCTGTCAAACATAGCCTTCTGCTCCTTGAAAAACTCCGGTATGTACTCCGCCTCAAAGCCAACGTAGAGCTTTATGTCGGATGCATACTCCTTCCCAAGCTCCCTGATGGCATACACATACTCCGGTGCCTGCTCCATCGTCATCCGGATGCCCGACACATAGCCATCCTTAAAGGGGCACGGCACATGATCTGAAAAGCCAAGCTCTGCGATACCCATTCTGATAGCCGCCTCTATATATTCTCGCTCGCTGCCATATGCATGCTGGCACCTATAGGTGTGCGTATGGTAGTTTGCCTTTAAAAATCCCGTCATTACTTAAAGCTCCAAAAATCTATCTCTTATTGCTGTTCAAACAGCTATTCAAATACTACAATTAAAATCAATTTTATCACTTTTTGTACTTTATTACAATCTCATATTTTTGGGACTTTTTTCTCTATGAAATATATATGCGTTATGTTATAATCCATTGATATATGATAGTCATAATAATTCTATCCACCACACAATCATAAATGAGGGGGCAAAATACCTTTTGACCCTCATATCATTATATTTTTATATACGGAGGAAATAATGTTCAAAAAAGGAGTGGTTCCCTCCCAGGGACTGAGAATTATCATCGTCGGATGCGGCAAGGTAGGCCGTACTCTCGTTGAGCAGCTTGGCAAGGAGGGGCACGACATAACAATTGTCGACAAAAACAGGGAGAGGATTTCCCAGGTATCCAATATCTATGATGTAATGGGTATTGTAGGAAACGGTGCCAGCTACAAGATACTGCAGGAAGCCGGTATTGATGATGCCGACTTAATAATCGCAGTCACAGGCTCTGATGAGCTGAATCTGCTATGCTGTACCATTGCCACACAGGTCGGCAACTGTGCTGCTATAGCCAGAGTCAGAACGCCTGAATACAGCCAGGAGGCCAAATATCTGCGCGACAAGCTTGGTCTTGCACTCATTATCAACCCTGAGCTTGAGGCAGCTATTGAGATGGCTCATATTCTTCATCTGCCGTCCAGCCTTGAGGTGACAAACTTTGCTCACGGTCAGGCACAGCTCATCAAGTATGAAATTCCCGAGGGCAGCATCCTCGACGGAACAAAGCTCATGGATCTGGGCACCAGACACCATGCCAACATACTTATCGGTGCAGTCGAGAGAGATGATGAGGTCACTATCCCATCAGGTGATTTTGTGCTCCGCAAGGGAGACAAACTGTCATTTGTCGGCGAACGCAGACATACAAAGGAGTTTTTCAGCCACATCGGAGTCAATACACACAGCGTAAAAAATACACTGATTATCGGAGGCGGCAAAGCCGCATATTACCTGGCAAAGCAGCTCATATCACGAGGCATAAAGGTCAAAATAATCGAAAATAGCTTCGAGCGCTGTGAAGAACTTTCCATACTGCTTCCGGGTGCTGTCATCATAAACGGTGACGGAACAGAACAGGCACTCTTAAAGGAAGAGGGCATAGAGACCTGCCAGTCATTTGTACCTCTTACCGGTATAGACGAGGAAAACATCATGCTTACGCTCTATGCGAAGCAGGTTTCCAATGCAAAGGTTATAACAAAGCTTAACCATATAACTTTTACCAATGTCATAAACAGCCTGGACCTTGGCAGTGTAATCTCGCCAAAATACATCACCTCAGAAGCCATAATTGCATATGTCCGTGCAAAGAAAAACTCTATGAACTGCAATATAGAGACGCTCTATCACATGTATGACTCAAGAGTTGAAGCAATTGAGTTCTTTGTGTCAGAAAACTCAAATGTGACAGACATACCGCTTCGAGACCTAAAGCTCAAAAAGCATCTGCTCATCTGCTTCATCAACCGAAACGGCAAAATTATTATCCCTACAGGTAATGACAGCATACAAAAAAATGACACTGTCATGATTATAACAACCCATACCGGCTTTACGAATCTTCAGGATATTATGGAATAGTGGGAGGAATGATATGAACACTTCAGTAATTCGATATCTTCTGGGATATATTTTAAAGCTTGAAGGCTTTTTGCTGCTTCTGCCATGTATTGTTGCCGGTATTTATTATGAAAAAAGCGGCATCTACTTTTTGATTGTTGCACTCATAAGCATAGCTATCGGTTTTATTTTTTCGGCTAAAAAACCGAGGGATTTTACCTTTTACCTGAAGGATGGCTGTGCAACAACCGCACTGGGCTGGATCGTACTGAGTATATTCGGCTGTCTGCCGTTTTACATATCAGGAGAGATTCCAAGCTTCACAGATGCTCTTTTTGAGACCATCTCCGGCTTCACCACGACAGGAGCGAGCATCCTGCCAGAGGTTGAATCACTCTCCTATTGCATGAATTTCTGGCGTTGCTTTACGCACTGGATTGGCGGTATGGGTGTGCTTGTATTTCTTCTGGCAATCATCCCGCTTTCAGGCGGCAGCAATATAAACCTGATGCGCGCAGAAAGCCCCGGGCCTTCGGTTGGAAAGCTCGTTCCAAAGATGCGGCACACTGCCAGGCTTTTATACATAATATACTTTGGTCTTACGACTATGGAGATTATTTTCCTGCTTTTCGGAAAAATGCCTCTGTACGATGCCATCTGTACCTCTCTCGGCACAGCCGGAACAGGAGGCTTTGGTATCAAAAACGACAGCTTTTGCAGCTATAATGTTTATCTGCAATGGGTTGTTACCATATTTATGATACTTTTCGGTGTCAATTTCAACGCTTACTACCTGCTTCTCTTCGGTCACATCCGTGACGCACTTAAGGTTGAGGAGGTCAGATACTATTTCGGTATCATAATAGCCTCCGTTGTAGTCATAAGCGTGAATATCGCGCATATGTGCACCGGCGTGTTCGATGCAATCACAAAGGCAGCGTTTCAGGTTGGCTCAATCATCACGACAACAGGATTCTCGAGCACCGATTTCGACAGATGGCCTGAGCTTTCAAAGACACTGCTTGTGCTTTTGATGTTCATCGGCGCATGTGCCGGAAGCACCGGCGGAGGTATCAAGGTATCGCGTATTGTCATCGCTGTAAAGACAATACGTAAGGAGTTAAATGGCTACATTCACCCAAAGAGTGTGAAAAAGCTCACCTTTGAGCACAAGCCTGTAGACCATGATGTTATCAGGTCAATAAATGTTTATTTCATGACGTACGCCGTCATTTTTATTGTTTCACTGCTGCTTGTTTCCGTGGAAAACTATGATTTCACTACCAATTTCACGGCTGTCGCAGCTACATTTAACAATATCGGACCGGGTCTTTCTCTGGTCGGTCCGACATGCAATTTCGGCTTTTTTAATAATTTCTCCAAATATGTACTGATGTTTGACATGCTTGCCGGAAGACTCGAACTGTTTCCACTGCTCATCCTCTTCCATCCGTCAATCTGGAAGGAATTATTTATTCAAGCAGATAAAAAAGTAAAAGGGAATAGAAAGGAGAAACAAAATGTTCGCATGTAAAAATTGCGGTGGAAATGTAAAGTTTGACATCAAATCAGGCCAGTTAGCCTGTGAATACTGTCATTCACTTTTCGACCCTTACGCGTACGAGGACAAAACCTCTGACGCCGAGGTCCAGAAGGACTTCGAAGCAACCATTTTCACATGCCCTCAGTGCGGAGGAGAAATCCTGAGCACAGACGATACCGCAGCAGGCTTCTGCAGCTTCTGCGGTGCATCAACTGTGCTCTACAGCCGCATGCAAAAGGAGCACAAGCCGGCTTATATCATACCATTTGCAAAGAGCAAGGATGACTGTAAGCAGGCCTACATGAGCCTCATGAAAAAGGCTATTTTCGCGCCAAAGGAGCTTAAGGATCCTAAGTTTATCGATGGATTCAGAGGTATCTACATGCCTTACTGGACATATTATGTAACCCAGAAGGCTCCTATTTCACTTCCGGCAAAAAGATCCCACCGTTCAGGAGATTACATCATTACAGACCATTTCAGGCTCGAGGGAGATCTCGACGCCTACTACAAAGGCCTGTCCTACGATGCATCATCATCCTTTGATGACAGCATCAGCGAAAAACTCGCGCCTTATGATGTGAAGAATATGAAGCGCTTTACACCGGCATTCTTAAGTGGTTTTTACGCTGATACAGCTGATTTACCATCAACGGTTTACGCAAGCGACGCAATGGATGCAGCCTGCACAAACACAGTAAGCGAAATAAGTAAAGAGCCTGCCTTTACCGGCTTGTCAGTCGACAGTGACTCCGCTGCTCTTTCGCCTTCAAGTCTTGGCACTACTGTAAAAGAGACAGATTACTCGATGTTTCCGGTATGGTTTTTGTCGTACCGCAATAAGGATCGTGTGGCATATGCCACAGTAAACGGCCAGACCGGCAAGGTTGTTGCAGATCTGCCTATATCTGTCGGTAAATTCCTGCTAGGCTCACTCATTGCGGCAATTCCGGTATACATTTTATTATGTCTGCTGACGGTTCTCACTCCCGGAATGACTCTCACCATAGTCGGTGTGCTTGCGATTATCGCAAATATCTGTTACTCACAGGAGCTGACCATGATTGCTGTAAAGGAAGCCGGTACCGAGGATAAGGGCCGTATCGCAAAGGAACAGCCTGAGGCACTTGGTGCAATCAACAACCGCAGACGCCTTAAGGCTGCAAAAAAGGCCACGAAAACCATAAAGAAAAAGACAAACACATCGTTTATAGCTTACTTTATACTTTTTATATTTGTCATTCAATTCGTACCTGCGCTGTTTACAATCATCGCAGGTATCGGAGGCAGCTTTGGCAATGCAGACGGCAGCCTTATTTTATTTGTTATTTTGACCATTATATCATTTATTTTTTCAATCAGAGCCTTCTCAAGCTTTGACAGGATGCCCGGACACAAGGGAGTTGCCGGACTCATCTTTGGCATGGTATCCATGCTTATTGGCGATGCTGTTCTTTTGTTCCAGCCGGTGCTCGATGCATGGTACTATGGCGCAGCTTTTATCATCATCGCCTCAGTGCTTATCACACTGATTAATGTCATCCGCGCATTCAATGTACTTACAACGCGCAAGCTGCCACAGTTTGCCACACATAAGGGAGGTGATGACCGTGCATAGAAATAATTATAAAAGTCCTTTTTTGCATTGTATAAAATGCAGGTGTTCAGCTTTGTTTACATTATTTTTGCTTGTTACAGTCCTTGTTTTGAGCAGCTCATCAAATGTATATGCCACTGAGACAGCCACAAATTACAATCTAAGCGGAACAAACAAGTCTACCGGCTACGAGTACATCCTTGAGGACTCTGCCAATTTCATTGACGATGCTGTAAAAGGCAGGCTCATCTCACAGATGAAAAAGACAACCGAATACTGCAATATAGCCGTTGTCACCACTACCTCACATCCTTACGGAAGCACTGAAAGCTATGCAGTCAATACCTTTGAAGGCTATTTTGGAAATGGCGCAAACGGTGTCATTTTCGTAATAGACAGAGATTTAGACGAGATTTATCTGGCTTGTGAGGGAAGCACGCAGAGAACCATTCCAAACTCAAAATGTAACTCCATCTGTGACAACACTTATATATATGCCACCTCAAGTCATGATTACGACTATTTCACCTGCTGTACGGAAACAATAGACCAGGTCAACACAGTCCTTGCAGGCGGACATATATCACAGCCTCTCAGATACATTTCAAGTATCTTTATCGCTCTCGCTGCCGGCATGATTTTTTGCTTTGTATATGCATTATCCCTGTCAAAGGGCCGCAAGGCTAAGAGCAACGAGCTCATGGGTGCAACATTTACAAAGGTAGAGATTCAAAATGCACGCGCACGCTTTATGAACCAGACAAGACACTACAGTCCACAAAGCTCAGGCTCAAGTGGCGGTCACAGCGGTGGTGGAGGTCATAGTGGCGGCAGTCACAGTGGTGGCGGTCACCACATCTAGTACACCTTCAAGCACAGTGTGGATGTGGCTACTATTTCAATGATTCCCAATGAGATTCTAAACAAGCCGGGCAGGCATCAGCTTTTTATTCTCAGTGGTTTTATAGTTATTAATTGCTTGCAAAAATAAAAAGCCCTCAGTACTGT
>OGQI01001307.1_pt1 | contig 17368 bp, 10 predicted proteins | sample 1553171 | NCBI WGS metagenome assembly OGQI01 (sample SAMEA2579988, study PRJEB22360) | human gut metagenome | biome: human gut; feature: human-associated habitat; material: faeces | place: Denmark | collected 2008/2010
GATGCCGCTCGACGGCCCGCAGCGCAAGGGTGACCTCCGCCGCAGCCGCGCAGCCGCTGTCAACATCGTTCCGAACTCCACCGGCGCAGCCAAGGCCATCGGCCTCGTCATTCCGGAGCTGAACGGCAAGCTCATCGGCGCCGCACAGCGCGTCCCGACCCCCACCGGCTCCACCACCATCCTGAACGCAGTCGTCAAGGGTGCTGTCACCGTTGATCAGGTCAACGCCCAGATGAAGGCGGAAGCCACCGAGTCCTTCGGCTACAACACCGACGAGATCGTCTCCTCCGACATCATCGGTATGCGCTTCGGTTCCCTGTTCGATGCAACGCAGACCATGGTCCTGCCCCTGCCGAACGGCGATACCCAGGTTCAGGTCGTTTCCTGGTACGACAACGAAAACAGCTACACCAGCCAAATGGTCCGCACCATCAAATACTTCTCGGAACTTCTCAACAAATAATCGAAAAACAAAAATTACCCTCGGCAAACGCCGAGGGTTTTTTATTGCTTTTGTTCTTATGCCGTCGTCGACAACTGCGTGACGGTGATAAACGCGTTGTTGAAAGACGCGGTGTCTGCCGTCGTGTTGTAAATCGACAGCGTACCGGGTGATGAAAAATTCAGATAAACCGTCTTTGCCGCGGACGTAATCCCCGTGACGGAACCGTCGTAAACAACGTTGTTCGACGCCGCTCCGTTGACGTACAAAGTAATGGTTTTCTGGGTTGCGCCCGTGGTTGACGCCGCGCCGCCGAAAGTTACGAGATATTCGCCAATCGGCACGTTTACGGCGTTATTTGATACGGTAAACGTCCCACCCGTGCTTTGTGCGGTCTGCGAAATCGGAATAATCGCGTTGGTTGCAACGCTTTCGGTCGCGGTATTTTCCGCGTGTACGGTATAGCTTACGCCGGCAGGTCCCTGCGGTCCCGTTTCGCCTTGCGGTCCCTGCGGTCCCGTTGCGCCGGCAGGTCCCTGCGGACCGACAGGTCCGGGCACGCCTTGCGGACCGCGTAGTCCGTTGAAACCGCGAGGCCCCGGTATTCCTTGCGGTCCGACGGGACCGCGTGGTCCTACTATCACGCTGCAAAGTCTTGCGGGCGGATTGCAAGGATAAATATTGTTTCTGCATAAACAACCCATAGTTTTACCTCCGAAAGAATATGTAAACAAGGGCTTTCGTTATATCCTATGACGCCGCGCTTCGGCGTGTGATTTTCAATGGTTTGACATCATAAAAATAATGTGATATATTTTATATATTCTTTTATGGGAGAATTTATAATGAACTACGTAATAAGCACCGACGCGTGCGCAGACATGCCCGTCGGATATGACAAGGAACACGATATACCCATCGTTCCGATGCCGTACTCTTTGAAGATGCTGAAAGGCACGCCGAAAAAACTCGACTTTATCGGGAAGGCGAACACGGAGTTCGATATTGTGGAATGCCGCACCGACACGACGGGCTTCATTCAGAACATGAAAAAGTTCTTTGACACTCTTCGCGCGGGGGCGATTCCCAAGACGAGTCAGTCCAACGCCGAAATTACTTTTGAAACGCTTGAACCTTACGTGAAAGCGGGCAACGACGTTTTGCATATCGCGTTTTCGTCGGGCATGAGCGGCAGTTTCAACTCCGCCTGCATCGCGGCAACCGAGCTTATGGAAAAATATCCCGGACGCACGGTGAAAGTCGTTGACAGTCTCGGAGGCGTCGGCGGCGAAGGGCTGTGCGTAATGGACGCGGTGAAACTTCGCGACGAAGGCGTGAGCCTTGAAGACGCGCACAAAAAACTTACCGAATACGCGCCGAGATATCATCATTATTTCACGGTCGGCGACAAAGCCTATCTTGCAAGAAGCGGCCGTATCTCGGGCATCGAATATATGTTCGCAACCCTTCTCAATATCCAGATTATTCTGGGACTTGACGGCGAAGGCAAGATTTATCCCGCCGCAAAGGTCAGGGGAACGAAAAACGTATATAAAAAGTTTTTGGAATTGTTTGAAACCGAAAAGGGCGACGAAGACAACTCCGAAATCATTTTGTGCCACGGCGATAACCCCGACGGAATCAAACTTCTGGGCGAAATGATGACCGAAAAATTCCCCGAAATCAAAAAAATCGATTACAACTACGTCAACCAGATGGTGGGCAGCAATTCGGGCCCCGACAGTCTTGCGCTTTTCTTCCGCGGAAAACCGCGCGCGATTTACAAGAAGTAATAAAAAATAAAAGCGAGGCAAAAATCCTCGCTTTTTTTATGCGGAAAAGCAGTTATTCGTTGAAATCTTCGCGACTTAACGTTTTTCCGCTTTTTGCCGATTGATAAATGACGTAATAGCCTTTTCCGTTTTCGTCGTCGGTCAGTGCCAGCCAATCGCAGACGTTTTTGATTTCGTCGGGTGGCGGGCTCTTTTTTTCGTACGGCACGCCGTAGCAGATGTATTCGACCTCGTCAAGGTTGAAAATCAAGCCCACAACGTAATTGCCGTCGTCGCCGCTAACGTTCACCCATTTGCTGTTCGGAACGGCGTTTTCAAGGTCAGTGTTTTTTGGAAAACAAATAAACATTTCGTCAAGTTGCGGCTTTACGGCAAGGTAAAAATCGTTGCCCGTAAAACTGTTTTCTTTTGCGAAATCGGGGGCGGAAACGCTTGCGTTTTCCACGCGAAAACCCGCGTCTAAGGCATCTTGCGGCGGCTCGTCGGGCGGTGAAAACCTTGCGGTTTCGGCGGTTTCGGACGCGGTTGACAAATCGACGTTTTCATCTTTGTTCCGTGTTTTTTCGACGTTGTTTTCTTGTTTTTTCACCGCCGATTTTTTGCGGTTTTCCGTTTTCTTTTCAAAGTCGGATAACAGGTTGAAACAGCGGAATTTGTCGTTTCCCGTCGTGCCGAAATACAAGGTTTTGCCGTTTTTTGCGATAACGCAATCTATGTTGTCGGAAAGCGAAAGGGTGCCGAGATTTCTTTCTCCGTTTTCTGCATTAAACGACAAAATTTTGTCGCCGATTCGTATTATCATCGTTGCGTCCCGAACGTCGTCAACGTGCAAAGAAGTATTGAAAACAGTGCGCCCGCCGTCGGACACGAAACGCAGAATACCGCTGCCGACGCCTGTTCTGACGTCGGATAAAATCATAACTTTTTTCTGAAAAGACATATTAAATTCTCCTTTTAAGAAATAATATGTGCCATGCATTAAAAAAATGCGTCTGTTTTGAAAACAACAAAACAGACGCTTTAAGTTGAAAAAAGATGTTATAAACCTATTGTTTTGCAACAACGGTTGCGGAAGCGATGACGGAGATGCCGTCGCCCGCGCCGACGAGACCAAGTCCTTCCGTCGTCGTGAAGGCAAGCGACAAATTGTCCTTGCATATCGAAAGAGCGTGTGACAACGACGTGCGGATTTTGTCGAAATACGGGTTAAGTTTCGGGCGTTGACAAGCGACCGTTGCCGAAACGAATTTCACGACGTAACCGCGCATATCTAAGCGCGATAACACTTCTTTCAAAAGAAGCATGCTGGAAATTCCTTTGTATTTTTCGTCGGTGTCGGGGAAAAGAACGCCGATATCTCTTTCGCCGATTGCGGTAAGAATCGCGTCCATTACGGCGTGCGTCAGAACGTCCGCGTCGCTGTGTCCGAGCAGTCCTTTTTCAAAGGGAATTTCCACGCCGCCGAGCACGAGTTTCCGATTTTCGACGAGCTTGTGCACGTCGATACCTATGCCCGAGCGGTACGGGAAAGTTTCAAGGTCGGAAAATCTTGTGATTTTTACGTTCTTCACGTCGCCGTCCACGGCTTTCGCATCGTCGTACAAAGTAAGGTAAACCGACGCGTCGTCGGTAAATGACGAAGAAATGCGGGCATAAGCGGTTTTTAGTTTTTCTGTTCTGAAACCTTCGGGTGTCTGAACGCGGCGGAAATCTTCGCGGTCTGCCGCGCGGTATCCGTTTTTCACGTTCGCGATGCTGTCGTCGAGTTTTATCACGGGGACCACTGCGTCGACGTCGTTCAGCGCGTCAAGTACGTTTTTTATCACGTTGTCGGAAACGTATGGCCTCGCGCCGTCGTGGATAAGAACGAATTCGGCAGTTACGCGTTCAAGGGCGCGTTTCACGGTGTCGGTGCGGGTGCTGCCGCCCAAAATCAAGGTTACGTTTTCGTATCCGTCGAAAAGCGAGCGCGCGCGGGCAAAATTCTCGTCGTTCACCGCGACGATTATTTTTTCAAGACCTTGAAACGCAAGAAAGGGCAATACGGAATTTTCAAGCACCGTACGGCCGTTTACCGTGCAGAAGAGTTTGTTGAGGTTGCCTGAAAAGCGGGAACTCTCGCCCGCCGCCGGAATAATTACGTCAAACATCAGTCGTCGATCACCTCATACAAATCTGTTGCGTTTGCCTTGTTTGCGACGTCGGGGGTTGCAAGGATTCTGATTTTTACGGTGTCGTTGCCGAAATGCACGACGACGATATCGCCCGCTTTGACGTCTTTGGACGGTTTCGCGTCGCGGCCGTTGACCTCGATTCTGCCGCCGTCGCAGGCGTCCTGCGCGACGGTGCGGCGTTTAATAATGCGTGAAATTTTCAAAAATTTGTCGATTCTCATTATTTTTCGTTTATTTTTGTACTTTTTTTATTTTATTTATAAATATATAAGCAAAAACGGTTGACATCTTGCGCGACTTCGTGTAAACTCGTAAAATGCGTAAAAATATGAATAAGTATATTTTTCTTTTTCGAATCAGTCGGAAAGGGTAGGGGCGAATGTCGCCTTTTTGCGTTGTCGTACTGAGGTTTTAGCCCTCGCGAGGTGCATCAAGACATAACCTTCTTATGCACTTATCTCATTATAATGCACGGTAGCAAAAATTTCAACATAATTTCAAAATTTAATTTCCAGTAAAAAAGGAGTTACACGATGTCAGAAGTAAAAGTTCACAAGGTAAAGTATGGCAATACCGAGCGTTACTCTTTCAGCAAGATCAAAGACGTGCTCGATATTCCGTACCTCATCGAAGTTCAGAAGAATTCGTACAAGAGTTTCCTCGAACACGGCATCAAAGACGTGCTGGACGAATATTCGCCCATCCGCGACTTTTCGGGACGTATGGAATTGTCCTTCATCGATTACAGACTCGACGGCGAGCCGAAGTATTCGGTCAGGGAATGCAAAAACCGCGACGCGACGTATGCCGTGCCTCTTAAAGTAAAGGCTCGTCTCACCAACCTCGAAACGGGCGTTATCGAAGAGCCGGAAGAAATCTTTATGGGCGATATTCCTTTGATGACGGACAGCGGAAGTTTCGTCATCAACGGCGCGGAACGCGTTATCGTCAGCCAGCTTGTCAGGAGCCCGGGCGTTTATTACAAGGGCGAAAGGGACAAAAACGGCGTAATGCGCTATTCCAACCAGATGATTCCTAACCACGGCGCATGGCTTGAATTCGAGCAGGACGCCAACGGTTTGCTTTGGGTACACGTCGATCGTCAGCGCAAAATCACCGCAACCACGCTTTTAAGGGCTTTGGGTTACGGCACGGACGACCAGATCAACGCCGTATTCGAAGAAAAGATGATTGCCGACACCTGTGAACGCGATCCGCAAGGCTCGCACACCGAAGAAGCGGGCAAAATCGACCTGTTCAGAAGAATGCGTCCCGGCGAAGTTCCCACCCTCGAAGGCGCGAACATTCTCATCAACAATTACTTCTTCGACAATCGTCGTTACGACCTTACGAGAGTCGGCAGGTATAAGTTCAACAAAAAGTTGAGCCTTGCTTCCCGTATCGAGGGACAAAAAATCACCCGCGACGTCGTAAGCGTTCTCACTGGCGAAATCCTTGCCGAAAAAGGCGAGGTCATCACCGAAGAAAAAGCGAAAGAAATCCAGAACAACGCCGTGAACGAAGTTTACGTCGAAGTTGCCTCTGACGAAAAAGACGGCGAAAAGAAAACGATTGAATTCAAAGTCATCGGCAACAACACCGTCGACCTTGACGCAATCGTCGACTGCAATCCCGAGGAACTCGGAATTCTGGAAAAGGTTTATTATCCCAATCTCAAAAAACTTCTTGACGAAGTCGAAGGCGACGAAGCGCGCCTTGACGCAATAAGAAACAACGTGAAAGAACTTGTCGTAAGACACCTGACGCTTGAAGACATCGTAGCGGCAATCACTTACAACCAAGGTCTTTCCTATGGTCTCGGCACGACCGACGATATCGACCACTTGTCGAACCGTCGCGTCCGCTCCGTCGGCGAACTTCTGGAACATCAGTTCGGAAAAGGTATGCTCCGTCTTGAAAGAGTTATCAAGGAACGTATGTCCATCGCCGCCGAAACCGCCGATATGAAACCCTCGACGCTTATCAACACCCGTCCCGTGGCAAGCGCAATCAAGGAATTCTTCGGAAGCTCCCAGTTGTCGCAGTTCATGGAACAGCCCAACCCCATTGCGGAACTCACGCACAAACGTAAAGTTTCCGCTCTCGGCCCCGGCGGTTTGTCAAGGGAAAGAGCCGGCTTCGAAGTCCGTGACGTTCACCACACTCACTACGGTCGTATGTGCCCGGTAGAAACGCCCGAAGGACAGAACATCGGTCTTATCACTTCGCTTGCTTCGTACGCACGCATCAACGAATACGGATTTATCGAATCGCCGTACAGAAAAGTCAAAAAACCCGAAGGCATCGTTACCGACGACGTCACTTATATGGCGGCGGACGAGGAAGATAAGTACGTCATCGCGCAAGCCAGCGAAACGCTTGACGAAAACGGAAAATTCATTCACCAACGCGTTACATGCCGTATCCGCGAAGATATCCGCGAGGTTGACGTAAGCCGCGTCGACTATATGGACGTATCGCCCAAACAGTTGGTATCCATTGCAACCGCTCTTATTCCGTTCCTTGAAAACGACGATACGAACCGTGCGTTGATGGGCTCGAACATGCAGCGTCAGGCAGTGCCTCTGCTTCGTCCCGAAGCGCCGATGATCGCAACCGGCGTCGAACATAAGATCGCATACGACAGCGGCGTGCTTATCATCGCCAAAAACGACGGTATCGTAAAATACGTCGACGCAGACAAAATCGTCGTGGCTCGTCCCGACGGCGAAGACGATACTTACTACACCTCGAAATTCGTGCGCAGCAACCAAAGCACCTGCATCAACCAGAAACCCATCGTGGTCAGCGGTCAGAAGGTGACGAAGGGTATGATCCTTGCGGACGGTCCTTCAACCCAGAACGGCGAACTCGCGCTTGGCAGAAATATCCTTATCGGCTTCATGAGCTGGGAAGGCTATAACTACGAAGACGCGGTACTTATTTCCGAACAACTCGTACGCGACGACGTTTTCACCTCGATCCACATCGAAGAATACGAAAGCGAAGCCCGCGAAACGAGACTCGGCGAAGAACAAATAACGAGAGATATCCCCAACCTTTCGGAAGAGGCTCTTAAAAACCTGGACGAAGACGGTATCGTCAGAGTCGGCGCGGAAGTCAGAAGCGGTGACATTCTCGTCGGTAAAGTCACCCCGAAGGGCGAAACCGAACTTACGCCCGAAGAAAGACTTCTTCGTGCAATTTTCGGCGATAAAGCAAGAGAAGTGCGCGATACGTCCCTCCGTGTGCCTCACGGCGAAAGTGGTATCGTTGTCGACGTGAAAATCTTCACAAGAAAGAACAGGGACGAGCTTGCTCCTGGCGTCAACAAACAGGTGCGCGTATATATCGCGCAAAAACGTAAGATTTCGGTCGGCGACAAGATGGCGGGCCGTCACGGTAACAAAGGTGTCGTGTCCCGCGTTCTTCCCAAAGAAGACATGCCGTTTATGGCAGACGGTACGCCGCTGCAAATCGTGTTGAACCCGTTGGGCGTTCCTTCCCGTATGAATATCGGTCAGGTTCTTGAAGTTCACTTGGGACTTGTCGCGAAAATGCTTGACTGGAAGATCGCAACCCCCGTATTCGACGGCGCGTCCGAAAACGACATCAAACAACTTTTGCAGGAAAACGGACTTCCCGAAGACGGCAAAATTCAACTTTTCGACGGCCGCACGGGCGAACCTTTTGAAAACCGCGTAACGGTCGGCTATATGTACTACCTTAAACTTGCTCACCTTGTCGACGACAAGATTCACGCAAGAAGCACGGGTCCGTACAGCGTGGTAACGCAGCAGCCTCTTGGCGGCAAGGCGCAATTCGGCGGACAGCGTTTCGGCGAAATGGAAGTCTGGGCGTTGTACGCATACGGCGCGGCGAACATTTTGCAGGAAATCATCACCGTTAAGTCGGACGACGTCGTGGGACGTGTCAAGACTTACGAAAATATCGTGAAGGGCAACAACGTGTCCGAACCGGGTATCCCCGAATCGTTCAAGGTTCTTATCAAAGAATTGCAATCGTTGGCCCTCGACGTCAAAGTTCTTACCGAAGAACACGACGAGGTCAAACTGCGCGATTTCACCGAAGAAGACGCAGACACCGTTGCGTTTAACGCGGATAAGAAAGACGAAGAACTTGCGGAAGTCGACATCGACGACTTGTTCAAGGTTGACAACGTTGACGAAGGCGATCTGTTCGGCGACAATCTGTTCGACGACAGCGACGCTGATTTCGATAACGATATTTTCAAGGATATGGCCGACAACGCGTCGGACGATGCTGAGTAAGGAGGTATCGGCATTATGTATGAATTAAGTTCTTTCGATTCAATGCAAATCGGTATTGCCAGCCCTGAAAAAATCAGGGAATGGTCGTACGGTGAGGTTCTTAAACCCGAAACGATAAATTACAGAACACAAAAACCCGAGCCCGGCGGACTTTTCTGCGAGAAAATCTTCGGGCCCACGAAAGACTGGGAATGCCACTGCGGCAAATATAAACGCATTCGTTACAAGGGCGTCATCTGCGAAAAGTGCGGCGTCGAAGTAACGAAAGCGAAAGTCCGTCGCGAACGTATGGGACATATCGAACTTGCGGCGCCCGTATCGCACATCTGGTATTTCCGCGGCGTTCCTTCGCGTATCAGCCTTATGGCGGATATTTCCCCGAAGGAGCTTGAACAGGTTTTGTACTTCGTATCCCATATCGTTCTCGATCCGGGCGAAGTCCCCGAAATCCACAAAAAACAAGTCCTTACCGACCGTGAATATCGCGAACTTTGCGAAAAATACGGCAGCAAGGCTTTCCGCGTCGGAATGGGTGCGGAAGCTATAAAAGAACTTCTTATCGAAATCGACCTCGATAAGGAAAGCAAAATTCTGAAAGACATCGTCGCGAATTCCGTCGGACAAAAGAGACTGCGCGCGGTAAAACGTCTTGAAATCGTGGAAGCGTTCCGCATCAGCGGCAACCGCCCCGAATGGATGATTCTGGACGTTATCCCCGTTCTCCCGCCCGAACTTCGCCCGATGATTCAGCTTGACGGCGGACGTTTCGCAACGAGCGACCTTAACGACCTTTACAGACGCGTTATCAACCGTAACAATCGTCTGAAACATCTGAAAGAACTCGGCGCGCCCGACACCATCATTCACAACGAAAAACGTATGCTCCAAGAAGCCGTCGACGCTCTTATCGATAACGGCAGAAGGGGCAAGGCGGTCACCGGCAGCGGCAACCGCGACCTTAAATCGTTGTCCTCGATGCTGCGCGGTAAACAAGGCCGTTTCCGTCAGAACCTGCTTGGTAAACGTGTCGACTATTCAGGTCGTTCCGTTATCGTCGTAGGGCCGGAACTGAAACTTTATCAGTGCGGTTTGCCCAAAGAAATGGCTGTTGAGTTGTTTAAGCCGTTCGTAATGAACAAACTTGTGGAACGCAACATCTGCCATAACATCAAGAGTGCGAAACGCTTTGTGGAGTCGATGAAACCCCAAGTATGGGATATTCTGGAAGAAGTCATCAAGGATCACCCCGTACTTCTGAACCGTGCTCCGACGCTTCACAGACTTGGTATTCAGGCGTTTGAACCTGTCCTTGTCGAAGGTCGCGCAATCAAACTTCATCCGCTTGCCTGCGGCGCGTTCAACGCCGACTTCGACGGCGACCAGATGGCAGTCCACGTACCTTTGTCGATCGAGGCGCAAGCCGAAGCCAGAATCCTTATGTTGTCCACCAACAACATTCTGAAACTTTCGGACGGTCACCCGATCATCTCTCTTACACAGGATATGGTAATAGGTTCTTATTACCTTACTATCATACGCCCGGGCGCGAAAGGCGAAGGCAAAATATTCAGATCCCCCAACGAGGCGATGACCGCTTACAGAAACGGCGTCATCGACCTTCAAGCAAAAGTCGTAATGCGCGTTGAAAAGGAAATCGACGGCAAAGTGTACAGCAAACGCCTGACCACTTCCATCGGTCGTTGGATTTTCAACGAAATCATTCCGCAGGATTTGCATTTCGTACCGCGCGACACGCCCGAACAAATGCTTGACCTCGAAGTCGAAGGGCTTATCAACGAAAGCAAGGGCATTATCGCTCTTCGCAAGCAGGAACTCAACAAAATCGTCGATAACTGCTTTAAGTACAAGGGCGCAACCGAAACCGCAAAAGTCGCCGACGCTATCAAGAGCCTTGGCTATAAATACTCGACTTTGTCGGGCGTAACGACAAGCGTTTTCGATATGCATATTCCCGAAGGCAAAGAGGCAATCATCAAGAAAGCCGACGACGCAATCGTCAACGTCGAAAAGAACTTCCGTCGCGGTATCATCTCGGAAGACGAACGCTACAATGCGGTTGTCGAAACCTGGAAGAAAGCCACCGACGAAGTCACCGAAGAACTTAAATCCGAAATGGATCCCTTCAACCCCATCTGGATGATGGCGAACTCCGGCGCTCGTGGTAACATGGGACAGATTCGTCAGCTTGCAGGTATGCGCGGACTTGTTTCCGACCCGTCGGGCAGAACGATCGAACTTCCCGTCAAGGCAAACTACCGCGAAGGGCTTTCCGTTCTTGAATACTTCATTTCGTCGCACGGCGGACGTAAAGGTCTGGCGGATACCGCTCTTAAAACGGCTGACTCGGGTTATCTTACCCGTCGTCTTGTCGACGTATCGCAGGACGTCATCGTCAACGAGGAAGATTGCGGCGACACGAAAGGCGTCGAAGTCACGGCAATTTACGACGGCAAGAACAGACTTGAAACTCTTGCGGAACGTATTGACGGCAGGTATACGGTGAAACCCGTCCTGCATCCCGTCACCGGCGAGGTGCTTGTGGAAGCGGATACGATGATCCTTCCCGACAAGGCGCAGGAAATCGACAAAATTCTTACCGACGAATGGATTAAGAACGGCTCCGATCTCAAAAAACTGCCGAAAGTCGCAATCAGAAGCATTCTTTCGTGCAAAACACGCCACGGCGTCTGCGCGAAATGCTACGGCAAGAATATGGCGAGCGGCAACCCCGTAAAACTCGGCGAAGCGGTCGGTATCATCGCGGCGCAATCAATCGGCGAACCGGGCACGCAGCTTACGATGCGTACCTTCCACTCGGGCGGCGTTGCAACGTCGGACGATATTACGCAAGGTCTTCCCCGTGTCGAAGAATTGTTTGAAGCGCGTCGTCCCAAGGGACAGGCGGTCATCGCGGAAAACAGCGGCGTCGTAACCCGCACCAACAACGACCGTGAAATCATCGTTACGAGCGCTGACGGCGAAACCAAATCGTACGCGATTCCTTACGGCGCGAAACTCAAAGTCGATAACGGCAGCAAGGTGGAACCGGGCGATCCGTTCACTCAAGGTTCAATCAACCTGCAAGATATGCTCCGCGCACGCGGCGTAAAAGGCGTACAGGATTACGTGACGAAAGAAGTCCAGTCGGCGTACAGAAACTCCGGCGTCGATATCAACGATAAACATATCGAAGTCATCGTCCGCCAGATGCTCAGAAAGGTCAAGATCGAGTCGCAGGGCAGCACCGATATGCTCCCTGGCACGCTCGTCGACATCTTTGAGTACGAAGACGCCAACCAAAAAACCCTTGAAAACGGCGGAGAACCCGCAAAGGCAAAACGTACGTTGCTCGGTATCACGAAAGCCGCTCTCGCGACGGAATCCTTCCTGTCGGCGGCATCGTTCCAGGAAACCGCACGCGTACTTACCGACGCCGCAATCAAAAACAAAATCGATCCGTTGCTCGGTCTGAAAGAAAACGTTATCATAGGTAAACTTATCCCCGCCGGCACCGGTATGAAGATTTACAAAAACATCACCACCGCTCCCGTTGTGGATCATCCCGAAAAGCCGATTACCTGCACTTTCGAAGATAAGGAATTCGACGACACCCTCGGCGATTACGACAACGAATAACAAATACACGGCGGTCACATCGGAAGTATATCCTTTTTGACCGCCGATTTTTTGGAGATACTATGAAAAGACTGTTTACATCAGAAAGTGTTACCGAAGGACATCCCGATAAGGTTTGCGACCAGATCGCGGACGCTATCCTTGACGATATTCTTGCAAAAGATCCCGGGGCTCACGTTGCGTGCGAAGTTTGCGCGACGACGGGCGTCGTGTTCGTAATGGGCGAAATCACGGCGGATTGCTATTCCGACATCTCGAAAATCGCGCGCGACGTCATCAAAGACGTAGGTTACGACAGCAGTGATTTAGGATTCGACTACAACACCTGTTCGGTTCTCACCGCGATTAACGAGCAATCGCCCGATATCGCAATGGGCGTCAATGACGCGCAGGAATTCGATGGCGATATTATCGACAAAACCGGCGCAGGGGATCAGGGTATGATGTTCGGTTTCGCCTGCGACGAAACGGAAGAACTTATGCCGATGCCCATCGTGCTGTCGCACGCGCTCACCAAAAAACTCACGGCGGTGAGAAAAGACGGCACTCTTTCGTACTTGCGTCCCGACGGGAAATCACAGGTTACCGTCGAATATGACGACGGCGTTGTGAAACGCGTCGATACGGTTGTCATTTCCGCACAGCACAACCCCGACGTAACGCAGGAACAAATAAGAAAAGATATTATCGAAAAGGTCATAAAAACCACAATCCCCGAAAACCTTATCGACGACGATACAAAGATTTTCGTCAACCCCACGGGCAGGTTCGTTATCGGCGGACCGCACGGCGACAGCGGGCTTACGGGACGTAAAATCATCGTCGATACGTACGGCGGATATTGCCCGCACGGCGGCGGCGCACTTTCAGGAAAAGATCCCACGAAAGTTGACAGAAGCGCACTTTACATGGCAAGATACGTCTGTAAAAACGTCGTTGCGGCAAAACTTGCAAAAAAATGCGAAATCGAGGTTGCCTATGCAATCGGTCGCGCACGCCCCGTTTCGGTGTCCTTGAACACGTTCGGCACGGGCGTAGTGTCCGACGAAATTCTGACAAAAGCGGTGCTGAAAGTGTTTGACTTCCGTCCGCTTGCAATCATCAACAACCTTGACTTACGCAAACCCGTTTACAGAAAGGTTGCCAACTACGGCCATCTCGGAAGAAACGACGTTACTTGGGAAAAGATCGACAAAACGGAGGAACTTAAAAAAGCGGTAGCGGAGATTAAGTAATGATTATCTCGGGCGACGTCGAAAAAATTATTTTCAGAAACGAAGACAACGGTTATACCGTCGTCGATTTAAGAAGCAGCGGTGATTACGTCACCGCTGTCGGCGTTTTTCCGGAAATTTACGAAGGTATGCGGCTGGAACTTACCGGCGACTATAAGTACCATACAAGACACGGCTTGCAGTTTCTTGCGGAAAGCGTGAAAGTTGTCGAGCCCGACGGCGCGGCGGCAATCGAAAAGTTTCTGAAAAGCGGAATTTTTAAGGGCGTCGGCGAAGTTACCGCAAGGAATATCGTGGAGCGTTTCGGCGAGCGCACCCTCGACGTGATGAAAACAAGCCCCGAAAAACTTGCCGAAGTGAAAGGAATCAGCGCGAAAAAGGCGGCGGAAATATGCGCCACCCTTCGCGAGCACGGCGAAATGCAGGATACGCTTGTATATCTTCAACGCTTCGACGTGTCCTTAAACCTTGCGCTTAAAATCTATAAAACGTACGGCGCGCGCACCGAAGAAGTCATAAAAACCAATCCGTATCAACTTATTTCCGACGTGGAACGCGTCGGGTTTCAGACCGCCGACAAAATCGCACAGGAAGTCGGAATTACGAAAGACAGCGATTTCAGAATTCGGGCGGGCATAATTTATACCCTTAAAGAAGCGTCGAACAAGAGCGGGCACACCGCGCTTCCCGACGATATACTCAAAAAAGAACTTTTATCCCTTCTGGGGTTTGACGAAACTTATCTTGAAAAGGTGGAGTGCAATATCGAAGACCTTATTTTCCTGGCGGAAATCAAAGACTACGTCGTCGATAACGCGCGCTTTTATATGCTTTACAAAAGCTACCTTACCGAAAAAACGATTGCAAGACGACTTGCGCTACTCGAAGCGGCGCACGGCGACATCGAAGTGGATTTTTCGGAACAAATCGATAAGTTTGAAGAAATGAGCGGCATAAAACTGCACGAAAAGCAGCGCGAAGCCGTGTCGAACAGCCTTAATTCCGGCGTGCACGTCATAACGGGCGGCCCCGGCACGGGCAAAACCACGATAATAAAGTGCATTCTGCACATTCTCAAATTTTTGAAGCTGTCCTATCAGCTATGCGCGCCGACGGGACGCGCGGCGAAACGTATGGGCGAGGCGACGGGTGAAGAAGCGAAAACCATTCACCGCCTGCTTGACCTCGATTTCAAAGACGGCAAAGGCTATTTCACTTACAACGAAAACACGAAAATCCCTGTGGACGTCGTCATCGTCGACGAAGTGAGTATGGTTGACGAATACGTCTTTTCAAGCCTTGTCAAGGCGTTGCAGGACGGCGCGACGCTCATACTCGTGGGCGACAAGGATCAGCTTGCGTCGGTGGGCGCGGGCAACGTTCTTGCGGACGTAATCGCATCGGGACTTTTCAAAATAACGTATCTTGACAAAATCTACCGTCAGTCCGACGGCAGTATGATTATCGAAAACGCGCACCTTATAAATCACGGCAAAATGCCTGTGCTCGACAACCGCGCAAAAGACTTTTTCTTTGTCGACAAGTCAGACCCGACCGAAGTCAAAGCCGAGGTCGAAGCGCTTGTCACGACAAGATTGCCGAAGTATCTGAAATGCGAGCAGACCGACGTGCAGGTATTGTGTCCGATGAAAAAGGGCGTTGCGGGCGTCATCAGTTTAAACGCCGCGATAAGGGACAGTCTTAACCCGAAAAAGGATTCTGCCGACGACATAAAATGCGGCGAATACACCTTCCGCGAAGGTGATAAAATAATGCAGACCGTCAATAATTACGAGCAGGAATGGTTTGAAGAAGTTGACGGAAGAACTAGACGCGGGGCAGGCGTTTTCAACGGCGATACGGGCTTTATCGAAAGTATCGACCGACAAAATATGAAGTTTAACGTGCGTTTTGATGATAATAAAGTGTCGGAATATTCGTTAAGCGATATTGACCAGATTATCCCGGCATACGCCGTTTCGGTGCATAAATCGCAGGGAAGCGAGTTCAAGGCGGTGGTTGTCGCGCTCTCGCAGGGGAACTATTTCATAATGACCAGAAACCTTTTGTACACCGCCGTAACCCGCGCAAAAGACCTGTGCGTCATCGTGGGCGCGGAAGACGTCGTAAAGCGTATGGTCAGGAACAATTACACCGCAAAACGTTATACGTTGCTCACAAGATTTCTGACGGAGGCGTACGGTGAATACGACTAAGGCGAAGGAGTTTTTCAAAAAACTTCCCGATAAGTTTCTGGATTTGCTGTATCCCGAAGGGCTGACCTGCGTCAACTGCGGCGACGAACTTCAACACGAAACAAGGCTGAATCTTTGCGGCAAATGTTACTTAAACCTTATCGAAAACGACGGGCATCGCTGCAAAATCTGCGGCATAAGAATGAGAAACGAGGCGGACTACTGCGACAACTGCACCCGCTTCGATAAATACTTCGATATGAATCGTTCGCCGTTCATTTACGAAAAAACGGCAAGCGACCTTGTCAAAAAACTTAAATTCGGCAACAAACTTTATATTGCGAAAGAACTTGCGAAAGCGATGGCTGACGAATATTTTACGGGCGGTTTTAATTGCGACTTCATTTTGTACGTCCCGATGACCGAAAAGGAAGAAAAGGAAAGGGGCTACAATCAGTCGGAACTTCTTGCAAAAGAGGTCGGACTTCGCACCGGGCTTTTGGTTTTCGACAATCTCAAAAAGGTCAAAGAAACCGACAGACAGAAGAAATTGACCGCAAAAGAGCGTCGTGAAAACCTGAAAGGCGTTTTCGACGTTGTCCGCGCCGACGAAATCAAGGGCAAAAACGTGCTTGTCATCGACGACGTTTACACGACGGGCGCGACGATAAACGAATGCGCGAGAGTACTAAAACGCGCGGGCGCACGCAAGGTTTATTCGATAACGGCGGCGCAAACCGCGTTCAAACCCGACGGCGAAAAAGGCGAAATCGCCGAAGATAACGTCAACGCTTTACACAAAAACTAATTTAGTGTATTATATAAAAAAGTCATTTTTTGCGCGCACGCGCACAAGGAGATTAAATGGGTATTTTCAGCACGCTTTTTGACGAGAACGAAAGAAACGTCAGAAAACTGAAAAAGATTGCCGATAAGGTTGAAGAATTGTCGGAAAGATTTAAGGCTATGTCCGACGAAGAACTGCAAGCGATCACGCCGGCATTGAAAGAAAGATACAATAACGGCGAAAAGTTGGACGCACTTCTGCCCGAAGCGTTTGCGGCGGTAAGAGAGGCGTCGACGAGGGTTACCGGGCTTCGTCATTATTACGTGCAACTTTTGGGCGGCATCACCTTGCATCAGGGACGCATCGCAGAAATGAAAACCGGCGAAGGAAAGACGCTTGTCGAAACGCTGCCGGCATATCTCAACGCGCTTACGGGGAACGGCGTACACGTCGTTACCGTCAACGATTACCTTGCAAAGCGCGACGCCGAGTGGATGGGAAAGATTTACAGGTTCCTCGGAATGAGCGTCGGCGTCATTTTGCACGATATGAAGACGGAAGACAAAAAAGCCGCCTATAACGCCGATATTACTTACGGCACGAATAACGAATTCGGCTTCGATTACCTTCGCGACAATATGGCTGTCACAAAAGAAGACCGCGTACAGCGCGGACACGCCTTTGCAATCGTGGACGAAGTGGACAGCATACTCATCGACGAAGCGCGCACACCCCTTATCATTTCGGGACGCGGCGATAAAGACTGCGCCGCAATCGCGCGTTACAGAGGGGA
>OGQI01001322.1_pt1 | contig 17274 bp, 17 predicted proteins | sample 1553171 | NCBI WGS metagenome assembly OGQI01 (sample SAMEA2579988, study PRJEB22360) | human gut metagenome | biome: human gut; feature: human-associated habitat; material: faeces | place: Denmark | collected 2008/2010
CTAAAAGATCATTTATCTGACTGGAAAATTGCGGGAATGATTTTTCAAACATGCTCTAGCTGAATGAAAAGGCAGCTGCATGTCTTTGAGGCTGCGGATAGCAGAACAACACAAAAGAAGTGGAGAATAAGTTAATATGAATATGGATTCATTTGATATGATACTGACTATAGCAGCTCTTGTAATGGGAGTTATGCTTCTTACCGGTCATGGAGATGTTCTTATGAAAGGCGGAAATGCCGCTGAGCGTAAGAAGCTTTACGATGACAAAAAGGTCCAGCTGGTTTCCGGCGTGACCCTGCTCATTTTCGGAATCCTCACCGGTCTGGATATGGTGATCAAGAGCTATGTGTACGATATCATTTATCTGGCAGCAGTAATTGTTATCTTCATTATCATGGTAGTAGTGATTCGCAAGAAATGTAAGAAATAAGATGAAAAAGAAGCACTTGTATATCTGGAAATTGATATACAGGTGCTTCTTTTGTAATCCGGATATTGAGCTGCACTGGAGCCTGTTTGAAAAATCATTCCGGCGATCTGCTGTTGAATAACTGTGTGTCGCATTCTCGTTACTTCAGTGATGAGTCAGGCACACTATTTTTTGAAAAGTAAGGAATGCTAATAAAAGTTGTATAAATAATTAGAATAATTTCAACAAATCCGCCGGCTTCTCAATCACATAATCCGGTGTATCTACCTGTCCGAATCCATAGGAAGCAAATACAAATGGTACCCCTGCCTCCTGACATGCCTGGTAATCTCCGAAGGTGTCTCCTACATAAACAGGTGCTTTCAGCTGATATTTCTTAGCAATAGAACGGATATTAGCTGCCTTGGCTTCCCCGCTGTCTCCAGGACACAGATGACCTGTGAAGTATTTTCCCAGCCCTGTTTTCTCAAAAACAAGTTCAATATATCCAGCCTGGCAGTTGCTTACTACAAAAAGCGGGTAGCGTTTGTTAAGCTCCTTCAAAGTTTCTTCCAGTCCGTCGTAAACAGGTGCCCCCATCGCACGCAGCAGATCGTGCTCAGCCTGGCAGCAGATATCGATAACCCGAAGCTGTTCCGCTTTGGTCTGTTCTGGAAGGATTGCCTTCGCAATATCCGGGAGAAGTCTGCCAAACAGCCCTTTCAGCTGATCAGCTGTCACACGGACATCAAGATTCTCTTTTTCTAAAGCCTTATTCCACGCCATAGCTACAACGTCGGTGGAATTCCATATAGTTCCGTCAATATCAAAAATAATACTGTCCATTTGAGGTTTTTAGTCCTTTCTGGTGTGCTTAAAATTCTAAAATTACTTCTTTTCTCATTCTGTTTTGCAACCTGACGGTTTCTATTCTATATAGGAAAATCAAAAAAATCAATCTCCTAATATGGGATTTTTCAATTTTAACTGGCTTTTTGCCGATTTTATGTTATGATAGGAAAGGTGACTGTTGCTTTTGAACTATTGGTCAGTTTTATATTGCAGTGAAATAGTTACATTATTTCTTGAGACTGTCATTGAAGAAAGCCTTTTTCAGACACGTTTTGGGAGTCAGGCAGCAGCACGAGGTGAACTATGAAATACGAAAATATTACAGAAGGCCGTTTCCTGGATCGTCCGAACCGATTTATCGCACATGTGGAGATTGCGGGACAGACAGAGACGGTTCATGTAAAGAACACAGGCAGATGCAGGGAGCTTTTGATTCCTGGTGTTCAGGTTTTTCTGGAAAAGAGCAGTAATCCGGCAAGGAAAACAGCATACGATCTGGTCTGTGTAAATAAAGGCGGACGCCTGATCAATATGGATTCCCAGATTCCCAATAAAGCCGCCCTGGAATGGGTAAGGGCAGGACATCTTTTTCCGGAGGAAGTGCAGGTAACTCCTGAGAAAACTTATGGAAATTCCAGATTCGATCTGTATGCCTGTTCAGATAAGAGAAAGGCTTTTATTGAGGTCAAGGGTGTAACCCTGGAAGCAGACAATATTGCCCGTTTTCCAGATGCTCCTACTGCGAGGGGCGTGAAGCATCTGGAAGAGCTGATCCATTGCATGAGGGAAGGATATGAGGCTTATCTGCTTCTGGTGATCCAGATGAAGGGAATTACAAGATTTGAACCAAACTGGGATACGCACCGGGAATTTGGGGAAACCTTACAGAAAGCGAAAAAGGCAGGGGTGCATATTCTGGCCTATGACTGTCTGGTAGAGCCGGACGGGATGGAAATACAGAATCCAGTGCCTGTGTGTTTGGAGGAAACTAGATGACAGATGAGTTTATACAGCCTCTTCTTGCCTGGTATGATGAGAACAAAAGGATTTTGCCCTGGAGGGATAAGCACAACGCTTATTACACCTGGGTATCCGAGATCATGCTCCAGCAGACCCGCGTGGAAGCTGTAAAGCCCTATTTTGAAAGATTTATCAGGGAACTGCCGGATATCCCGGCCCTGGCAGTCTGTCCGGAGGAAAAGCTGTTAAAGCTGTGGGAAGGTCTTGGATACTATAGCCGTGTGCGGAACATGCAGCTGGCAGCCAGGGAAATGGTAGAAAAATATAATGGCAGACTTCCCGAAGACTTTTCCCTTCTTATCTCGTTAAAGGGGATAGGAAGTTACACTGCAGGAGCTATCGCTTCTATAGCGTATGGCATTCCGGTGCCAGCCGTAGATGGAAATGTTTTCCGTGTAGTCACCAGAATGACGGAAGATTCGGAAGATATTACCAGACCTGCATTTCGCAAAAAGACAGAAAGCGCATTGCAAGAAATTATCCCGAAAGACCGTCCAGGTGATTTTAACCAGGCAATGATGGAGCTTGGAGCAGTAGTGTGCGTCCCCAACGGACAGCCCAAATGCGACCTTTGTCCGGTGAGAGGCTTTTGCCAGGCGGGACTTCACGGCACTATGGAAAAGTTTCCGGTGAAAGCACCAAAGAAGCCAAGAGTGGTGGAAGAGCGTACCGTGCTGGTTATTCAGGATGGAAGCTGCACTGCGATCCGCAAGCGGCCGCCGAAAGGCCTCCTTGCCGGATTATACGAGCTTCCCAATACAGAAGGATACCTGAACCGTGAGGAAGCCCTGGAATACGTGAAAGAGCTTGGCGCAGAGCCCTTATATATAGAAGAACTGCCAGATGCCAGGCATATTTTTTCCCACATTGAGTGGAGGATGAAAGCGTACCGGATCCGTGTGTCCTCCCTGGAGCAGACACATGCCCCGGGAATTCTTTTTGCAGATAAAAAAGAATCAGAGAGAAACTACGCCATACCTTCTGCGTTTGGCGCTTATGAAAAATATATGTAATGGTTCAGCTGGAGTTTTTGAGAACATAATTCAAAGAAAAAAAAGGAAAATATATCGCAAGGTGCGTAATTTTAAAATACAGAATCGTTACACTACATGAGGAGGAAAATAAATGAAATTACTGAGTATAGCAATTCCATGTTATAATTCTGAAGCTTATATGGAGAACTGCATCAAATCCCTTTTACCAGGCGGAGATGAAGTAGAGATCCTTGTAATTGACGATGGATCCAAGGACAGAACAGCCGAGATCGCAGATGAATACCAGGAGAAATATCCAGGCATTGTCCGCGCCATCCATCAGCCAAACCTTGGCCACGGCGGCGCTGTAAACACCGGCATCCACAATGCCCAGGGTCTCTATTTTAAGGTTGTAGACAGCGATGACTGGGTAAATGAAGAATCCTACAAAGAGATCCTGAAAACTCTGGAAGAGCTGGTAAAAGGCTCCAAAACAGTTGACCTTCTCATCAGTAACTTTGTATACGAGAAACAGGGTGCGACCCGCAAGAAGGTTATGCAGTACCGTCACTGCCTGCCAGTGAACCAGATTTTCACCTGGAATGAAGTAGGTCACATGCCAAAGGGAAAATATCTTCTCATGCACTCCATGATCTACCGTACCCAGCTTCTCCTTGAGTGCAACTTGACTCTGCCGGAGCATACCTTCTACGTAGATAATATTTTTGCCTTTGATCCGCTGCCGTATGTACAGAACATGTACTACCTGGATACCAATTTCTACCGTTACTTTATCGGCCGCGATGACCAGTCCGTAAACGAGACAGTTATGATCCGCAGAATCGACCAGCAGCTCCGCGTAAATAAACTGATGGTAAATTCCTACACCAGCTGCGGCAGCATGAATAAACGCACCAGAGCCTACATGATCAGTTATCTGGATATTATTACTACCATTTCCTCCATTATGCTGATCCGCTCCGGCACAAAGGAAGCTCTCGACAAGAAGAAGGAGCTTCTGGAATATATCCGCTCCACGAACCGTGCCCTCTACGGAAAACTTCGCCACAGCCTCATGGGTAACTTCATGAACCTTCCAGGCCGCGGCGGACGTAAGGTGTCTGTAGCTGCATACAAGCTTTGCCAGAAGTTCTACGGATTTAACTGATTAATGATCAGGGCGCTCTGGAGACTGTTTGAAAAATCATTCCTGCAATCTGTACGCCCCACTTTGCAGCATATTTTATCTATATTCGGTTGTCGCCGCTCGTATTTTTGTTAAAAAAAACGCGCCTTCCCATTTCTGGAAGTGCGCGTTTTGTTTAATAATGTTTCCTGCGATTATTCCGTCCAATTCTCTCTACTGCCATGCCACTTGCTTCTTCTCCTGCCTTCTGCGGATAGAAAAACAGATATCCAAACAGCGCCAGCGTAGCACCACAGCACACATCAATTACGGAATGCTGCTTCAGGAACATAGTAGACATGATAATAAGTAATGTAAGAACCAATGATCCATACCTTACCCCTTTGTGGTCTCTCAGCGCCTCACAATTGGTAAGTGACATATGAACTGCCAGAGAATTAAACACATGAATACTTGGCAGAACATTGGTCGGTGTATCCGTCCGATACAGCCATCTTACCATATCTGTAAACACGTTTTCCCTTGGAAACTCCGATGGTCTTAAGTGCAGTACATTTGGATATACATAAGACACGATCAGGAAAACAGTCATACCCATCATCATATTGAAAATCAACTGATAATATTCTTTTTTATTCTTGTTCCTGAAGATAAAGTATAAAACTGTGAGAATCTGATACGGAAACCATAATAGATAGGGGACAATAAAATACTCACAAAATGGTATGTAATCATCAAAAACAGTGTCGATCACATGAAATCCCCGCACCGGCCTGCGCTCCAGATACTCAAAAAAAAGCATATAAACAATGGCATACGCAAGTATGATCAGACCATGCCTGTATTTTTTTATAAATTGTACCAAGTCTTTTTCACTCCTTTTCCAATCTGGGTTACCGGTCTTGTAATTCCGGATCCCCCAAATCGTGAGAGATTATACCACAGGTAAAATGATTTTTAAAGAGCTTTTTTCAATGGAAACTGTTAAATCTTCGCGAATTCCGCCAGATTCCCCGTCAATATGAATGGGAAGAGCGGACGCACTATGTACATGGATATCGCTGCAGGTGAGAATATGTATTCCCCTGATGCCCACATGCTTTCCGAAAAAAGCAGTAGGCAGGCAAAATAAAAGCTTTATCTTACGGATACCTTCCACAAGGATCACGTCCAGAACCTGGTCGTCAGGCTCAGCATCCGGGCAGAACTTAAAACCGCCGCCTTCATATTTCTGATTCATAACCGCTGTAAAATATACGTGGTCATAGGAAAAAGTATTCTCTCCATCTAGGGTCACTGTCATTTTTCCTGGATTAATAAAAATCAGCTGCTTCAATGCAATGAAAAGATAAATTAGCTTTCCCAGCCCAAGACGATTGAATATCTTCTTTAAGGGCGTTGCCAGAACCTCCTGGCATACGCCGGCGTCATATCCGATTCCCGTGCTGATACCGAATCGGGACTTCTTATTATTGCGGAGCAGGTAAGGAACATCCATTTTGCTGATATGCTCTGCCTTTAGGATATATTCCAGTGATTCCATTGGATCAAAAGGGAGTCTCATGCTTCTGCAGAAATCATTGCCAGAGCCGGTTGGAATGTATCCGAAGACTACCCGGTCAAAATCGGTGATGCCGGTGAGCACCTCGTGAATGGTGCCGTCACCTCCCACTGCAATGATATATACAGGCTCAGATTCAGTGCCAAGAGCACAGGCATCAGAAGCAATCTCTGCGGCATGTCCGGAATATCTTGTAAGGCAGTACTGGAAATCAATTCCCCGAAGCATAAGCTGCTGATGAATTTCATTCCAGATGGAACGTCCCCTGCCAGAGCGGGAATTTGGATTAACAATAAAGTAGTACATATTTTCTCCTAGGTTTTTAGAACATGTTTACAAAATCTTCCATAAATTGTGAAGCACATTTCAAGGAATATATTTGGGGGCATGCTCTGTTGCAAAGAACCTGAAGTATCGCGATGTAGATTCTCTGTCTTTTATGGTTACATAATAGCATTGGTGGGATCGTTTTACAAATTAATTTTAACAAAATATTCTTAAAAATTTCTGAAGTGTGTTATAATGTAACTATTCCTTAACAATTATGGAGAGGATTTCACTGTTTGCTTAAGCAGACATCATCAAATACGAAAATAATCAGGAGTGTATACATGAAATCACTTGTAATTGCGGAAAAACCATCCGTCGCCAGAGACATTGCCCGTGTTCTTGGCGCAAACCAGAAAAATGGTGGTATTCTCGAAGGCAAAAACTATGTAGTAACCTGGGCACTTGGACATCTTGTAACCCTGGCTGACCCGGAAGAATATGACAGAAAGTATGAAAAATGGGAAATGGCGACCTTGCCCATGCTCCCCAAGGAGATGAAGCTGGTAGTCATCCGCCAGACAGGCAGGCAATTTTCCGTAGTAAAGACTCAGCTTTTCCGAAAAGATATTGGAGAAATCATTATAGCCACAGATGCAGGACGGGAGGGGGAACTTGTTGCCCGCTGGATCCTGGAAAAAGCAGGCTGCCATAAGCCAATTAAGAGACTGTGGATTTCCTCAGTCACAGATAAAGCAATTAAAGAAGGCTTTGCCAATCTGAAAGACGGGCATGACTATGACAATCTTTATCGTGCAGCTGTTGCAAGGGCAGAAGCAGACTGGCTGGTGGGGATGAATGGAGCCCCAGCGCACACTAGAATGGTACCAGAGCTCTCACCTGTAAATACAACGCCCAGCTTTCCTGTGGCAGGGTGCAGACCCCCACCCTTGCCATGATCGCAAAGCGCGAAGAAGAAATCCGCAAATTTGTTCCAAAGGAATATTATGGTATTTCTCTGGAGACCCAGGATGTGAAATGGACCTGGAGAGATGAGAAAACAAAGAGCTTCCGTACTTTTTCCCGGGAAAGGGCAGAGCAGATCAAGGGCAGGCTGGAGAACGCTGCTCTTGAAATAACCAGTGTAGAGAAAAAAGCAAAAAAGACTATGGCCCCGGGCCTGTACGACCTGACAACTTTGCAGAGGGAAGCCAACCTGAAATATGGTTTTTCTGCAAAAGAGACCCTGAATATTATGCAGCGCCTTTACGAAAACCACAAAGTACTCACATATCCCAGAACCGATTCCCGATACATTGGAAAGGACATTGTTCCTACTATTAAGGAAAGACTGAAGGCCTGCGGAATCGGTCCGTACAGAAAGCTTGCTGGCGCACTTATGAATAAGCCTGTGCAGGTGAATGGAAGTTTTGTGGATGATAAGAGGGTCAGTGACCACCATGCGATCATTCCGACAGAACAGTTTGTTCAGCTGGACCACATGACAAATGAAGAACGGAAGATTTATGATATGGTTGTCCGTCGTTTCCTTGCGGTTCTTTATCCTGCAAGTCAGTATGAGCAGGTGACCATGGAGGCGAAAGCGGCAGGAGAAACTTTTGCAGCCAGCGGCAAAGTGATAAAGAGCATGGGCTGGAAGGAAGTTTACGAAGGCGGGGCAGATGATGATTTGGAAGATGAGGCGGAAGATGAGAAAAAACTGAAAGACCAGCGTCTTCCGGAGATGAAAACCGGAACCAGACTAAAGATTTTGAAAACTTCCTTAAATACAGGAAAAACAAAACCGCCAGCAAGATTCACAGAGGCAACTCTTCTTGCAGCTATGGAAAATCCGGTGAAATTTATGGAGACAAGAGATAAAGAAGCGGTGAAAACCCTTGGAGAGACTGGGGGGCTTGGAACCGTTGCCACAAGAGCAGACATTATTGAGAAACTTTTCCATTCCTTTATGATGGAGAAAAAAGGCAATGAGATCCATATTACCTCCAAGGCAAAACAGCTTCTGGAGCTGGTGCCGGAAGATCTGAAAAAGCCCGAGCTCACGGCTGACTGGGAGATGAAGCTTTCCCAGATTGCAAAAGGCAGGATACGTCAGGGGGATTTTCTTCACCAAATCCGTGACTATACCTGTGAAATTGTAGATGAGATCAAAACCGGGGAGGGCACGTTCCGCCACGACAATCTTACAAATAAAGTATGTCCGCAGTGCGGCAAAAAACTTCTGGCTGTCAATGGAAAAAACAGCAAAATGCTGGTATGCCAGGACCGTGAGTGCGGTTACCGTGAAACGATTTCCCGCACTACCAATGCCCGTTGTCCGAAATGCCATAAACGTATGGAAATGTATGTGAAAGGTAAGGAAGAGACGTTTGTCTGCCAGTGCGGTTATAAAGAGAAGCTTTCCGCGTTCCAGGCAAGACGTCAGAAAGAGGGCGCAGGAGTGGGCAAGCGTGACGTGCAGAACTATCTGCGCAGGCAGCAGAAGGAGGCAAATGAGCCGGTGAATAATGCTTTTGCACAGGCATTGTCTGGAATTAAGCTGTAAATACAGAGGATAGATAATACGGAGATGCTGTTGATGGCAGCATGTTATATTACTGTTCACTGGCAATGTTCCGCGAGACGTTTTTTGTGAATATCGTTTACAGAAAAAACGGGAATCTCAGCGGGAAATCATGGGAATGCATGATTTCTGTGCATCGCGAAGTGAACCGTAACCTTGTTTGTCCACAAAAAAATAAAAGAAAGAGGAATTTGCATATGCGCCGAGAAGTATCTTTGGAAGAGATTTCCGACGGAAGACTTTATGAATTAAACGATATGGTAAAGGCAGACTGCCAGGATTGTGCAGGATGTCATGACTGCTGTGAGGGAATGGGGGATTCAGTTGTGCTGGATCCCATGGATGTGTACCGTCTGTGTACGAATCTGGGAAAAACACCACAGGAACTGGTAAGCGCAGGGCTGATCCAGTTTGATGCCATGGATGGGAATATTCTGCCTCATCTTTGCATGAGTGGAAAAAACCAATGTTGTGTTTTCCTGAATGAACAGGGACGGTGCAGCATCCATGACTTCCGTCCTGGTTTCTGCAGACTTTTCCCATTGGGACGTTTCTATGAAAATGGTGGATTTAAGTATTTTCTGCAAACCCATGAATGTAAGAAGACAAGCCGGAGCAAGATCAAGGTAAAGAAATGGATCGACACTCCGGATCTTCGCCAGTATGAAAAGTTTGTAGCTGACTGGCATTATTTTTTGCTGGATGTGCAGGAGGTTCTTTATAATGCCACAGATGCCCAGCTGATCAAAAATCTGAATTTATATGTGGTGAATCGTTTTTATATGAAAACATATGAAGTGGGCAGAGATTTCTATGAGCAGTTTGAAGAAAGACTGACAGAAGGAAAGCAGCTGTTAAGTCTGGCATAATTGAATAGAAAAACTCCCGGAACACTTGAGCCTGTTTGAAAAATCTTACAGAAAGCTTTTTCAGACACGCTCTAGAGCGCCCGGGAGTCTTTTATTTTTAGATTGCAGTATTCCATTAGAAGCTTTGGGAGGGACTATGGTGTCTGCGCACTAAAAATCAGAAATATATATCAAATGTTAAGTGAAAATCAAATTGTTAAAAAGTAGTCCGTATAATAGAATACACGAATTTCTCCATTTTGGCAAGAGATTTTTTGTAAAAAACTAAGAAATGCCAAGATATATAAAAAATAAGATAGTTACTGGTCACAAAGTGAACAATAATACAAGACAATGCTGCATTATGAAACAGGATAACTCATTCTGGACATTAGAGAAAAATGTTGTTATAGTAGGTAAGAGAAATTAGAGAAATATATCCCTTTAAATACACAGGAAAGAGGAAAAAGCTATGCCAGTATTTGATTTCAGCGGTGCTTCTGCAAGTAAAGCGGAGGCAAAGTGTACTTACACAACATTTCACAGCAGCCATACGAAGCCTTCACCGGAGCAGCCGATCATGGTGCTTGACAATAAAGAGAGACAGTGGAAACATCATTCCTGCGGTGTGTTTACCAATCCGGTAAACCGTACTGCTTTTGATTTTAAGGAAGAAGACGGTAACCATACAGCAGATGTGGTGAAAATTGATTCCAGATTTACCAGTCTTTTGAAATGGCTGGGAGACAGCAGGATCAATGTACGTTTGTCTGGTACTAACAGGGAGGACGGATATGCGGTATACCGCATTCGCGAAACTGCTTTTGGCGGCGGCACAAAGCTTTCTGCAGAGGATGGCTTTCTGCAGTTTATGATTGAGAGACTTCTGGAGAGTAATGCACCTGCTGAGGCAGAAGAGGATGAGGAACAGGAGGAAAACGGTGATGAGATGAAGCTTACCAGCATTCAGAGTATTACCGATTTTATGACCTGCGCAGGCAAAACACTGCCGGATAATATCAGACTCTGGACCAGAAGAAATCTGGCAGTGGCAAGATCCAGTGAAGTTTCCCAGGAAGAGCGCCATCATGCGCAGAGGGCTCTTTCTATTATGTTGAATATCCAGTGGAAGAACAATTATTTTGAAGCAATCGATCCTGTTGAGGCAAGGAGAATCCTGGATGAAGAGCTTTATGGAATGGAGCGTGTGAAACAACGTATTATCGAGACGATTATCCAGATCAACCGTACACATACCCTTCCGGCCTACGGACTTCTTCTGATCGGACCTGCCGGTACTGGCAAATCTCAGATAGCCTATGCAGTTGCAAGAATCCTGAAACTTCCGTGGACTACGCTGGACATGAGCTCAATTAACGACTCCAAGCAGCTTACCGGAAGCCCCCGTATTTACGCAAATGCAAAGCCCGGAATTATTATGGAGGCATTTTCCATGGCTGGTGCCTCTAATCTGGTATTTATTATTAACGAGCTTGATAAGGCAAATTCCGGCAAAGGAAATGGAAATCCGGCAGACGTACTTCTTACCCTTCTGGACAATCTTGGATTTACAGATAACTATATGGAGTGTATGATCCCAACTGGTGGTGTGTATCCAATTGCTACTGCAAATGACCGTGACCAGATCAGTGCACCGCTGATGTCAAGATTCGCAGTAATTGATATTCCGGATTACACAGCTGAGGAGAAGAAAGTAATCTTTTCCAGATTCTCTCTTCCGAAAGTTCTTAAGAGAATGCATATGGAAGAGAGTGAGTGCATTATCACAGAGGGTGCGCTGGAGGCAATCATCCAGCGTTATTCCAATACTTCAGGCATTCGTGATCTGGAGCAGGCAGCAGAGCACATTGCGGCAAATGCACTGTATCAGATCGAGGTCAACCATGTAGAGAAGGTAGAGTATACCAGAGAGATGGTGGAGGAACTTCTGAAATAGAAAAGATGAATTATTATATTCGATAACAATATTCGCAAAATAATCATAATATAAAAATATACAAGAGAAACATATAACAGGAGTGATAAAAATTGGAATTCTGGGACATCTATGATATTAACAAGAAACCTACAGGCCGTACCATGAAGCGAAACGACTGGTGCTTAAAAGACGGGGAATACCATCTCACCGTACTTGGAGTAGTGGCAAGACCAGATGGTACGTTTCTCATTACCAAACGTGTGATGACAAAAGCCTGGGCACCAGGCTGGTGGGAAGTTTCCGGCGGTGCAGCACAGGCAGGGGAATCTTCTTATGATGCTGTACTCCGCGAAGTGAAAGAGGAGACAGGCCTTGATGTAAGCGGTGCGCAGGGCGGCTATCTTTTTACTTACAAAAGAGAGAATCCAGGGGAGGGAGACAACTATTTCGTAGATGTTTACCGCTTTGTGATGGATGTGAAAGAAGAAGATCTACACCTTCAGGAAGAAGAGACAGACGGCCACATGTTTGCCACTCTGAATCAGATCAAGGAATTTGCAGCCCAGGGAAAATTCCTGCACTATGACAGTATTCAGGCTGCCTTTGAGAATCTGTAGATTTATTATATATTCTGCAGGAAATAACTGTGATATGTAGGGAGATTTTTTTTACGAATTCTGATGAAATGGGAATATTAATTAGAGCGTGCTGGTCAGACTGCGAGCAGTACAATTCTGTTAAGGGTATGTAAAATATAATTGAGATAAAAATAGTTTCTTGTAATTTGAAGAAAGGTGTATTATAATAAGCAACGAAATCTGAATAAAGACCAGGGGAGTTTCAATTGAGAAGCTGAGAGTAAGGTAGTCCTTAGACCCTTTTAACCTGTTGGATCATGCCAGTGTAGGAAGTGTTTAACGATGTAATTAGGAGCATTTGTCTGGATGGCAGGTGCTCTTTTTTCATACTGACTGACAGAGCCTGTTCAGTTCCGTCACAGTTTCAAGAATGGTTCTTATTCGATTTTTAACGCAAAGTCCTGTTTATGGGACAGAAAATAGGAGGAAAAGAAAATGAACGCAAGTGTAGCAATTCAGGTACTGCCAAATGTACAGGATGAAGAGGAAGTTATCCGCATTGTAGACGAGGTGATCGCCTACATCAGATCCACTGGTCTGAACTATTATGTAGGACCATTTGAGACCACCATTGAAGGTGATTACGACCAGCTGATGGATATTGTAAAAGAGTGTCAGCATGTAGCTGAGCGCGCAGGCTGCAAGGCTATGAGCGTATATGTTAAAATTGCATATAAACCAGAAGGGGATGTACTTACCATTGAAAAGAAAGTTACCAAACATCACCAGTAAGATACCTCCAATTGCAGCCATGGCCGTGATTCTGCTTGGCTGGGAAGTGGTAAGCATTTCGGGAATTGTTCCCTCCTACATGCTTCCATCTCCGGTAGCAGTGCTGACAGCCCTGTTTGGCGATCTGCCAACCATACTTTTCCATGCGAAATTCACTTTGCTGGAATCCTTTTACGGACTTCTCATTGGAATCGCGCTGGCATTTGTGTTTGCAACTATGATGGATCGGTTCCGTGTAATGGATCAGGCATTTTATCCGATCATGATCATTACACAGACCATACCGACCATTGCCATTGCGCCAATTCTGGTGCTTTGGATGGGGTTTGGAATGGCACCGAAGATCACTCTGGTTGTGATCACCACTTTTTTCCCAATTACAATCGGACTGCTGGATGGATATAAAAGTGTGGATCCGGATGCCATTCGTCTGATGAAGGCCATGGGAGCCAGCCGGGCACAGATTTTCCGCCATGTGAAATTTCCAGGTGCTTTGCCCCAGTTTTTTTCCGGGCTGAAAATATCTGCTTCCTATGCAGTTGTAGGAGCAGTTGTTTCTGAGTGGCTGGGTGGATTTAACGGACTTGGTGTTTATATGACCCGTGTAAAAAAAGCATATTCTTTTGATAAAATGTTTGCAGTCATTATCTTCATTGTGATCATCAGCCTTTTACTTCTTCTGGCAGTAAATATTGTCAGCCGGATCACAATGCCATGGCTGCAGGTAGAAAAGGAGAAAAATCATGAATAAGAATCTGAAAAAAGTAATCGCACCAGTTGCAGCGGCAGCTATGGTGTTTGCAGTTCCTACAGGTGTATACGCAGAAGATGGTGCGCAGGAGAAAATCACATTCTGCCTGGACTGGACACCGAATACCAACCACACCGGACTTTATGTAGCACAGGCAAAAGGCTACTACGAAGAAGCTGGTCTTGATGTGGAAATCGTTCAGCCACCGGAAAATGGTGCAGCCCTTATGTGCGCAGCAGGTCAGGCTCAGTTTGCGATCGAGGCCCAGGATACCATGGCTGCTTCCCTTGCACTTGACGAGCCTCTTGGAATCACAGCAGTTGCAGGAATCATTCAGCACAACACCTCCGGAATCCTTTCCCGAAAAGGTGACGGAATTGATAAACCAGCCGGACTTACCGGAAAAACCTATTCCACATGGGATTCCCCAATCGAGCTTGCTATGCTGGAAAATGTTGTAAACGGCGACGGCGGAGATTTCAGTCAGGTTACCCTGATCCCTAATGATATTACAGATGAGCCTGCAGCACTTGCTGCCAATCAGACGGATGCCATCTGGGTATTCCAGGGCTGGGGCGGAATCAATGCTGACGTAGAAGGTGTAGACTGCGACTATTTTGCATTCTCTGATATCAATCCTGTATTTGACTACTACACACCGGTTATCATTGCAAATAACGACTATCTTGCTGAGAATCCGGATCAGGCGAAAGCATTTATGGAAGCAACTGCAAAGGGATATGAGTTTGCAGCAGAGAATCCGGATGAGGCAGCACAGATCCTCATTGACGGCGATAATACAGGCTCTCTGAAGGATGCTGAAGAGCTTGTAAAGAAGAGTCAGGAATTCCTTTCCACAAAATACATTGACGATGCAGAAAGCTGGGGCGTAATTGATGCAGACAGATGGAATGCATTCTACAAATGGCTGTATGAGAACCAGCTTTGCGACAAGGATCTTACTGGAGTCGGATTTTCTAACGAGTATCTTCCACAGTAAGGAATGAAAGAGAAAGAAATTAACGCATAGAGCTATTCTGTCAGGCAAATTTACCCCAATTATTGCGGAAAATGGAACTGGTTATGGAAGTAGCGCTGTGTATAAGGAACGAATATGTCATCAGAACAAAATAAAGTAATTTTACGAGCAGAACATATTTCAAAAACATACGGTGAAAAAAAAGTTTTGGAGGACATTTCCATTCATCTGGAGCAGGGGGAGCTGGTTTCCCTTCTGGGAGTCAGCGGTTCCGGAAAGACCACATTGTTCAATGTGCTTTCCGGTATTATCCCACCTGATGAAGGAAAGGTCTATCTGAAAGATCAGGATGTGACTTCCACACCTGGAAGCATCAGTTACATGCTGCAGAAGGATCTTCTCCTTCCCCACAAGAAAGTGATCGACAATGTAGCACTTCCCCTTGTACTGAAAGGCGTGAAGAAAGCAGAAGCCAGGGAAAAGGCCAATCCGCTTTTTGCAGAATTTGGTCTGGAAGGCACCCAGTATCAGTATCCAAGCCAGCTGTCCGGCGGTATGCGACAGCGTGCGGCTTTGCTTCGAACTTATTTAAGTTCCAGCGGAGTTGCCCTTCTGGATGAGCCTTTCAGTGCCTTGGACACGCTGACCAAGGCCAGTGTGCATAAGTGGTATCTGGAGGTTATGCAGCATATTGATCTGTCCACCTTGTTTATCACCCATGATATTGACGAGGCCATTCTTTTGTCCGACAGGATTTACATCCTGAACGGAACTCCGGGAACCATCAAAGATGAGATCGTGATCCAGGAGAGAAAACCAAGGGCAGAGGATTTTGCATTGTCAGAAGAATTTTTGGAATATAAGAGACAGATTATCAGCAAGCTGTAGTTTTTCGGTTGATGAAAATAAAACTTCCCGGCAGGTTTCATACTACCTGAGTTTGAGCGCTCAGAAGCAGAAGCCTGCCGGGACTTTTTATGTAAAATATCCAGTTGACGTGCTATTGTGAAGCCGGCACAAAAATGGTACTATTAGTACTATAACGAAGAAGGAGAAAAATGTAGGATGAGGAAAAATGAAAAAAGAAATGGAAAAGCACTGCTTCCTATAGTAGTGTTTGTTGTTTTGTATCTGGGGCTTGGCATATTATTTGAGTATGGCCTGGATATCGAGATGGGATTTTATAAAATTCCCGTTGTTGTAATATTTCTGGTTGCATTACTTGTTGCCTGTATACAGAACCGCGAGCTTAAATTGAATGATAAGCTGGAAGTTATGGGGATTGGAATCAGTGATCCTAACATTATTACAATGATCATAATTTTTATGCTGTCAGGTATTTTTGTAGGTATAGTCGGAAGAACATCCGCAAACAGTGTTGCATATTTTATTTTGTCACTGGTTCCGCCTCAGTTTGCAGTTGTTGTGCTTTTTGTGGTCAGCTGTTTTGTTTCTCTTGCAATGGGTACCTCTGTAGGAACAATTACACTGATCGTTCCAATTGGAGTTGCAGTAGCAAGGGTATCCGGATTTGCACTGCCGGTTTGTATTGGTTCCGTCATGAGCGGCGCCATGTTTGGAGATAATCTGTCATTTATATCAGACACAACCATTGCTGCATGTAATGGACAAGGCTGTGAAATGAAAGATAAATTTAAGGAGAATTTCTTTATTGCACTGCCGGCTGCTATTGCCAGCATTATTATTCTGCTGGTTTTGTCTGTGAAAAATTATAATGGTGGATTTATCGAAGAAAAATACGATTTAATACAGATCATTCCTTATATTCTGGTTCTTATAGGTGGAATCATCGGATTTAATGTATTTTTCGTGCTGATTACAGGTATTCTAAGTGGCTCAGTTATAATGATTGCAACAGGAATGATAGCACCCACAGACCTGATCGGAAATATGGGAACCGGTGCTGCCGGGATGTTTGAAACCAGTATGGTTGCGATTCTGGTAGCTGCAATCTGTGCCCTGATCAAGGAGTATGGTGGATTTTCCGCTTTATTATACTGGATAAAGAAAGTGTTTAAAGGAAAAAAAGGCGGGCTCCTGGGAATGGGACTGTTAGTTGGGCTAATGGATATTGCAACTGCCAATAATACAGTTGCGATCGTTATGGCGAACCCGATTGCAAAAGAAATGTCAAAGGATTACGGTATCAGCGCCAGAAAAGCTGCTTCTATCCTGGATACATTTTCCTGTATTTTTCAGGGTATTTTACCGTACGGAGCGCAAATGCTGGTTGCTGTTTCTGCTGCAGCCAGTTTAGGAGAAGTGGTCAGTGCATTTGATATACTTCCAATGCTGCTGTATCCTTACATGTTGTTGCTTAGTTCACTTGTTTTTATATCTACTATGAAAGTTACGGATGGCAGACAGTGAATGGAGAAGCCTAAGCCTGTGCTCACACATACCTATCTGCTCTGCAGAATTGAGGAAGCGTATGAGCTCTTTGAAAATAAGAGAGATGGCGTGATCAAAGTGGCTGTGGAATGCTGAATAAAATCCGCAATCTGCACGCCCACTTTGCTGGAGATTTCACCCGAATTCGATTGCCGTAG
>OGQI01001324.1_pt1 | contig 17248 bp, 14 predicted proteins | sample 1553171 | NCBI WGS metagenome assembly OGQI01 (sample SAMEA2579988, study PRJEB22360) | human gut metagenome | biome: human gut; feature: human-associated habitat; material: faeces | place: Denmark | collected 2008/2010
CCGCCGTACCTTCCGGAAGTTCAATGGAATCAATGGATTCAACAGAATCGGCATCGTCAATCGCATCAACGTCATCTGCAGACGTCCCAATGTCGGAATCGCGAACTATGGGATCCTGAGCTCCGGCAACCATCCAATCGTCCGCAATCTCATCGATATGGTCGCGGTCGGACGTTTCGTGCAGCAGTTGCGCCACGGAACCGGCGTGCGCTCCCCCGAGTTCTGCGTCCGGTTCAAGCGCAAGCCACGGCCCCAATACGAAAGCCCGCTGCCATGCGCGCGGATGCGGCAACGTCAGGTCGGGGTCGGCGCTTTCCTGCCCGTCAAAGTCGATGATGTCCAAATCGAGCGTGCGCGACGTCCAATGGTCGGTGCGCACGCGACCATGCGAGGCTTCGATGCGCTGCAAACCGGCCAGCAGTTCGGCGGCCGAAAGCCTGGTATCCACGGACACGACCGCATTGCGGAATTCCGCAGTACCTTCCGGCATGCCCCATGCGTCGGTCCGATAGAGCGGCGACACCCCCGTCACCTGCGTGGAGGGAAGCCCATCAATGCACCGAACGGCGTCACGCAAGGTGGCGGTCACATCGCCCTGATTGCCTCCCATGGCGATGATGGCATGATGCACCTGCCCATGTTCCGACGACCGCTCACGCGATGGACTGTCAACTGTTTCACGGGAACGTTCCACGGTCACGCTGACATCGTCGAACGGCACGGTGATCGGCGCATTCGGCTTATGCACGGTGACCTGCGTGCGGCACACGGCCGGAAAGCCGAGAATCATGCCGACGATACGATTGGCCAGCTTTTCAATCAAATCGACGTGTTCGCCTTCGATGATGGCCACGATGCCTTTGGCGATCGCACCATAGTCGACGGTGTCGTTCAGATCGTCGGAACGGCCGGCGGCAGCGAGGTCGAGGAACAGCGTGGCGTCCACCACGAAGGTCTGGGCCCGCTCATGCTCGAAGTCGAGCACGCCATGTTTGCCCGTCGCGCGGATTCCCGTCAGTCGAATCTGATCCATACCAGCCTTCCTTTGCCGTTCCTACGTTCCGTATTCCTATTATTTCCGCGATTGCGATGTTGTGACTATCTGCGATTCGCACGGTCACGCGTTCGCATACTCGCGCCATGCGTTGCCGACGGCGACCGCGTCGCGGCTTTTCGCCACGTCATGCACGCGCACGGCCCACACGCCATGTTCCGCACACAGGGCGCTGATGGCCGCGGTGGCGTTGTCTTTTGAGGCCATGTCCGGCTCGGTCACACCGGCGCCGGCAAGCAGCGAGCCGACGAAACGTTTGCGGGACGCGCCGATCAGCACCGGATAGCCAGCCGCGTTGAACCGGTCAAGCGCCGCCAGAATCGGCAGGTTATGCTCCACGCCCGGCTTGGAGAAGCCCAGGCCCGGGTCGATGATGACCTGTTCGGCCTGCACCCCGGCTTCAAGCACCGCATCCACCTGACGCATCAGCTCGTCATACACGTCATTCACCACGCCATGCTCGTAGCGGGAGGTGTCGGCGTCCGGCACATTGCCTGCGGCGCCGGCAAGCCAGCCACGCCAATGCTGCACGATGTACAGGCAGTCGGAATGGTCGGCCACCACATGCGGCAGTTCGCGGTCCAACTGGCCGCCGGACACGTCGTTGATGATCTGCGCGCCATGTTCGAGCGCGGCCAACGCCACCGAAGCGCGCGTGGTGTCGATGGACAGCACCGCCCCTTCGGGAATCAGCGCGTCCACAACGCCCAGCACACGGGCCTTCTCGTCGGCTTCGCTGACGCGTTTGGCTCCCGGACGGGTGGATTCCGCTCCGATGTCGATGATGTCGGCACCGGCTTTCATCATCGCCTCGCCATGGGCTTTGGCCGCCTCCGGAGCAAGCCAGAGACCGCCGTCGGAGAAGGAATCCTCCGTGATGTTGAGCACGCCCATCACCAACGTGCGCTGGCTATCATGAATCGCCTTCATATCAATCGCCATCGGTTTTCTTCCTTCATTCATTCCGTTCTTCCGTTCGGTTCTGTCCGATTCCGCCCGGTAAAGCGCACTTACGAATGGTTCGACAGAATCAGGCTCATCGCCTCGGTCCGCGTGGCCGCGTCGCGCATGCATCCTCGCACCGCCGAGGTGACGGTACGGGACTGCGCCTTCTTGACGCCACGCATGGCCATGCACATGTGGTCGCATTCGGTGACCACGATCACGCCACGTGCTTCGATGCCTTCCATCAGCGCGTCGGCCACCTGTTGGGTGAGGCGTTCCTGCACTTGCGGACGTCGGGCATACAATTCCACCAGTCGGGCAAGCTTGCTTAAGCCCGCCACTTGGCCGTTCTGCGGGATGTAGCCGACGTGGGCCACGCCATGGAACGGCAGCAGATGATGCTCGCAGACGGAGAACAGTTCGATGTCGCGTACGAGGACCATTTCGTCGGTGTCCACCTTGAAACGGGTTTTCAGCACTTCCTCTGGCCCGTGTCCGAGGCCGGCGAACAGCTCCTTGCACGCGCGCCCGATACGGTCCGGCGTGTCCAGCAGACCTTCACGGTCCGGATCCTCGCCGATGGACTTCAAGAACAGGCGCACGGCCTGGCGCACGCCTTCCTCGTCATAGCCGACAGGCCCGGCCGCATGGGCGGCACGGGCCTTGTCGTCGAAGAGGGTATCGAAATCGGTATCGCTCATCAGTTGGTCAATCCTGCGCTTTTCTTCAGGGATTCGGGAATCGGAACCGGCGGAATGTCGGAATCCGGGCGCTTGCTGTCGCTCAGCCACACTTCACGCTTCGGTGCCTTCTTGACATTAGCGAAGATTTCCGCAAGCTCCTTTTCGTTGAGTGTTTCCTTGACGAGCAGCTGACGTACAAGCTCGTCAAGAATCTCACGATTTTCGTTGATGACGTTCCACGCTTCGGTATGCGCGGTTTCCACCAGTTTGAGCACTTCCTCATCGATGATTTCGGCGGTGCGTGCGGAATACTTGTGGTTCAGCGATCCAAGGTCGCTCTGCTCGTCATCAGACCACTTGATGGCACCCAGTTTGTCGGAGAAACCGTAGTCGAGCACCATCTGACGTGCGATGTTCGTCGCCTTTTCGATGTCGTTGGAAGCACCGGTGGTCGGATCGTGGAACACGACCTCTTCCGCAGTACGACCGCCCATGGCGTACGCCATCTGGTCGAGCAGCTGGTTGCGCGACATGGAATATCGATCTTCGGTAGGCATTACCGCGGTGTAGCCAAGCGCACGGCCACGCGGCAGAATGGTGACCTTGGTGACCGGATCGGTATCGTTCATGGCGGCTGCCACCAGCGCGTGACCACCCTCGTGGTATGCGGTATTGCGCAGTTCGTCGAGCGCCATGCCCTTGGAACGGCGCTTCGGGCCCGCCTGCACGCGGTCGATGGCCTCATCGATGGCACGATTGTCGATCAGCTGCGCACCGGCGCGGGCGCACAACAATGCAGCTTCGTTCAGCACATTGGCCAGATCGGCGCCGGTGAAGCCCGGCGTACGCACGGCAATCATATGCAGATCGACGTCAGGCACGAACGGCTTGCCCTTGGCATGCACCTTCAAAATAGCCTCGCGGCCTTCCAAATCAGGCGCTTCGACGGCCACCTGACGGTCGAAACGGCCCGGACGAAGCAGTGCCGGATCAAGCACATCGGGGCGGTTGGTCGCGGCGATGATGATCAGATTGGTATCGTTATTGAAGCCGTCCATCTCAACTAGCAGCTGGTTCAGCGTCTGCTCACGTTCGTCGTGGCCACCGCTCATACCGGAACCGCCACGCTTACGACCGACGGCATCGATCTCATCGATGAAGATGATGGCCGGAGCGTTCTTCTTGGCTTCATCGAACAGGTCGCGCACACGGGATGCGCCAAGGCCCACGAACATTTCCACGAAGTCGGAGCCTGCCATGGAATAGAAAGGCACGCCGGCCTCGCCTGCGATGGCTCGTGCCAGCAGCGTCTTACCGGTACCTGGAGGACCATACAACAGCACGCCACGCGGAATACGGGCGCCCAAAGCCTTGTAACGAGACGGATCCTTCAGGAAGTCCTTGATTTCTTCGACTTCCTGTACGGCAGCCTCTTCGCCGGCCACGTCGGCGAACTTGGTGGTCGGAGTCTGGCCTTCGAGCAGCTTGCCGCTGTTCTTCTTACCGCCCATACCGAACATGCCGCCGGCACCGCCCATACGGCTCATCATGAACCAGAACAGACCAAAGATAATGAGGAACGGCAGTAGCGAGGTCAGCAGATACGTCCAAATGCTGCTCTGCTGCATGGTCGCCGTCCAGCCCTTGACCGGATCAGCCTTCTGCACGGCCTTGACCACGGTCGCGGACTGCGCGTACGTGTAGTAGAACTGCACGTTTTTGCCGTAGTTCTTCATACGCCCGGTATCAGGGTTAGTAGCGGAGTAGTCGCTCTTAAGCTTGAGCTTGACCTGCTGGGTGTTGTCTACGATCTGCGCGTATTCAACATTGTTGCCGTTGAGGATCTGCAGACCATCCTTGGTGTCGATGGTCTGGGAACCGGTTCCAGCGAAAATCTGGAACATGGTCACGGCAAGCAATGCTACAACCACAACCCACAGCCATGGGGACTGCCAGAACGGACGCGGACCGCCATTGGATCCGTTGCCGTTGGACTTATCGCCGTTGCCGTTGGAATCTTTGCCATTGCCGGCGTTATTGTTGCGTCCAAACGGATTGGTGAACGGGTTATTGCCGCCGCCGTTGTTATTCGGCGACTGGCCCGGACCAGGAAAACTCATGCCTGACCTCCTTCATACACTTCCGGCTTCAGCACCGCGATCGAATCAAGGTTGCGGTATCGCTCGTCATAATCCAAGCCGAAACCGACCACGAATTCATCGGGAATCTCACGTCCCTTATATTTCACAGGAACATCCACCTTACGGCGCGCCGGCTTTTCCAACAGCGCAAAAATCTCCACGGAAGCGGCACCGCGGCTCTTGAGTTCATCGACGAGCCACGCCAACGTGACGCCCGAATCGATAATGTCTTCCACAATAAGCACGTGACGACCGCGAACATCGGTGGACAGATCCTGCCGCACGGTGATCTTGCCGCTCGATTGAGTGCCGGAACCGTAGCTCGACAAGCTCATGAAATCCATCTCCGCCTGGATGCTCATGGCCTGTGAGAACGCCGCAAGCGTGTTCACTGCACCCTTGAGCACGCAAACCAGCAGCGGGTTCTTGCCACGGTAGTCTTCACTGGCCTGAGCAGCAGCATGGTTGATGATGTCGGCAATCTCTTCTTTGCTGATCAGCTCGTGATCAATATCTTCTTGTACGTCAGCGATTCGCATGCCCACCATCTTGGCACACGCGAATGACGTGTTTCTGGCGATATGCTGAATATCCGCTGGGAAGATTCACACCTTTCTGGCCGTGCCAGTCGCAGATCAGCCTGTCGATTCCTTCAACCTGCCGTGCCATGCACGAAATGCCTGCTTCTGCAAGCGAGCGTACAATCACCCGTCTTCTGATGGCAATGTCTTGCGATTGCAACGCACGCGCGTCGATGATTATCTCGCCGTTGTTCACGGTTACGCCCTGTTCGCACACGCGTTGCGCCACACCGTCAAGATATGCGCGATCGTCTTCGGCAAGCCTCGCTCCAAGCGCAAGTTTCGACACAACGTCGCTTCCCGCAAATGATTCAAGATATGGCATGAGATCGTGCCGTATTCGGGATCGCAGCGGATAGTTCGCGGGAAGAGGCTCGTTTCCGCCCGAATTCCCCACATCCGGCCCATTTGTGGGATCGTCCCACCAGGCAAGCCGCAGATCCTCGCAGATGCCGGTGGTTTCTTCGCGGGTCATATTCAGCCACGGGCGTAGAAAACGCACCCCGTCTCGTATGAAGGAACCGTTCATACCGCAAACCGCATCGAGGCCCGAGGAACGCAACAAACCGATGATCACGGTTTCCGCCTGATCGTTTTTCGTATGAGCCAGCAGCACGGCCGAAGCGTCGGAACATGCGTCGACAAGCGCAGTGAAGCGTGCTTCACGCGCCGCTGCCTCAACACCGATGCCGCGGGAGTCGGGTACGTCAATCGCACGAACACGAACTGGGTCAAGACCCAACGCAACACAACGATCGGCGGTTGTTTGCGCGACCCCGGCAGAGCCTTGCTGCAACTGATGGTCGATGATAATCGTCCCGCATCGCAATCCCAATGAAGCGCATGTTTTCGCAGCAACCGCAGCCAACGCCATCGAATCGCGGCCACCGGAACAGGCCACCATAATCAGAGGAGCGTCCGCATCGGGCGCGTGCTCGCCATGGCGGGCGAATCGGGCATCCTGCAATCCAAATCCGGCCGATTTCAGCGCGGCCCGCAACTCACCGACACCCTTACGCAAACGAGACGAATACACCATGGCATCACAGCTTCGGCAGCGCGGCCACAAAAGTGTCGATAGCGGATTTCGCGGCCTCGAAATCATCGGGATTATTGACAATCACGGCAAAGCTCAACGCGCCTCCGTTGTGACGCGACACATTGCCGGTCATGGAGGTCGCATCTCCCAAACTGCCGGTTTTGACACGGATGAGACCAGCCTCGTTGTCATCGTTCAAACGATTCGCGGCAGTGCCCACGAACCCCACGACCGACAGTCCTTCGGCAGCGGCAGCTCCGACACCGCTCGTTAGGTTGCGTTGCTGCACTTCAAGCAGGGTACGCGCGGTGAGTTTGGACTCCTCGGACAGACCCGAACAGTTGAGCATGATGAGACCTTCGGTGGAGATTCCCTGCTGAACCAGCACCTGTTCGACTGACCGCACAGCCCCGGTCGGCGAATTGTCGGCGCCGAGATGCAAAGCCAGCAGTCTGCCGAATTCCTCAGCCAAGGAATTGTCGGAATGCCGAAGCATGAACGCCATGATCTCATTCAGCGATGCGGAACGCACGGCCGCGATGGGACTGGTGCCCTCGGGGACCGTTCCCTGTTCCACGGAAGAGTTCACGGCAATGCCGTGTTCAGCCAAGCGTTGCGCGAACACCTGTGCGGCCTCGCGGGCTGGCTGCGTGCTCAAAGCTGGGTATGTGCTGAACATATCGGGATCGGCGGGATCGGCACCGTTCCAATTGCGCCCGCCGTCCACCGCCATGGACGAGGTCGGCGCGTAGTACACGTGGTTTGAATCGAGTTCGGCGATGCCGCTTGGCCAACGGTCGTTACCGAACAGGGAATCATCGTAGACAAGCGTCACGGAAGTGATGCCCCGCTGACGTAACGCCTGGGCCGTGTTCGCGGCAAGCGTTCCCAATCCAGCACGCCCATTGATATGCGACGAATCGGACGCACCGGCACCGAGCAGCATGTCGCCATTGCCTTTGAGCACCAATCGCGAAGTGCCGTCCTCGCGCTGTTCCAGATAGGTTTGCGTGTCCAGAGTCTCGCCCATGTCAAGCGTGGTCGCCACCGCATATGCCGTCAACGTTTTCATGGTGGATGCCGGCGTATACGACTTGTCGAGAGCATGCTCGGCGACCACATTGCCGGCCGCATCGGCGATGGCGATGGCATATTCGTCACCGAAGTCGGAGGCGGCCGTTTCGAATTGGCTGATCAGCGCCTTCGCCGCAGCTGCATCCACGGTCTTTGAAGCGTCAAGCCCTCCGACCACCGTTGCCGCAGGAACGGCGTTGCCCGGCGTCTTGGCGGTGATGTGTTCGACCTCCTGCAGGGTAAGAACGCCCGGCAGGAGGTCGAAAATGTCGGCCACGACATAGCCAACGCACAATACCGTAGTGAGCGCCACGGAAAGCGCCACCGTGATGTATCGACGACGTTTCACATGCCGGTATTCAGCCGAATCATCCATGGAACAGCAACACTCCAGTCATAAGCAGAAATCGAAATGAAAAATCGAAATGAAAACGAAAAAGCAGGAAACGCGAAAGCCAGCGAAAGAACGTCATCCTTTATGCTCGATTGGCTTCCATTCCGACTTGGCGAACATCGCCTGGAACGAGATCGGCACATAGCTGAACATGTAGATCGGGAAGCTCAGCACGTACGCGAACAGCTCCTTGTTGGTGGCGCCAATCTGATCGCGTTCCACAATGATCGTCAACGCGGCCAACGCCATCATGCCGATCACCGACGTCACAATGCCGGACGTCCAACCGGCCAACGAGCTCAACTGGCTCTGCCATGTAACGAATCCGCATGCGGCAAACAGCAAACCAAGCAGAATGCGCACAATACCGATCACCGTGAACGGACACAACAACAGCGTGAAATCAACGGCGGAGAAATCACGTTCCCTGATGGCACGTTTGATCAAAGCCGGCCCGTAATAACGGAACACTTGCAGGAAGCCCTTGCTCCAACGCAAACGCTGACGCCAGCTCTGCGCGAAGGTAACAGGCTGCTCGTCATACAGAACCGCAGTACCGCAGTAGCCGATGCGGTCACCGTGCAGCAAGGAATCCATGGTGAATTCCAAATCCTCAGTCAGCAAATGGAATTTCCAACCATTATTGCGACGCATGATCTCCCGCGAGAACATGAAGCCAGTACCCCCTACATGGCAGCTGTTGCCGAGCCACATGCGCGAGGCCGACAGGAATCGAGATTCACGAATGAACCACAATGCAGAACCAGAAGAGACCCAATTGTCGGACAAATTCACGGAATTACGGTAGCTGGTGAGAATCTTGAATCCCGACTGGAACGCCTTGTTCATCTCTTCGACGTAATGCTTGTCAAGCTTGTTGTCGGCATCGAACACGAAGAACGCGTCGTATGGATCGGACGCGCCGGATTCGTTCATCTGGTCAAGCAGATACGTCAATGCGTAGCCTTTGCCCACGAGCTCCTTGTTGAAACGCTCGATCACATGGCATCCTATATTGCGTGCCACTTCGGCGGTATTGTCGGTGCAATTGTCGGCAACGAGCCAAATGTCGATCAGCTCGCTCGGGTACGTCTGCGTTTGGATGCAAGTAATGAGGTTGCCGATGACGTTCGCTTCGTTTCGTGCGGAAATCAGCACCGCATACCGCTTGTCCATCGGCGCTTGTGGGAATCTGATCGGCTTGGTGAACAGCGAGATAAGAATGCATACCGCCTGATAGACCATGCCTGCGCCGCCGACAATGACCAGCAGAATGTCAAGTACGCTCAGCAGTACCATTAACGCCACCTACTTCTTGGATTGTCATCCGCGTTTTTCGTGCTTCCTTCAGCTTCCCGCGATTCGTCGTTCTTCCGCTCATTGCCGGATTCCGATTTTTCGTTGGATTCCTGCGATGTGTTTTCGCTCTCAAGACCCTGCAATGGCTTGTGTTCCGTTTTGTCCAACACGTGCTTCGGAATGGCGACGGTTTCGTTCGATTCCAGCGATTCCTCGGAACGGCTGATATTGTACGCCTGCTCCTGTAACTGCCGCACTTCGTCGGAAATCGGCACATGCGCACTGGATCCCTGCACCGCGCGAGGCATATTGTGCAGATGCTCGCTGATCGCTTCGGCGCCTTCCACCAGCTTCGACTTCTTTTCAGGCACCGGATCGTCCATCAGCGGGGAATCGACCAGCTCGTACCGCTTTGTATAGGTGCGGAAAATCGTCTGCACGGACGCGACCACCGGCAATGCGAGGAATGCTCCAAGCGCGCCGAACAGCGAAGTGAACGCCAGCACCGCAAGAAACGCCACGGCATCGTTTATATCCATGGTGCGCTGGGAGATCTTCGGCGCGAAGATCAGATTCTCAATCTGCTGATACACGCAGATGAACATCAGCACCACCACGGCCTGCCACAATCCGCAGCTGCCCCACGCGAACAGCACCGGCAATGCGCCGCCGATATACGTGCCCAGCATAGGAATGAACTGCGAAACCATACCGCAGAACAGCGCCAACGGTAGCCAATAGGGCACGTGCAGCAGCATCAGACAGATTCCGGTGAAGAACGCGTTCAGCAATGCGAGAATGGCGCGGGAGAACAGGAATGACGAGATCTGGCTCTGGCTCACCGTCCACACGAACAGGAATCGGCGCTGAGCCGCCGGAGCCATCCACTGGCATGCGGCACGACGCAGTTTCGGGCCAGCCGCTGAAATGTAATACGTGGTCATGATTACTGTCATGAGGTTGATCAGGAACGAAAACAATCCCGACACCGTATTCAGCGCGGTACCCGCGAAATCGGTGACCCACGACGTTTGAATGTTCTTCAGAATCTCATTGCCGAGATTATTGATCTCAGGAAGTCGGAAATTCGCGTATTGACTGACGAACTGGCACATCTGCTCATACAGGTCGGGCAGACCGTTCACCAATGCGATCACCTGCTGCACAAACAAATTGCCGAACAGCGTGAAGAGCACGCCGAGAATCACGGCCAGCATCAGCAGCGAGAACAGCGAGGCGAACGATCGTTTCCAGCCATGCTTGACCAGCGGCACCACCATCGGCTCTACCGCGAGCGCGATGAACAGCGAGACGATGATGTCGATCACCAAGTATTCGATTTTGCCCCAGCTGCGCCAGCAGAAAGTAAACACCACAATGGCTATGGCAATGTATAGCAGCGCACGCCCCAGCCATTCCGGCGGTTTTCGGGAATCTCCTTTGGCTGGAAACAGGGTGCCGAGATCCCAACGCTGTTCGCTGGTGTTCGCATCGTTTTCGCTCTGCGTATTGTTCATTCGCTGTTCGCTTTCGCTCATGGCTCCCTATTGTAGCGATAGGCGTCGTGTACAGGCTGAGCTATTGTGGTAGTTATGCTGAACGTTTCAATTGTCATCCCCGCTTGGAATGAAGAGGAGCGTATCAACGATTGCCTGTTGAATGCCACTAGGCAGACCGTGATGCCCCATGAAGTGATCGTTGTCGACAATCGTTCCACCGATTCGACGGTAGCCGTGGTGGAGCAGTTTATGAAAGACCACCCTCAAGCCCCTGTCCGTTTGTTGCATCAGGATGAGGAGCAGGGATTGATTCCGACGCGCGATTATGGTTTGAATCACGCTACTGGCGATATTTTGGGCCGTTTCGACGCTGATTGCATGATTCGCCCGGATTGGGTCGAGGTGGTGTCCGGCATTTTCACTGAGGATCCGGAGGCCATGGGTGCCACTGGTCCGGTAATGTATTACGATCTGCCGAGCCGCCATTTTGGTTTGCGTGGGGATAATTCCACACGCAAGCGCATCTACAAGGCCGATGGTGGCCAGCCGTTGCTGTTTGGCTCGAATATGGCGGTCCGCGCTTCAGCTTGGCGTGAAATTTGCGACGAGGTGTGCCGCGACAAGGCCGATGTGATGCATGAGGATATCGATATTTCGCTGCATCTGCTGGGCAAGGATTTGAAAACCGTGTACTGCCCGCGCATGATCGCCGGCATCAGCGCCCGCCGTATGGACACGTCGCTCACGTCGTTCAATAATTACATGCGTCGTTTCAAGAACACGTTCGACGCGCATCCACAGCATTCACGCAAACATAAGCCGGAGATTCTGCTCACCGCGCTGTATCCGGTAATGCATTTGCTGTATCCGGTGTGGCAGAAGGTGCTTGACACCGCCGATATCAATCCTGCGGAGGCGGCGTGGATCAACGAGCAGATGGAGTTGGCCGAGCAGGAGGGACGTGAATGGTATGACGACACCCCTACCGATGAGGAGTGGAGCGAAAAGCACGAGGATTCCAACGATTAATCCGCATATATTCATATTGAATTGAGATATCGAAATATTTCAGCATGTGCGATTCATCAACATACATGATATGTAATCGCATACAAAAATCGTGGTGTGAATTTATTACGATTCACACCACGATTTTTATGTTCTCAGCGACGTTCTCCCACGATTCGTCGTTCGCTACGCACGATTGCCGATTCGTGGGAATTGCCGCATTACATCAGGCTCTTGTAGATGGCGAGAATGTCCTCCTGCGTGGCCTGACGGGGGTTGCCCGGCGTGCACACATCGTGGAAGGCATCATGGGCCAGCGGCTCAAGATCGGCTTCGGTGGCACCGACTTCGGAGATGGTGGTCGGGTTCTTCAGATCCACGGTGAGCTTATGCACAGCCTGGACGGCCTCTTCGCGCACGGTTTCGATATCGCCGGTGTAGGCGTCCGCGATACCAAAGGCGTCGGCGATATCACGGTACTTCTCACCGGTGTAGTCCTTGTTGTATTCCATGACCGGAGCCAGCAGAATGCCGTTGGCAACGCCGTGGGCCACGCCGAGGCGGCCGCCCAGCGGGTGGGCCATGCCATGCACCAAGCCGAGGCCGACGTTGGAGTAGGCCATACCGGTGATGTAGGAGGCGTATGCCATCTGCTCGCCTGCTGGAATGTCGCCATCGGCGCTCTTGGCGAGGTTCTTGGCGATCATACGGATGGTCTGCATGGACAGGCAGTCGGACAGGCTCCACGCGCCCGGTGTGATATAGCCTTCGATGGCGTGGGTCAGGGCGTCGAGTCCGGTGGCCACCTTGAGGCCGCGCGGCATGGAGTCGGTCAGGTCCGGATCCACGAAGGCGACGATTGGGATGTCGTGCGGGTCGACGGCCACGAACTTACGCTTGTTGGCCGTGTCGGTGATCACATAGTTGATGGTCGTTTCGGATGCGGTGCCAGCGGTGGTCGGCACACCGAAAATCGGCACGGACGGGTTCTTGGTGTCGGCCACGCCTTCAAGGGACAGCACGTCGGCGAATTCCGGATTGGCAGTCACGATGCCGATGCCCTTGCAGGTGTCTTGCGGGGAGCCGCCGCCCAAGCCGATCAGGAAATCGGCACCGGATGCGGCGAACTTGGCGACACCGTCCTGAATGCATTCGACCGGCGGGTTCGGCTTGACGTTGTCGAAGACCTCATACGACATGCCTGCCTCATCGAGCACATCGGTGACCTTCTTGACGGTACCGGTTTCCAGCAGCACCGGATCGGTGACGATGAATGCCTTGGTGAAGCCGTGCGACTTGGCAACGCCCGGAATCTCCTTGATGGCTCCGCGACCGAAATACGCCGTCTGGTTGAAAATCATGCGATAGACCATAGTATGCTCTCCTTTAAGCTACTGTGCGTTCATAGGCTTCGTCATACCTTGCCGAAGCCAACGCTCCCATCATAAACCCATTTTCAACTGTTATGCGATCAACGACACCGCGACATTATGTAACCATTCTCACATAATAAAACCAGATAGGGGGTAAAAACATCCATCGAACAACCTGCCCTTCTGCTACAGCAGGTCCTTACGTTCGAACACCCACATGGTATCGTCCATGGATCTGTTGTCGGTAAGAATCGTCAACATGAACCGCTCACCGTCGTTCTTCACGTAACCGCATTGCACGACACCTTCCAACTTGAGCCGGCTACGGACAAGTATGGGCAACGAATGATTTTCGCTTCCAGACGGTAGGCGCGCGCGTAATACAGGCAGAGTTCTTCCGATGCTCGAGACATCAGGCTTTTGCTGGTATCGCGTACGTCGGCGTTTTCCGGATAAGTGAATTCGGATTCGGGGCCGCTGACCATCAGCATTTGCGTTTGCCTGTTGCGAATGGCATGCAAAAGTCTTCGCAATGCTCCCAGATCGCCGTCTCTGTCGCTGTGTGGGGTCAGATTTTCGGAAAAGAATACGATGCGATCAAATTCGTATGTGGTGATGGTTTCGGCAAGGGCGTTGGCGTCAGACATGTTGACGATTCTGAGACGGTCATTGCCGTCTACGGTGCCTTCGCGTTCCGCTATCACCACATGGTCTTGGGGAAAGGCATGCTGAATCCACTGTTTGGTAATGAAATCGGTATTACCGACCAAAAGCACTTCCATGCTGCCGCCCCAGTGAGTATTCCCTTAACGGGGTTATGGCATAGCTCTGCCCACAAACCCTCCATTGTTCCTGTCATATGGTATTCCAGTGTAATCCGCCAACAGACAAATTCACCCCTCAACGGGGGTTCTTAGTCATTTCTATAGTAAATCATAAGATGACACACCCGTACGGGGCATTGACACGCTCCACATCACGAATTCAGCAAGACTTGAGATTGAGCGAGCCATGACCGAAGAGTCTGCCCCTTCAAAAAGTCATGGCCTCTCTGCAGTCAGTCCGCCGTAATTTTGGTTCCTATATGACTAAAAAAGTGACGAAAAAACAAAAAACCTCGGAGATTTCCGAGGTTTAAAGCCATGGTGGCTCCGAGCGGCATCGATCCGCTGACCTAACGATTTTCAGTCGTTCGCTCTACCAACTGAGCTACAGAGCCATGAACAACTTGCGCTGTTCCAGCGACCACGGCCGGACTTGAACCGGTGACCTCCGCCGTGACAGGGCGGCGCTCTAACCAACTGAGCTACGCGGCCATTGCCACCTTGTTTCCAAGGTACGTACCCCCTGAGAGAGTCGAACTCTCGTTGTCAGATTGAAAGTCTGGTGTCCTAACCGTTAGACGAAGGGGGCGCTTTCAGCGTTTCCGCTTGACAACTCGCTTAACTATACGCGAATCATCGAAACATGCAAGTCTCGGCGTGTCGCAACGTTGCGCAATTGCGGAAAACATGCTGTTCACATGTTGAAAATCGTTGAAATAAAGCCATTTCAGCACATGAACAGCACAACATGAAGCCTCATACGCGGCGATAGGTGAAGTCATGAATCACACGACCGGCAGCAAGTCCTTTTTTTTCGAAATTCGTCAAAACTCGACCAGAAAAACGTTCGGATTCACTGAAATCGGCGTGTCGCAGACTTGCGGCTTCGTCGGCATTTCCCTTGCCGACATGCTCAACCGGCAGACTCACCGTCAACGTGCCGTCATTATGGAATCCTTCAATACCATCCATGACCTCATGCACATGCAATGCATAGTCTTCAATATCGGTAGCGATACGCCACACTCCTCCAGCCTGCAGCGTGCGATGAATCTCACCGGCAAGCTCCGGTTGTACGATACGGCGCTTGTGATGACGCATCTTGGGCCATGGATCAGGGAAGAAAGTCCACACTTCGGCGATCGAGCCATCTGCGGCGGCCTTGAAGAGTTCGGGAGCGTTGACCTGTGCGATGCGCAGATTGGCAAGGCCTTGTTTGCCCGCAAGCAGCATGGTGTGTGCCACACCCGGATCGTAAACTTCGAGCGCCAGAAAATTCATTTCTGGGTGTTCGGCGGCCGCGGCAACAACGTTTTCGCCTTGACCGGTGCCGATTTCCACAATCAGAGGATTGGCATTGCCCCACGCTTCCGCAATATACGGCTGGTCGAACACCAGATCGTTTCGCACGTCAAGGGAACCTTCACCTGCATTGATATTCAAAAGATAGGTATCGGCATAGGTATCCCATGCACGCTGCAAGCGCGCGTCGAGCCTGGCGGAACGACGCACGAAGGAAAGCACCTTGCGCCCATACAAGGCAGGACGCTGACCAGCATCAGCCTGTAGTTCACCTTGCGTTTTTGACATGTTTTGTTCGTTTTCGCCGTTTACTTGATTTTCAGTCGGCGTGTTCACATCTTCTTGCATACCCTATTTATAGAGGAAACGCAGGAACGGGGCGATTATGTGCGTTACTGTTCATGTGTTATACTCAAATTGTTCAAAAAGTAACAAACTAGAGCAAAAGTGAACAATGTTCGTTGAACGTTCGTTTTTCGAACCAAAGCGCTTTATCGCTCATTTGGAGGAAAGGCCAGAACATGACAGTTCTCGTCACTGGTGGGTGCGGCTACATCGGCGCCCACGTCGTCCACGCTCTTCATCAGGCCGGCGAACAGGTCGTCGTCGTCGTAACGGGTAAAACGGCTGCCGGACAGCCATTCGTCGCGGTCTTCGAACGCAGCGACGCGGCGGCCGTTCCCGGTGACGATCAGCGCGATCTCGCCCAATTCCACGACGCGGGAAAGCGCTTCGCACAGCAGGCGGGCATAGACGGAACCACTGGCTCCGGTCACCGCTACGATGATTTTTCGTCGGCCGTCCATCTTCATAATTCGATTACGGAACATTCGAGTCCCTGTTTTTGCAAATACTGTAAGGTGCGCGGCAACGCGTAACGCAGGTTGCGGAACGACTTGACCGAATCGTGGAATACGACGATCGAACCGCCGCGCACGTGTCTGGTAACGTTGTGCAGACACTGCCGCGGCGAGATCAGCCGGCTGTAATCGCGGCTCAGCACGTCCCACATCACGATGTTGTAACGTTCGCTGATGCGGTGCGCCTGCGACGGCTTGATCCGCGCATAGGGCGGACGGAACAGGTCGGTATGCAGGATATCGTTCGCGAAATCGACGTCTTCGAGGTAACGTTCGAGACTCATGCCCCAACCTTTCTGGTGACTGTAGGTATGGTTGCCGATGGCGTGTCCGGCGTCCACGATCATGCGGTACAAGTGCGGGTACTGCTCGGCGTTTTTGCCGAGGCAGAAAAACGTAGCTTTGGCGTCGTACTCGGCCAACTGGTCGAGAATCCACTCGGTAACGCCGGGCGTGGGGCCGTCGTCGAACGTCAGATAAACCCGGTCGCTTTCGGGCATCGACCAGATCAGCGAAGGAAACAGGCGTCGTATGAATTTAGGCGGTCGTATGTACATGGTCCGTTATATCCGGATAAAGCGTACCGGCGGATACGCGATACCGTAAAAAAGCGTTATTTTATACTGCACGGAGCAGGCCGGAACCTCCGGAAAATTTTCGCAAAGTAAGCTTTTTTGCTTCAATTGTCAAAACAACGCGATTTTTGCACGTTTTGTTGTTCCGCCGTCCGCAACCGCGCGCCCGAAGCGACGGCCGCCTATCGAAAAAATGAAGGTTCCCCGTTCCGATTCCGACAAAAAAAGCCTACTTTTGAAAACATGCCGCCGCCGTCCGGCACACCGGCGGCGCGGCGTAAAACCTCAACCGAAAAAGCCATGTTCGACAAACAAACCTATATCGCCCGCCGCAAGGCGCTGCACGCCAAATTGTCCGGCGGCCTCGTGCTGCTACCGGGCAACGACGAATCTCCGGCCAACTATCCGGGCAATACGTTCCGATTCCGGCAGGACAGCACGTTCCTGTATTTTTTCGGGCTGAACCGCCCGGGCTGCTCCGGCCTGCTCGATCTGGATTCCGGCGAAGACGTTCTGTTCGGCGACGACCCGACCCTCGAAGACATTATCTGGACGGGGCCCCAGCCTTCCCTGGCCGAACTGGCCGGCGAAGTCGGC